>Ga0265292_1002244_pt1 | contig 13893 bp, 14 predicted proteins | sample Munlanlewell296A_FD_189080 | JGI IMG/M metagenome (GOLD analysis project Ga0265292, IMG submission 189080) | Leachate microbial communities from a municipal landfill in Southern Ontario, Canada - Leachate well 296A | ecosystem: Engineered > Solid waste > Landfill > Unclassified | place: Canada...
TTAAAAGAATAATATCCAAACCTTTATTCGGTAAAACATGGATAATTCAAGCATTTTATTAAAAGGTTAGGATAATATTTTTGTTTGGATAACGAAGAAAATCCAAACGTTTGGATTTTATTCGCCACACGTTTTCCTGTCATGCATTGGCGAAGATGGCCGAATCCGGCGTTGATCTGTATGCTTCATTACCAGTTTTGTCTACGTATCTCGGTCATCAGTCATTTCAATCAACAAATGCTTATGTAAGGCTGACTGCAGCAATGTACCCAAGACTGCTCAAAGACATTGACATGGTTTGTTTAAATGTGTTTCCTAATGTAAAAAACCATGAAGCCGACTGATTTTTCTAAATACCTGACAGACTTCCTTACGAAATATCTGTCTCACGAACGAGGTTCCAGTTCCAATACGATTATAGCTTACAGAGACAGCTTTATCCTTTTTATAACCTTTATGAATCAAGTCATGAATATAAAGGCTGAGAAACTATTTATGAAATCAATAACCAAAGCATCAGTTGTGGAGTTCCTGGATTGGCTACAGTCGGAACGGAAATGTAGCGACACAACAAGAAACCTAAGACTCGCAGCGTTACATTCCTTCTTCAAATACTTGCAATACCAGAACCCGGATAACTTGCACGAGTATCAGGATATCATGTCTATTAAAGTGAAGAGGTTCAAGAAAAAAGTGTTAAATTATCTCACGGTAGATGGCATTAAGTTACTTCTTGAACAACCAGATGTAACTACAAAAAGGGGGCGTCGGGACCTTGCACTATTATCGCTTATGTACGATACCGGAGCACGGGTTCAGGAAGTGATAGACCTGACTCCCTCGACAATCCGTCTTGACAAGCCTTATACAATACAAATTATGGGGAAAGGTAATAAGCCCAGGATTGTTCCTCTATTGGAGGAACAAGTGAAAATTTTGTGCAACTATCTAACTGAATCCGACATGCTCAAGCCACAGACAAGGTCATTCCCCTTGTTTTCCAATAGTCGTCAGGAGAATTTTACGCGTTCTGGCATCACTTATATCTTATTGAAATATGCAGACGAAGCGCGAAAAAAGAATCCAAAACTTATCCCCGAAAAATTAAGTTGTCATTCTTTACGCATCTCAAAAGCAATGCATTTGCTACAGGCTGGAGTGAACCTGATATATATAAGGGATATTCTTGGACATGTCTCTGTTCAAACCACTGAAATTTATGCCAGAGCTGATTCAAAACAGAAACGGGAAGCGTTAGAAAAGGCTTACGTTGATGTCGCTCCCAAGGAAGACCCGGTTTGGGAAAACGATGAGAACCTGCTTGGTTGGTTGAAGAGTTTTTAAGTTGCCATAAACTATTATGCAAAGAGATACGCCGCTTATTTGATGTTAATATGCTGATTATTAATTTAAATGGCGTTTTCTCTTTGCATAATCATTTTCTTTGCATAATGGCTGGCAAAATCGAGGTATTTTCTGTTGAACACCGGCTGGCCCATCTCCCAGCGGTCCACGCAAGCTTTCTGGTTATCGCTTTTGATCTCCCGTGGCACTCCGTCCAGATAGATAAAGGCCCCGATCAGTTCACCCAACAAGGTCTTTTGCGTTTTGTCATCCACCACATCGATGTACTGACGGCGTGAGTAGCACAGGATATAACTGAAAAAGGTGACCTGTTCCCTTTGGCCGGTAGCGGTAAACGGGATCTGGTAATCGCTCCAGTCGTGGGCTGCCCGCTGGCCCGGGTCCGTTTCCACCATCCGAACCGGCGATTTCGAACCCGCCTGACGGATGCTCTTCAGGTAATTGCGGACAATGGTGATCTCTCCGGCAAAACCCTTTTCCTTCAAGTGCTCATACACCCGCTGACCGGTAATATCACTGTATTTGTCCAGCAACTCACCAATAAATTCCTGGAAAGGATACAGCTTGCCCGGGCGTTTCTTTTTTACGCTGATTACCTCCTTGGGGGTGGTATCACGTGAAGCCGAGTTTGATACCAGCAAGCGGCGGATGCGCTTGCGGGATATTCCAAACTCCCGCGATATCCGCCGGGTAGACCAACCTTTACCATAAAGGGTTACCACATTGTTCTCTAAACTTTCATCTTTCATCGTGTTGTTTTGATTTATGGATTTATGAATGGGCCATTTTCCCGGTCAGCTGCCTGGCATAACCAGCTGCCTTCCGTAGAAACGGGGTGATAATGACCTTCCCGGATTCATTTAACAGTCCCATGCGCTGATCTTCCAATAGGGACAGAAGATACTGAAGCCCCTGGAGAACAGGCCCGATGGATTGCATCAGATCGTTGCCATAGCCAGAGAGCCGCGCATCATAGACCTCTTCTTCCGGGTCCGGCTCCCTCCTCTCGATCACTTTCTCCGGATGAGCGAGAATATCCCGCTGCCCGTCTTCGTCTTTGGCCTTCAGAAAGGCTTCTGCCAGGGCTTCGCTCTGGCGGCTGGTCAGTCTGTAGCTGGTGATCACCCGGGCAACTTCCCCCTGGTTGCCGCGCGGCAACTTGATCAGCGCTCGCGCGTGGCTGCTGGTAAGAGTGCCCATTTTGATCTCCGTGCTGACCTCCTCGTTAATCTTGTCAATCAGCGACAGACGCCGGCTTACCCACGAACGGCTGTAACCGGTCAGCTTCGCCAGACGCCGCTGATCCAGATCATGCGTCTCCAGAAGATCTTTTAATACCATAGCCTCCTCCCAGACCTCCATGGATTGATGGGGACGGTTGTAGCTTAACAGAAGAACTTTGGCCTGCGAGAGTTCGATCTCCAACAGGTGGCACTGCAGAGTCTCCATCATCAAATCCTCCGCGGCGTACAGTCGCTTGAAGCCATCAATCAGCTGGATACCTCCTGCATAAACCCTGGCCACAACAGCCTGCAACTGACCATGCTCACGCATAGACTTCTCCACCTGCAGGATCCGGTCCATATTCATGATCCGCATCACGGATAGTGACAGGTCAAATTCACTTAATGGGATCTCTTCGATTCTGGGGCTCACCGATCCTGTTTTTAGTACCGGTAAATGTAACCGGCTGAAAAAACCGGTGCAATCGCGTTCCTATTTACAATCTTTGGAGCGGGTGCTCTTGACTGGATTTTTTGTCGCTTTGCCGTACGCTCACCCTGTAGCTCACGATTACGCGCTACATACCCGGGATGCCGCTCACGGTATTCCCGCTGGTATTGGTGGGCCGGTCGTTTCTTCCGCCACAGATTCTGTTGATCCAGACATTTCTGGCGATAGCCTGGGCTATTTGCATAGTGTTCCCGCTTCCACAAGCGCACCCTCGTTTGCTGGCATACCTTCTCAGCACAATACTTCTGCTCTTTTATTCGGGGATTCCGTGGTAGCTCTTTACCACAATGACGGCAAATAAATGTTGAAATCATGATCGTAATCCTTCAAGATGCGAAAGATCACTGTTTAATCAGAGGTAAAGAGGTGGTACCGCTTTTAACCGGTGGGTGGTATCAGTTTAGACCCTTGTTAAAAAACAACCTGTCCTTTTGCAGATAAGCGGCTTAGGGCTCTTTTATACCCGATGGCTGTATAGTTGGGAAGTTCTTTTTCAAGCAACTCCAATGAAAAAGCATGCTTCCCCCTTCTTTGCAGCTTTTCAACCCAACTCCCGATTTTTAAATCTACCAGATCGGTCATAAGAAGTAATGTTTTGCGAAAGATACCATATTTCGGTACTTTTCACAATAGTTTACTTCTGCTAATTTATAAATTATAATGAGTCGGACAGCTTGGAGTTCCAATATTCCACAAATGCCTGATAACCTCTTACATCGATGAAATAATCGATCAGCTGCTCACCTTTCAGCTTGTATGATTTTATGTTCTCGACTTTTTCTCTGTAGGCTTTCTCTAACCGATGGTTACCGTCGATTATATTATACCTACCTGGACTAATCTCTGCCTGGATTACAGGCTTTTCAAGAGTAACTGTCTTTAGATGTTTCTCATCAAGTGAACCACTCGTGTAATGCGTTTTGTACCAATCCGGGACGCAAATATCTTCCTGTTCCACAACAAGTTGACCGGAGATTATATGCTCAATGATTCTCGAGATATTAAAATGAAAAATCCCGTTCGGGTAAATTTCTTCATTTTCGTAGGCAATGCAAGGGATATAATTCTTATTAAGCCTGAGAATTCTGATTTTTTTCATTTCTTAAGAATCCTTTCTCCTGATTGTTTCAGATGCAGTTGGATTAAGCCTGGGTCTTTTTAGTGTAATTCTTGGTATACCACCGAGACGTTTATTTTGTCAAGAGCTGTCGGGCCTTTGTTGTTAACCGGTATTTCTGCCGCTTACTCTTTGGTTTTTCAGGAACGGTCCATTCAAGCCAGCCCAATTCTATCAAAGGCTTGATGTATCTATTAAAATTATCAGTCTTATTTGTTACCCCTAAAAAGGATAATATATCTTCCTTTTTACGGTCCTGGACCATATAATCCACTAAAGCTATCAACTTAGTCCCTGTCATAGCCCCTATCATAGTCCCTTGTATAGTGTTGAATCGGTTTCTAATCGCTGGTAAAGCATCAGTGATATCATACTCCAATAGTTCATTAAACCCCTCAATATCAACGATATTAACAAGCATTGAAGTCGCTTCAGCCAAACTTATCATAGTCCCTATCATAGTCCCTGACTTAGTTACCGACTTAGTTACTCTATCAGCGGATGGAAATCAAGTTCATCATTTCCAGGCATTTGAACCAATAGTAAAAGGCTTCCCGATTCGTTCGTTTCAAACGATTCAGGAAGTTGTATTCCAGGTTGAGGATTTCCCACTCGGTGAGGTTGGTTTTATCATCAAAGAGTTGAAAGGGATTGTCGCTATGATGAAGAAATGCCCGGGTAAAGCAAGCTGCTTTAGCTGAAGCGACAATTGCATCTTCAATCCGAAATGTTCCTGTAATCAGGTAACCTTTAAACATCAGTATTCCGCTTTGAAGATCAGAGAACTTAGAGATATCCGGTTCAGCCAGGTTTTTGTCTCTTTTAGCCAGGATCAGGGCCGTTGAAAATATATCCTGGATCACATCTTCGACCTGAAGACTTAAATTACGATAGGATATCTGACGTTGTGCAATAGTTCTGAAAACCCGATTGGCCAACGAAATATCGGTGTAATGATCAATGAGTATCGAAATGTCATGCAATTGCTTTATGATCTCAATTCGTTTATCTGGAAAATCAGGATTCCCCAGCCAATAAGGGACACCGGTTGAATTTGGAGCAAAAGCGGTAAGCTTATCTCCTAAAATAGAGTCGATAGATGGGATATTAACTAATTGATAGGGATCAGATGTGTTGAGCCATGGACTCCGAATTTCTGCCCGGGTTAGCGATTCATAAGGATTCTCTTCGAAAAGAACATCTAGTAAAATACTTCCGGTTTTATTCGCAGTAGCGTTAAAATCGAATTTATAATGTGCTTTCGGGATGCCGCCGGCATTGGTCCGCCTTGCGTCCTCGTGCATAGCAGTAAATACTGTGCCTCCAATCAAACTGTTAACAACGTGATCAAGTTCATCCTTACTCTTCGATGTGACAATATCTATATCAATCGAGAACCTCTCAATGCTTAATGGCATCAGCATAAGAGACGTACCTCCCTTGAAAATAAAATCGAAACCTGAAGCGGCTAATGATTCGAGCAGGGAAAAAGCGTAGATCAATTTTTCAAACAGCGCCGGATTAACAGTCCGAAATTTTGATTGTTGTTTGAAAGAATCAATCCAGGCTGGCGAATAGGTTTGTGGGTTAATCATTTAGAAAAGATCTGTTTTGGGGTTTAACATTCTTCCTGACGAATTGGTCAATTTCGTGTTCAATTCCACGTCGTCTTGCGTATCCAATTAACCTGGAATAGCTAATGCTATATTGGCCGAAAGCAAAATTGAAGATATTTATAAGTTCCTGGCCTTGGATAAAGAAGAACAGTTTTTTTTCAGCCCAGGCATCTACCAGCATTTTCTCGATCGCAGGCAGGCTAGATTTCCCACTCTTCATGAGCGGAGCTCTTGATACCACGGGCTTAACAATGACTGCGTTTATCGACCCCATGACATACAACTGCATGGTTTGTTCATCAGGATCAAGCCAGGCATTCAGGTTGTGGTCTTTAAAAAGGTTGAAGGTGGCCTCTACAATATCTGCTTCCGTTTCAAACAGATAAAAGTATTGTGCCGGTTGGTGAACCATAAAATTATAAAGCCATGCCGAGGACCATGTGCATGAGATTATTTCCGGATAGGCTGTAGAGAAGTTTTTGGTGAGTTTCTGAATAAAGGTATCAGGCTCTTGCTGGTATAGGGGTTTTTCAGTCAGAGCATACACGCCTTGACTGATGCTGACCAATACTCCCTGGCGTTTCAAACGTGAAATGCGTTGTCTGATACTTTCATTGCTGACATTGATATCGTTTCCATGAAAATAGGCGGCAAGCTCCTTTGAGGAAATTGAAGACTTACTCCGAAAAGCATCCCGTAAATCATTTGTCTTTGCTTTCATTGCTGCTATGGGTAAACTACTATTGCAAAGATATGTCACAATTACCAATAATACAACTTAATTGGCAAATGTGACATCCAATCATCGATATTCTATCCGATTTGCAAATATTCATTGGTATTACTTCAGATTGAGCAACTCGCTGGCTTCGTCCAGGGTCTTATTTTCAAATGCTTTCAGGTAGATTTCAGTCGTTTCCTCTTTGGTGTGGCCCATCATTTCCTTGATTACCGCTGAAGAAGTACCCTGGCTTTTGAGGACCGATGCAAAAGTGTGCCGGGCAACGTAAGTGGTTAACGGGGTTTCAATCTCCAGGCTTTCGCCAATTTCCTTTAAAACCCTGTTGATTTCCCGTGTAGCGGTTTTGATTCGCGTGTATTGTTTAGCCGTATCCGTTATAGAATCATTCAGAATGGTGAAAACATATCCTTTGGGCGAATAATTCCGGCAAACGTTTAGAATTTCCCGCAAGGGTTCTATGATCGGGATCCTGAAGGATTTTGTGTAACGGGTTTTGGTTCGGAAATACTCAATATAATTTGGTTTAATTATCGATTATTTCGTTGTAGTCAATTGTGATATTCATTTTATGAGTCACAAGCTCTCTTACATTTTTCGCTATGATCATAGCTTTTTCTACTTTTTCATTGGAGAGAAATATAGTCTCATTCGGATACCTAATTTCTACAGCATATCCTTGTAATTCCGAAATCGTATCGTAATAATTTTCAAAATCGGGATCTTTTTGAGTTATCAGATCGACCAAATAAATTAAATCATGTGTAAATCTAAAGGCACTATATTGAAAAATCAAGTAAGCTTTTAAATATTTCTCGACTGCTTGCTGGCAATGGAAAGTAACCGTATCAAGGTATTCAGGAATATGCAGATAAGTAATCTTCGCAGTCCCCAAATCATGGTCGCCTTTGATTATCCATTGTTTTATTTCGTCAACTTGCTCGTTCATATAATGTCTTTCCTGTATTCAATACTTCAAATACAAAGGAGAACCTATTTTCCTTAGATTCTTCAATCTCTTTAGGAGTATAAACAATCAAGTCAATAGGAATCATGGAGCCATATAGCATTTTTCTAACTTGGACGGTTCTTTGTGGTCTTGGCAAATCAGATTCTTTAATTACCAGTAAATCCAAGTCGCTATCTTCATTTTGATTTCCAGTTGCATATGAACCAAAAAGAATAATCTTATCTGGATTATAACCAGATGCTATTTTTTTAACAATTTCCGATATTTTTTCAGTTCCAATCATTTCTTTATTTTTACAAATGTACAAATTTTTCAAGTATCAGTTGGTGGCGGTTTTGATCCACATGTATTGTTTAGGTGTATCCGTAATGGAATCATTCAGATCGAGGGGATCTGCTTTGACTAATTCAGAACTCATGTTGGTTGCTGTCGTTACTTAAGGAAGGGTGAGTCCAAAAAAATTACTTTTGTAACAACAAAGATCTCATGTACGAAATTCTGCTACTTCATGATTTGAATCCGGGAAAACTCCGGAAACAATTTGATAAAACGCTCGATGAGCTTGCTGCTGGTAACTTTGCCGCGGCGGAGGTGAAAAAGATGACCGGAACCATGTTTTACCGTGCCCGGCTTGACCATGAAAACCGGCTGCTCTTCCGCTTCGGGCGGTATGAGGAACGCACTGTACTGATGATACTTGAGCTTGTTCTCCATCATGATTACAGCAATTCGAGGTTCCTGCGTGGCGCTGCCGTTGATGAATCTAAACTGGTCGCAATTCCGAACAATTTTCAATATCCGGATCAGGAAACGGTTCGCATGGCCTATATCAACAAACGCTACCCGAAATTCCATCTGCTCGACAAGTTCCTCTCTTTCGATGACAACCAGGAGGAGATTCTTAACCACCCGCTTCCCCAGATTATAATCGGCTCGGCCGGAAGCGGAAAGACTGCGCTGACGCTGGAAAAGGTTAAAACATTGACCGGGCGGGTCCTGTATGTCACACTTTCAGCCTACCTCGCTGAAAACTCTTCGCATTGGTACTTTGCCAATAATTTCGAGAATGAAAAACAGGAGGTGGATTTTCTCTCCTACCGGGAATTCCTCGAAACCATCCGTATTCCGGAAGGCAAAGAGATGGATTTCAGAACGTTCAATAGCTGGTTTTCCGGGTACAGGCAATCGACAAAGTTAAAGGATGCTCACAAAGTATTCGAGGAGTTCAGGGGTGTCATCACCGGTCTTGACATATCAAAAGAATATCTCACCCGCGAAGATTATCTGGCCTTGGGTGTAAAACAATCGATATTTGCTGCCTCCGAGCGTGAAACGGTTTACTCCCTGTTCGGGAAATATTTATTGATGCTTGATGAAAACGGATTTTTTGATGCCAACGTCTATTCGCACCGGATTCTGCAAGAATGCCGGCCGGTTTATGACTTTAGCGTGGTGGATGAGGTGCAAGATTTTACCAATGCGCAACTTAACCTGATACTGAAATCACTTAATAGGCCAGCCAATTTCATTCTTTGCGGGGATGCAAACCAAGTGGTTCATCCCAATTTCTTTTCCTGGTCGCATCTGAAAAGTATGTTTTACCAGAACCACCTCAAGGGTGATGAAATAAGGATACTTCACGCCAATTATCGAAACAGCCCGGTTATTTCTGAACTTGCCAACCGGTTGCTGAAGATCAAAACTGCCCGTTTCGGATCGCTGGACAAAGAGAGCAACTATCTGGTGAGTACCATATCAAAAACGGAGGGAGAGATGGTCTTTTTGGAGGAGAAGGACAAGATCGTCAATGAGCTTTCCAGGAAGACCCGCAGGTCAGTCAACTACGCCGTGCTGGTGTTACGCAACGAGGACAAGGCAAAGGCTGGCAACATTTTCCCTTCGCCACTATTGTTTTCAGTACAGGAATCCAAAGGACTGGAGTATGAAAATATTATTCTGTACAATTTCATCTCCGGCAACACTACTGAATTCAACAACATCTGTGAGGGTGTGACAGCTGAAGATCTGGCCACCGATGATCTGGTTTATGCGCGTGGCAGGGATAAATCCGACAAATCGCTGGATGCCTATAAGTTTTATATCAATGCCTTGTACGTGGCCATCACTCGGGCCGTTAAAAATGTGTACATCGTTGAGCAAACCCGCGGGCACAAGCTAATCCGGTTAATGGGTATCTCAGAAGAGGTTAAGAGCAGGACCATCCGCGAAGAGGTTTCATCGTCGGATGACTGGAAACGTGAATCCAGGCGACTCGAGATGATGGGCAAGTCGGAACAGGCTGAGGCCATCCGGACTCATATTCTGGTCACCGTAAAACCGACCTGGGAACCTTTAATCATTGAACGGTATATGGCTTTGAGAAACGAGGCGCTCGACCCGGAACACTTCAATAAAAAGGCCAAAGATCAACTGTTTGACTTTGCCCTGATTCATAATCAGACACTGATCCTGGAGAAGCTCGCCGGCCTGAATTACCGCCGGGCGGAAAAATATGAAACCGAAAGTGGCTCCATCTTACGCAAGTATTACCAGTATTACCGCGACGATAACCTCAAGATGGTCATGCAGGAGGTGAACAAATACGGGATCGATTACCGCGACATCCACAATTTCACCCCTCTTCATGCAGCAGTCTTTTCCGGTGCTGTAAATATCACCGCTTCCCTGCTTGCGAATGGAGCAGATCCCCGATTGCCCGATACTTTTTACAAGATCCCTGTACAAATCGCCCTCATGCAAGCATTTGTCAACAGGGAATACGCGAAAACCAGGCTTGGAAGGATTTATCCATTACTGCTAACTGATTCTCTTAGCCTGCAGGTTAATGGACAACTGATCAAGATCGATCCGTACAAAGTCGAGTTTCTGCTTTTGCATCTTTTTATTGCTGTGCAATCTGCCATTCAGCAGTCGAAGCGCCATCACCAGGGAATCGGTATCCAGGTGGACGATTTCATCGATAAACTTCAGGATTTCCCCGGAAATGTGCTTCTATCCTACCGAAAAAGGCGCGAATACTGGCTGTCCATTCTGGCAAAACACGAAATCAACAGCAATAATCCCTACAACAAAAAACTTTTCAGGCGAATCGGACGCGGTGTATATATTTTGAACCCGATCATGCAGATCCGTTACGGGGATGTCTGGATGCCGGCACACGAAATCATTAACAGCCAGGGAATCAGCCTGGAGGATATGATTAATCATTCAGTGGAAAAACAAACCAAAGAATATGAAGAGATCAGACGTCAGTGGGAGAAAGAAAGCCAGAAGCGTGGACGGGAGGAAATGATGAGACGGAAAAGGCAGGAATGGTTTAATAAGTATTAAAGAAATGAACAAAAAGAAAAATCAACTTTTATCGCCCGAAAATTACATTCGTACGCGTGCAAGGAACCTTCCCCTCGGCACCTGTTATATCAACGATTCCTGGCGCGATACGGGATCTGCCATGATCATTGTCACGAGGGACCACATCAACGGAAACATCACCCATGGAAATTATATCATCGACTTATTCTGTCTTGGGGTAAAAGAATCAAATTGGGTTTTTAACCAGAATCCTCTTGATTTCAAGGATTTTATGGTCCATCAGCTAAATGAAAACGACCTTGGCTTCAAGATGATTGCCACAAGCTATGTACGGGTACATAACATCATTTACGGTGCTGTTGAATATGCCGGTGAGCTCGGCTTCAGTCCGCATAAATCATTTGAATTAACTAAGCGTATACTGGAGGAAGATGATGATCGCGTAAAACTGATCGATATTGAGTTTGGATTTAAAGGGAAGCCACTTTACATCTCCTTACCCGAAAATCCTGGTGAAAAGAACAGGGTTCTGGCTCACCTGGATAAAAGAATTGGTCGCGACAATTACTATTTCATCACGGAGGCTGACGCTGATGATTTTTTTGACAGGGAGGATCAGGATGATAGCAACAAAATTGATTACCATGATCCGGTTGTAAAGAAGGACCTGATCAGTCGATTTTTTGCTGAGTCCAAGATTCCTAAAAGATCCATTTCGAAGAAAATGGACAAAATAGCTGAATTAATGCAAGTCGCAGAAATTATTTTCTTCGAGTACATGGTTACAGAGGAAGAGTTGAATAAAGCCATGGAAACCATTGTCCAGCTATTTGATTTCAATATTTCCGATGAAATTTTCTCGGATGATCTTCTTTTCGAAAATGCAGCCAACCGTGAAAACATTGATGAAGTGAGAAGAATGGCCGAGCGGCTAATTGAATTGTTAACCAACGATAAAATTGCTGAGGGACTTGAAGAATCCGACAGGTACATAAATGAATATTCGGATGTACCGGTTTTTCTGTATCTCAAACTTCTGCTTCTTGAGATGAAATCTGACAAGCGGCTGGCATTATCCAATTACAGGTACTATGCTGACAAATATCCGGAATATCTTCCCTTTGCATACAAATATGCCATGGCAAATCTCATTGATCAAGGTGAGGATAAGCCGGATCCCATTTCAGAAAGCCTGCATCTGAAAAACTTTTATCCGGGAAAAAACACCTTCTGCCGTCAGGAGGTTTTGCTGTATACTCAATTGCTTACCCATTATTATGGCTTGTCGGGTGAACCCGCAATGGTAGAAATGTTGTTCCAATATATGGCGGTGCATCACCCCGGTAACATCTCCGACTACGAAGTGTTTGCTGCAAAGTTTACAAAGATGCCGAAGGTTATCGGATGGTGTGAAGCCTGGCTGAGGGAACAGGAGTGATTGGTTTTCAAAGCGACCTCAGGCGCCACGGTTTCGAAAATCGATTTTCATTGGTTTTGTGTTTTAACAATTCCAGTATCAGCCGTCCTTTTAAGGTGGTCAGGTATTGTTGTTTTGGGCTCGTGGGCTTACTGGGAATGGTCATAGTGAGCCAATTTACAGCGACCAAAGGCTGGATGTATGTTTCAAAATTTTTTGCACGATTACTTAAATTAATTCCCCCCAAAATATTGGTCCGTGAAACGGGGTACTGAGCCAACGCTAAAACATCCTTCAACTTACTATCTATACCACCAGCTATACCTCCAGCTATACCACTGACCTCATTTAAATCTGAATAATCAAGTATTTGGTTCAACAGGCTGTCAATGCCTGCGATATTCCATTTCACCTTGCTGAAATCTACGGCAACGGGAAGTTTTTGTGCAAATGCGGTATGGATTGGCAATGCTACCTGAAACCAGGTCCGCTCATCATCAAAATCGAATAAAGCTTCTGGGGAGTTATTTTGCTGCATTGCCTTCTTGAGAGCAGGCAAGCCGGTTGCATGTCCCTCAGTTAACTTAAGTTCTTTTAAAAAATCGCCCAGCCGCCGGTTCCGGTAACGCTTAGGAATCGCCCTGCCAGTCGCAAAATCTTCTCTTTTTATGGAGCGGTCGGGGCCACCGGAATTGTACAACAAAATAGCATTGGGTTCAATCCTTATTTTAACCGGTTCCAATTCCTGGTAATTGACAGGCAAGAGGTCACTGGTTCGAATCCAGTATGTCTCACGCAGATAATCAAGGACTTACAAGATCAAACTTGTAGGTCTTTTTTGTTATGTTACACTTTTGTAACACAAGCTGTACTCTGAATACTGGTTACGAATAATTGTAGTCGCATTTTGCGAACAAAGTTGGCGTAAGACAGCATCGACTTTTGTGCGTATTTACCGGACAGTACGGCACAACGTCAATAGTTTTGGCTAATGTTTTCGGGAAAGATCACAAAGACACTTTTCGTGATGTTCAAGAAATAAAGTGTAGCCCGGATTTCGACGGTCCAATTTCGGATCCTCCACTTATATGACAACTGGCTCCATCGTTATGGTTAATCCAAATTTTCTCGCGATTGTCGTCAAGGCCTCTGTATATCACTTTTAGGACTTCGCAGATCCAGAGTTTTTAATGTTTTTGTTTCCCCCTTAAACCCCCTATATCCTTTTCTTTATCTTTGTCTTTATCCTTGTCTTTATCTTTAGCTCCTTACAAGGGGCTTCCAAGCCCCTTCCAAGGCCCTTGTTTGATTTTAGCACTTTTTGATACATTTATCAAAAACAGCTTCGCAAAAAAAAATTAAGACATCGCCGCCGAAGTTGAGTTAATACTTCTCTGTTTTAAAACCACTGCCAATAAGATAACCTTCAAGCAGGAGATTCTTGCGTTTTGTGACCTGATGGAAAAGGTAAGGTCAAAATCAGAACCGTCATCTGGCTCGGAACTTTGACAGCAAGCTGGTCATACGATTATTTTGTTTAACCAGTGATTCTTATTTTATCTGTGGACAGAATGAAACTTTTTCCATTGATCCGGTTTTTCC
>Ga0265292_1002245_pt1 | contig 13885 bp, 16 predicted proteins | sample Munlanlewell296A_FD_189080 | JGI IMG/M metagenome (GOLD analysis project Ga0265292, IMG submission 189080) | Leachate microbial communities from a municipal landfill in Southern Ontario, Canada - Leachate well 296A | ecosystem: Engineered > Solid waste > Landfill > Unclassified | place: Canada...
TCGTCGCCGATAGGTCCCGTCTCTGGTTATGCCCTGGAGCAATAACTGATATCATCCCTTTTGTACGGAGGGGCGGGGAAACTGTTTTTTCCTTGACAACTGTCAACCATATCAGGGTCGCGTCTTGACAGGCTGTTGAAAAACCCTTGTGATGTGTCATCCTGAACGAAGTGAAGGATCTCAAGTATTTGGAAAGGCGAGATTCTTCGCTGCGCTCAGAAAGACAATTTCGGTGTTTTTTGACTTTTTCAACAGCCTGTTGAATGTTGATGTCGTACAAAATGAAAAGGCAGCGGAACGTTTTTTTGCAGAAGCTACCGGGAAGCTTTCATGATCTTTATGCAGTCCGCCGCATTCAGGACCCTGAACGGCAGGTTGTCGCGTTGCCGGAGGAAATGCCGATTTTCCGTAACCAGCGCATCGGCGCCCGTCCACTCGACGTAGGCCGCGATGAACGCATCGGCAGACTTGAGTCCTTCTGCTTCGTACTTAGAGCCCAATTCAAAGGGGACGACGAAATCTTCGTCAATGACGGTGAGGCTCATGATGAAATCGATGAATTCTCTGAATTCCTCGGGGGTCAGGTGGCGTCCGACTTCCTCGACGATGAGGCGGGGGATGCGGATGGTATTCGCAGGTGCTTCGGTTATTGAGTCAAGAAGCGCTTCGCAGGAGGGCTTTCGGGCGACCCCGAAGCCGAAGATGAATTCGTTGGAGTCAAGTACGAGCAGCAAATTTTTTGTCCCAAAGTTCTTCTCTGGTTTTGCGAAGGGTTTCCAAGACCTTTTCCTCTTTCACTTCAGATAGAGGATGCTTTCGCTTGGATACCAATTCTCGCAGTTTTGTAAGATGCCGTTTGGCTTTTTTGATGTTCTGTTTCATGGTTTCACCTTTACAAATACTATAGCACATTGGCTCGACGCGGGTCAATGTGAAAAAGACATCTGAGCTGCATCCAACATGTCCCAGAGATAAGCATAATCGCGCTCATCAGGCTGCATACAGCACCTCTCTGCCGGAGAGAATCGCACGACGACGGAACGGATTTCGGAGCGCTTCTTTTTCAATCAAATCTACTTCCCTGCCGAAGATGGCCTTGAGTTCATCCTGCATCTGCACAATGTCGAATAGACTCCACTGTGCGTCCGCTGCAAAGCTTACAAAAACATCAACATCGCTATCAGGTCGAAAATCATCCCGTAATGCTGAACCAAAAATGGAAAACTCTCTGATGCTCCATTTAAGGCAGAATTCTGCGATCAACCTTTTATCAACATTTATCTGTAACGGTGTCTTCACAGATCAACCATATCCAAAAACTCAACGCCGGTCAACATATTTACGTTGGTTACTCTGGCTTGACTTATTACGATATCACCTGCCCCGCTTCCGGCTCAAAAAATCCTTTTCGATCACACGACTGATGGCTTCTTTAATGGCGGGGTCGCTTATCCCGCGAACATAATCCTCGATCTTTTCCCGCTCCTCCCGGCCAAGAACCGTGCGGACAGGAGGCTCCTCCGCAGGTTGTTCCCGTGACGCAACCTCGCCGAGTCTCAGCGTGATCTCCTTGATCGTTTCCTTCCCGAGGGTCCTGTTCACTTTTTCCACGATCTGGGGTTTGAGCAGGGAAAGCTGCTGCATCCAGGCCGGGCTGTCAACGACGAGCGTGAGCTTTTTCCCCCGCACGGTCTGCGGCTGGGCGTGGCGCGCAATGACCGAACCGACGGACTTATCCCACAGGCCGAAAACGCGGTACTCGCTCAGTCGGCTCCCCAGACCACGGGCCTTCAGCATACTGCCGAGCGTGTACGACAGCCTGTCTAGTTTCTTCCTCATGGACGTCATCTTAGCATATCAAGAGTTCTTTTGACAACAAGGAACAAGATGGTTATAATAGAAAAATAATTACTCGGGACACCGGCAAAGGGTACGATGCCCGTTTCGGTATTGGGCAACGTTATTCGTCTTTTACGTTACCATTGACCGCGTGACGATACGGGCTTCGTCATCGTTACCTCCTTTTTCATGATTTATTCCCCGGACCCGAGTAGTTACAGAAAAACCCGCCCTAAAAAAACACGCAGAGGAGCATATATGCCTGAATTACGAAAAGATCCGATCACCGGCCGCTGGGTCATCATCTCTTCCGAGCGCGGCAAGCGACCCGCGGATTTCCAGGACCAGCGCGGCAAAAAACGGGGCGGATTCTGCCCCTTCTGTGCAGGCAACGAACGCACCACTCCGAACGAGGTCCTGGCCTATCGCGCCGCGGGGGCAACCACGCCCAACGGGCCGGGCTGGCGGCTCCGCGTCGTGCCGAACAAGTTTCCCGCGCTCCAGATCGAGGGTGACCTGGGCAAGCAGGGCGAGGGTATCTTCGACAGGATGAACGGCATCGGCGCGCACGAGGTTATCATCGAAAGCCCTGACCATAACGCCACGCTCGCGACCCTTCCGCTTCCGGCGATGGAAGAAGTGCTGTGGGCTTTCCGGGACCGCATGGAAGACCTGAAGCGTGACACCCGCTTCCAATATGCCCTCATCTTCAAGAACGAAGGGATCTCAGCCGGCGCAACGCTCGAGCACACCCATTCACAGCTCATCGCGCTTCCGATCGTGCCGATCCATGTGCAGGAAGAGATCGACGCGTGCCGACGACACTATAACCTCAAGGAGCGCTGCATCTTCTGCGATATCGTACGTCAGGAGATACGATCGGGTGCGCGCGTGGTGCTCGAAACACCGCTCTTCATTGCCCTGGCGCCCTTCGCACCGCGTTTTCCCTTCGAGACCTGGATCCTGCCCAAGTCGCACCTCTCCTGTTATACCTCCTCTTCAAACGAGGACTTTAAAGATCTCGCCGGTCTCCTGCAAAATGTACTCCAACGGATCGATCGCGCGCTCTCGACCCCTCCTTACAACTTTGTGATCCACACCTCGCCGTTCAAGGATGAATGCAACGATTACTACCACTGGCACATCGAACTCATGCCCAAGTTGACGAACGTGGCAGGGTTCGAATGGGGCTCGGGGTTCTACATCAATCCCACACCGCCCGAGGAGGCGGCTAAATTCCTGCGGGAAATCAAGGTATGAAAATCCTGTTCGCGGCATCCGAGGCGGCCCCCTTTGCAAAGACCGGCGGGCTCGCGGACGTCGCCGGGAGCCTTCCCCCCGCAATCGCCTCGCTCGGCCATGAGGTGCGTGTGGTCATGCCGTACTACCGGCAGGTGGGCTCGCATGCATCGAACCTCAAGCACGTCGCGACCTTCTCGGTCCCTCTCGGGACGTGGGAGGAGCGCTGCGATGTTCTCGAGGGGAAGATGGGCGGGGATGTCATCGTCTATTTTATCAAGAAGGACATCTACTACGATCGGCCCGAGCTCTACCGGACAGCGCGGACCGATTATCCCGACAACGCGGAGCGGTTCATTTTTTTTTCGCGGGCACTCCTGGAGCTTTGCCGCGCCCTGGACTACCGCCCGGATATCATCCACTGTAACGACTGGCAGACAGGACTCGTACCGCTCTATCTGAAAACACGGTACCGCGGTTCAGAAACATTACGCAGAACCAAAACAATCTTCACGGTGCACAATCTCGGTTATCAGGGTATCTTCTGGCACTGGGACATGCGTTTGACCGGTCTCGGTTGGGATGTGTTCACTCCCGAGGGCATTGAGTTCTGGGGCAAGATCAATTTTCTCAAGGCCGGCCTCGTCTTCTCGGACATCATCACGACCGTGAGCAAAACCTATAGCCGCGAGATCCAGACCCCTGAATACGGGTATGGTCTCGAGGGTGTGCTCGTGAATCGGACCGGGGACCTCTTCGGCATCGTGAACGGGATCGATTACCGGATTTGGGACCCGGCACATGATCGCGCCGTCGCGAAGACCTACAACGCGTTGAAACTTTCAGGCAAGTCACTCTGCAAGAAAGCGCTTCAAGCACTGATCCGTATGCCCGGGACCGATGAGCCGCTGATCGGCATGGTAACGCGCCTGGTGGACCAGAAAGGGCTGGATATTTTGACCAAGGCACTTCCAGAGATCATGTCCCTCGGCGTGCAGCTTGTCATTCTCGGCACCGGAGACGAGAGATACCATCGCATTCTGTCCGATGCGGCCGGCCGCTATTCAAAGAACATGCGCGTACTGCTCCGGTACGATGATTCGCTCGCAAAGAACCTGTACGCCGGGTGCGATATGTTTCTCATGCCGTCTCACTACGAGCCCTGCGGTCTCGGCCAGATGATGGCGCTGCGCTACGGCACCGTGCCGGTCGCCCGCAACACAGGGGGGCTCCGTGACACGGTCGCTGACTATAACCCGAAAACAGGTCGGGGAACCGGATTTCTGTTCGAGGAATACTCCGCGCAGGCACTCATCGACTGCCTGCGCCGCGCGCTTGAAGTGTACCGTGACCGGAACACATGGAAACGACTGATGCGGAACGGCATGAGACAGGATTTCTCGTGGGAGCGCTCGGCAAAGGAATACGTGAAGATGTATCAGAAGGCGATGAGGAAGAAGTAAAGGTTCAGGGTTCAGGGTTCAGGGGCCGGGGTTCAGAAACTGGGTACGTTAATGATAAATTCCAATTGACCTATCCTCTCCTGACTCCTGACCCTTGGCTGCCGGACCCTGCATTTCAACTATGGAAACAACCGAAAAAAAAGAACTGATAATCCTGAGCGAGATCAGCCGCATATCGAACTCATCGGTCGATCTCCCGGAGAAGCTTCGACGCCTCGTCGAGGCCGTTGCGCAGGGCATGGGAAAGGACGGCGCGTCGGTGTTCCTGATCGACCGCTCCGGAAAGACCGTTACGCTCGCCGCAGCAATCGGTCTGAACCAGGAGACGATCGGCAAACTAAGCTTTCCGCTCGGCATGGGCATCGCCGGATGGGTAGCCGAGCAGAAAGTCCCGCTTGCGCTCGATGACCCCTATGCTGATCCGCGCTTCGCCTATGTACCCGAATCGGGCATCGAGAAGTTCAAATCTCTAGCTGCCGCGCCGATCATGTACGAAGACCAGTGCCTCGGCGTGTTCTTCGTGCTCTCCTCCGCCGTGTGGAGCGCCACGTCATCGGACATCACGCTGCTCACCACCACCGCCAACCAGATCAGCGGGGTGATCAAGAACGCGCAGATGTTCCAGAACATCCAGGACCGTCTGGCCGCGCTTGCCACCATCTATGAGATCGGCATGGCGCTCACCTCCACGCTCGACCTCGAATCGCTCCTCTCGCTCATCGCCAAAAACAGCACGCAATCGCTCCGCGCCCAGGGCTGCACCATCCGGCTCATGGACCTGCCGGAGATCGCGACCCGCAAAACCTTTTCTTCCTACAGCATCATCGGCGACACGATAGCAAATATGGATATGATGATCGGCAGCAATATTGCGGAACGTGTTGCCCATGAGAAAAAACCGATCCTGATCCAGGACATCACGAAAGACCCCGCCCTCGCCGATGGCTGCGGGGTCACCGCGGCGTCCATCATCAGCGTTCCGCTTCTCTTCCGGGACAAGGTGATCGGCGTCATTACGCTGTATAACAAGCAGGAAGGCCAGCCCTTTACCGAGGACGACCTCCAGTTCCTGACCACCGTCGCCAGCGGCGCGGCGGTATCGGTCGAGAACGCGGCCATGTATGAGCGCATGGAGGACCTGGCGATCGAAGCGCGTACCAGGGCCCAGGAACTTTCCATCCTGTACGATATCGGCACCGCCATGAGCACGACGTTGAACCTCGACCGGCTGCTCAGGATCATCCTTACCGCTGCGACCATGGGAGGAAGCGGTCTCGGCTTCAACCGGGCACTCCTGCTCCTGACCAATGAACGCACCAATACGCTCCAGGGCATGATGGGCGTCGGACCGACAAGCTGGGAAGAAGCGGGCCAGGCCTGGAGTGAAGTGTCGCGCATCCATAAAAGTCTCATGGAATGGATCCAGACGGGCGCGCTTTTTGAACACCGCGATTCGCCGCTCAATACGCTGGCAAAGGGCATCCGTGTTTCGCTCCTGCCGAACGAAGAAGTGCTGGCGCTCACGGTGCTGAACAAAAGATCGTATAACATCATTCATGCCGCCACCGATCCCCTCGTGAGCGACAAACTCCGCGAAACACTCAAGGTGAACAGCTTCGCAACGGTCCCGCTTGTCGCAAAGGACCGTGTCATCGGCGTCATCCTCGTGGACAATATGTTCACCCAGAGACCGATTACCGATGGCGATATCCGTTTCCTCACCCTGTTCGCACACCAGGCCGCGCTTGCCATCGAGAACGCCATCTTTCACACGAACCTCGAGACCATGAACAAGGACATGCGCTCCATGCACGAGCAGCTTGTCCAGTCCGAGAAGATGGCGGCACTTGGCGCCATGATGGCCGAGATCACCCATGAGATCAGGAATCCGCTCGTCTCCATCGGCGGCTTTACCAGGCGGCTGTCGAAGAAGCTCAAGGACACCGAGGATAAAAAATATGTCGATATCATCCTGAGCGAGGTCGCGAGGCTCGAGGGGATCATCCACGACAACCTTTCTTACATCAAGGAGATCTCGCCGCAGCTCATTGAAGCTGACATTGTCGTCCTCCTCGAGGATATTCTGACGCTCTATGAAGACGAACTTACCCAGCGGCGCATCCGTGTCGAGCGGGATTTTTCCCCTTCTCTGCCGCACCTTATGATCGATACGCCGCAGATCAAGCAGGGAATGATCAACATTCTCAAGAATGCCATGGAAGCAATGGAAAACGGCGGCACGCTTTTCGTCAGGACCTATGCGGTTCCTGAAGCCCGGATGGCGGCGATCGAGATCGGGGACACGGGGCCCGGCATTTCAGCCAAGGCCATGCATAATATTTTCAATCCCTACTATACAACGAAACCGCGGGGCACGGGGCTTGGCCTGCCGATCACGAACAGGATCATCCAGTCCCACAAAGGGAAGATCGAACTCCGGAACCGGGACAAGGGGGGGGCCATTTTCACGATCAAGCTTCCGCTCCCTGAGAGCAATAGCACAAGATCCTGATCAATGAATTCTTAGCCTTGTTGCAGATGATAAAGACGGATTCTCCATGGGAGAGAGCATGGGAAGCGTTTCAGATGCTGTAACTCAAGCAGTTCTCTGTGTTCTCTGTGGTTAGATTTTATTCAATTCAAATTTACTGCCGAGGAGGTGCGAATGAAAAAGATACTGGTTATCGACGATGAGCAGAATATCCGGGGGCTTTATAAAGAGGAATTCGAAGAGATGGGCTACGAGGTAATAACGGCCAACGACGGCATTCAGGCGCTCGCGGCGATGGACACCACAAAGTTCGATCTGGCCACCCTGGACATGCGCATGGAAGAAATGGACGGCATAGAAACCCTTCGGAAGATGAAAGAGAAGGACAGCACCCTTCCCGTTATTATCTGCACCGCCTACGAGGAATATAAGCATGATTTCGGAAGCTGGTGCTCCGACGCCTATGTAGTCAAGTCCTCAGACCTGTCCCTGCTCCGGGACACGGTAAAAAAGATCCTCGGATGAGCGAACAAACCGGCGCGCTCGAGGTGCTCATTGAAAAACTCGTCCATGGCGGCAGCGGGCTGGCAAGGCTGGACACCGGCCAGGCGGTCTTTGTTCCCGGTGTACTGCCGGGAGAGCGGGTCGTTGTCTTCATCAGGAAAAAGAGAAAAGGCTTCCTGGAAGCCGCCCTTGTCAAGGTCCTTACACCGTCAAAAGACCGCATCACGCCACCGTGCAATGGGGAAATCGAATGTACCGGCGCAACCTGGCCGCACATCGCGTACCCGGCCCAGCTCAAGCATAAGCAGGAGATCCTGCTCGACACCCTGAAAAAAATAGGAGGCATTGAACCCCGGCGCCTTCTTTCGATGCTCCCCTCGCCTCGCACGGACCACTACCGGCTGCGCACGCAGTTCAATGTGCGGATGAAAGACAACCGGCAGCGAATCGGTTTTTTCCGCCCGGGTTCGTACGACCTCATTGAAGTGAATAATGCCTTCCTCATCCACCCCGTCATCAACAAGGTGTTGAATGACATCAGGACCCTTTCTGACAAGCTTCCGTTGCTCACCGAACTCCATATCAACGCCTCACCGTCGGGAGAGGTCCATCTCCTGCTCTTCAGCGAACAACTGCTTTCCCCGGCAATGGACCCCTTCTTCGCGGAACTGAAAAGGACCTCGCCCGAAGTGATCGGCATAACCGGCTTCTCGGGCAGAAAAAAGGTCTCCTCCCTCGGCAGGAACCAGCTCACGCTCGAGATCGACGGTATTAAGCTCAAAGCCACGGAAGGAAATTTCTTTCAGGTAAACTGGGATCAGAACAGGAACATGGTAAGGACGGTACTGGACTTTACCTCACTCACGGGGAACGAGACCGTGCTCGACCTCTACTGCGGCATCGGCAACTTTTCCCTGCCGCTCGCGAAGAACGCAAAGACCGTGATCGGCATCGAGTCGGGCTACTCGGCGATCGAGGACGCAAAAGCGAACGCGGAATTGAACGGGATCTCGAATACGGAATTTATTGCCGACGACATGCAGAAGGGATTGAAGGCGCTGATCCAGAAAAAACTGCGCGCTGAAGTGATCGTGCTCGACCCGCCGCGTGCCGGTGCCACGCTCAAGACGATCGAGCGCGTGCTCGCCTTTGTCCCGAGGAAGATCGTCTATGTCTCGTGCAATCCCTCGACGCTTGCGCGGGACCTGAAGTTCTTTCAACTCTTCGGTTTCCGCCTCGATCGGCTTCAGCCGGTGGACATGTTCCCCTATACCTATCATATTGAATGCGTGGCGGAGATGGTGAGGACGGAGTAGAGGCTGCAATTCTTTTGGCAGGAATTCGGCACTATCCTTACGAAGAGTGACAAAGAGGATTGAGTGCAACTAATTGAAACATCATCTCTTAGTGAAGGCCGTGATAGCAATTCTTTCGATCAAAATGATAAAGTGTTTCTAAATATTACATAAATTCCCCCAATTTTCACATTTCTTACCATTCCCGAACGTAAAGAGAGGAATTGTACGTTCATATTTCAGTGTAATTCATTCTTGAATGTTATTGAGGATTGAACGTAACCTATCGTTTTTATTAAAATATTAATTCTCATAAGTTTTTTCAGATAAAAACACCCCTGTTGTTTCTTTCACCTCCAATACCATCCTGAATCCTAATTTACGATTGTCGAACAACCTTACACTATAAAACCATAATACTATTTTATTACAAATATCAATCAGTTGTATTCTGGCAATTTTCTTGCATTTTAATACCGTAGAGTAAGAGATTTAGCTGGTGAAATTACCCATGTTCGGTGAGCGCTATGAGCGAACAAGAGAACAATAAAATTACCCGGGAACAGGAGAAAGAGATCAACAATATTTTAATAGACAGCTCGCTCTACTTGAGCATGTCTATGGCAGAGAGACAAAAGCTGTTACACTATCTCGTGTCGTCTTACTTTAATTTTCTGCCAGTTGAAAACAGTCGGGCCCTTCCCACGGCAATGCAAACCGGATCGGCGATGTAAACCAATACGGGTTACGTCTTGCCTTTGGGAAATGAGTATATCAAAAGTGCCTCGTACCGTGAAAATGGTTTGGCCTAAATGGGCAATACGCCTCTAACCATACTCTCGGGCCCGAACCATTTGCCTCCCTTAATGTCGGAAGCTTTTTTATTATTACCGCTTCCGACATTTTTATTTTTCATGCCTGGCTGTTCCTTTCAGCGAATAATGCATGCCGCTCCCGGTTGCCTGTCGGATAAAAATCGCGAGACACATACGGTCTTGATTCATCCCTTGTTGCCGAAGACCGCTGACCGCATTTGAATGCACCGCTCAAATAAACGAAACAGAGCGCGCAGCCGCGGCGATGACAAAGAATCTGTCGATATTTGACTTCTTGTCAGCCGGGAAAACGAAGAATCCCGGCCGGCCCGCTTGATAGCCCTGGGTCGTTCCGACCAATTTTTCTCCGTCCTTGAAAATTACCTGTATCTTTTTCCCCATAACCGGCTGTGACGCGTCGAATGTTTTCTGTTCGTTATAATGACGATCCCCCACAAAGTCTTTCACAAAAAATATCGCTTTTAATTCCTTAAGGTGAACATCAAGGGGCTTGAAACCCGGTGGAGCGTCCAGAGGAACAAGATGGAAGGAGTCTTTATTGGGCGTGAAATTGTTGGTGAAGCCCTTCGACACGCGGCCATCCAGATATCGCACAACGATCTTATTCTGTATCATAACTTTCCTTTCTTCGGGACTTGATGAGCCTCCGCTTGCCGTCATTGATGACGATCAGAATGTCCTGGCTGGGCGCGATGTTGTAGCGGGGCGGATATTCAATATCCCAGTCAGCGATCCCGAACATCTTCGCGATGATCTCAATGGCGCTATGCACCTCAAATCGTCCGCACATATACAGACACCATAACCTGTTGAAAGTATAACATGTTGATACAATCACGTAAAGAAATTCCGAAAACCCTTGACAGGTGAACGTTCGTTCACTTATACTCTATCCATGCCGTCACCAATCGTCAAGGAAGAGAAACACCGCGCCCGCATCCGGGACCTTGCCCGTTTCCAGCAGAAGAACGGCAGAATGCCCAGTTTCTCAGAGCTCGGCAAGATAACCGGTCTGCGGTCAAAAAACTCGGTATTCAAGCTCGTAGGCAGGCTGGAGAAGCTCAAGGTCCTGGAGCGGGACAAGACCGGCAGGCTGATCGCAGGTTCAATTGCCTGCCCTCTCAAGGTTCTGGGAACTGTCGAGGCAGGGTTCCCCTCTCCCGCGGAAGAAGAGCTGGTTGATACCCTCTCCCTTGATGATTTCCTGATCCAGAACCGGGAGGCAACCTTTTTGCTCAAGGTATCCGGCGATTCCATGTCCGGCGCGGGGATCCTTCCGGGTGATATGGTCATTGTCGATAAAGGCCGGACGCCAAAGAGCGGCGATATCGTGATCGCCCAGGTGGATGGTGAATGGACGATGAAGTATCTCCGAAAACGCGGAGACAGCATTACCCTCGTACCCGCAAACCCCAAGTACCAGCCTATCAAGCCGAAGCGTGAGCTCAAAATATCCGGGGTCGTGACAGCGGTGGTGAGGAAGTACAAATAGGGCAAGACCCAAAAGACATTAGTCTCACACGGAGCCACGAAGCCACGAAGGAAACCTGAGAAAACTTCACCTCTTTGTAGCGTTGTGTGAGAATAAATCCTTTGCTTAAAAAGCATCGTCATTGATTGAAAAAACCAAGGAATGCTTTTCTTCTTCGTGGCTTCGTGGCTCCGTGTGAGAACAAATCTTTTGCTTTGTAATGAATTGCACAAGAAAGGCGGAACTCGCAAATGACCGCACAAGACCAGGTTGGAATGACTGAGAACGAAATAGGAAAAATCATTGTGAACTGTGCAGTGCGGCTTCACATGGAACTGGGACCAGGACTGCTCGAAACTGTATACGAAATACTTCTCGTGCATTTGCTTCAAGAAGCCAGTTTGAAGGTTGAAAGACAGATTCCCATCCCTATACAATTCCGTGGAGTTCAATTCGACGAGGGTTTCCGCGCAGATGTCGTCGTGGAAGACAAGGTCATTCTCGAACTGAAGTCGGTTGAACGCGTCAGCAAAGCGCACAAGAAACAAGTTCTCACTTATCTTAAACTGACAGGCAAAAAACTGGGATACCTTCTGAATTTCGGTGAAGGTATGATGAAGGATGGTATCTCCCGCGTCCTGAACGGACAGGTAACATAGGAACAAAAAAGATATTTCACACAAAAAAGGCCTCCCTTCGTGGCTTTGTGGCTTCGTGTGAGCATAAAATCTTTTGCCTCAATGTATTTTCGTTGATTTAGGGAAAGCTGGAGAACACTTCTCCTCTTTGTGACGGTTCGGCATGGCACTGCGAAATTCTTGCAATTTTTTATGAATTATAGTACCGTCATCTCATTAGGAATACTTCGTATATTGTTTGTGATACAAAACGGGAAAACAGCATGAAGAAACGCTCTGAATCCGCTCCTCTCAATAAAGACGACAAGTTGTCGCCGGCATTCAAGCGTGAACTCCGCAGGAGAATCGCCGATGCGAATGATCCGGTGCGCTACGTCGTTTTCTCGGACATATCAGGCCGTGGCCGCTGGCGTTTGTGGCTCAATGTTTCCGATGATGGATATGGAATGTCCATCGACCAGGCCACGCTGTTCAAGAGAAAAGCCGTCGCCCTGGCGGTTGCCAAGGCGTATTCATCAGGAAAAAAGAACCGTCTTCATCTTGCCAGGATAACAACAAAGAACGGAAAGAGACGGATCATCAGGTACGAGTGAACATAACAATGATTTTTCCGAAAAACTATAATTTTCTTGAATAAAACCGGGAAAATACTATAATCAAAACAGATGGTTCATGCACGGTAGAACTTATCCGGCGACAACGGGTTGGTCCTGGAGGCCAAAAACTATGGATAAAAACGATTATGAAATAGCACGTGAGTTAAAACAGCGGCTCGCGGAAATTGTACCCCTGCTGGACTTCCGGGTGTTCGGTTCGCGCGCGCGGGGAGGCGCGGACGAATTCTCGGACATGGATGTGTTTCTGGAAGTTGAAACAATCAACCGGGACCTCAAGAAAAAGATCCGCGACATCGTATGGGAAGTGGGTTTTAAATATTCCCTCTATATCTCTCCCCTCATCTTCACACGATACGAGATAGAGGAGTCACCGCTGCGAGTCTCTCCCCTGGTCCATAATATCGTTGACGAGGGGGTGCCGGTGTGACGGACAAGGACGTTCTCTTCACCTATCGCCTGCAGGAGGCGGAGGAAACCCTGTCAGAAGCCGTGAGAATGCTGGAGACAGACTTCAGCCCCCGGTCCATCGTCAACAGGGCCTACTATGCCATATTCTATGCGTTGCTGGCTTTGCTGCTGAAAACATGCTCGCCCATGAAAACATCGAAGCACATCGGCGTCATATCCACCTTCGATCGGGAGTTCGTGAAGACCGGAAAAATCGACAAATATTTTTCCACCCTGATTCACGATATATTCGATCTGAGGCAGGAAAGCGATTACAAAGACCTCGTCCAGATATCGCGCGAAGACGCCGCTCAATCCGTCGCGCAGGCGCGGGAATTTCTCGCCATGATCAAGACGCACCTCGGTATTATAGACAATACTTAGCGCGACAGGTCGAGTAAGTAGGCTGTGCAAAGGTTTACCTTGCCCGACATCTTTCAATCACAGACGCGTTGGGTTTCACAGGAGGCGCTCAACCCAACCTACATGCTTAAAGCCATGGGCAATAGGCGCTACGCGAATGGATTCTCACTTACACTGCATCACGACCTTATTGATCTTCCGCTCAAATGGCGCGAACCGAAATTTGTCTTTGTGAATTCCATGAGCGATCTTTTCCATGAACAAATGCCGCTTTCATTTATCCAAAGTGTTTTCAAAACAATGGAAAAAGCAGACAAGCATGTGTTTCAAATCCTCACAAAAAGATCACATCGGTTATTGGAAGTTTTTGACAAAATTTCCTGGCCTTCGAATGTTTGGATGGGAGTTACCGTTGAATCGCAGAAATACGTGCATAGAATATCCGAGCTTCAGCGTGTTCCCGCACAGACGAAATTTCTTTCAATCGAACCGCTCTTATCAAATATCCCGGCAGATTTGGGGACAGGTCTTGAAATATAAGAAACTGACTTTCCAAGACCTGATAATCATATGAAGGCACCTCAGCATACCAGAGCGCATCGGCACTCTGGTATGCTTCAAGGAAAGAGTCCAATCTAACCTTGGAGGTGCTGTATGAAATTGTACACTGGATTAGATCTAC
>Ga0265292_1002246_pt1 | contig 13878 bp, 15 predicted proteins | sample Munlanlewell296A_FD_189080 | JGI IMG/M metagenome (GOLD analysis project Ga0265292, IMG submission 189080) | Leachate microbial communities from a municipal landfill in Southern Ontario, Canada - Leachate well 296A | ecosystem: Engineered > Solid waste > Landfill > Unclassified | place: Canada...
CGTGGTAATTCCAAACTCTGAGGGCGGAAGAACAACACCATCTGTAGTTGCATTTACAAAATCCGGCGAAAGATTGATCGGACAACCTGGAAAACGTCAAGCAGTTACAAATCCCAAAAACACAATATTCTCAATCAAAAGATTTATGGGAAGAAAGAGGGAAGAAGTTGACGTCGAATCGAAAGAAGTTCCTTACAAAGTTGTGGCTGGTGATAACGGTTCTGCAAGAGTTGAGATTGACGACCGGTTATATTCTCCACCGGAAATAAGCGCAATGGTTTTGCAGAAAATGAAAAAGACAGCAGAAGATTATCTTGGTCAGGAAGTTACTGAAGCGGTTATTACTGTACCCGCATATTTTAATGATGCACAACGACAAGCTACAAAAGATGCCGGCGAAATTGCGGGATTAAAAGTTAAAAGAATTATTAACGAACCAACTGCTGCCGCACTCGCATACGGATTGGACAAGAAACATAAAGAAGAACTTGTTGCTGTTTATGATCTTGGCGGCGGAACATTCGATATCTCGATTCTGCAGTTGGGTGAAGGTGTATTTGAGGTGAAATCCACTAATGGCGATACTCATCTTGGTGGTGATGATTTTGATCAAAGACTAATTGACTATCTCGCAGATGAATTTCAAAAACAAGAAAGTATTGATTTACGCAAAGACCCGATGGCACTTCAACGTCTGAAAGAAGCGGCTGAGAAGGCAAAAATGGAACTCTCTTCATCAGTGCAGACGGATGTAAATCTTCCGTTCATTACTGCTACTCAAGATGGACCAAAGCATCTAAATATTAATCTTTCGCGAGCAAAATTTGAGCAGCTAGTTGATGATCTAATTCAGAGAACGGTAGGACCATGTGAACGCGCAATTAAAGATGCAGGAGTTTCAACTTCTCAAATTGATGAAGTAATATTGGTTGGCGGTTCTACGCGTGTTCCAAAAGTTCAAGAGCTTGTTAAAAAACTTTTTGGAAAAGAACCACATAAAGGTGTTAACCCGGATGAAGTAGTTGCAATCGGTGCAGCAATTCAAGGCGGCGTACTTGCAGGCGATGTTAAAGATGTTCTTTTACTTGACGTTACTCCGCTTTCACTTGGTATCGAAACTTTAGGCGGTGTATTCACAAAATTAATTGAGGCGAACACAACAATTCCTACAAAGAAGAGTGAAGTATTTTCAACCGCATCAGACAATCAACCCTCAGTTGAGATTCACATTCTTCAAGGTGAGCGACCGATGGCTGCAGACAACAGAACTCTGGGAAAATTCCATCTCGATGGATTACCACCGGCACCACGCGGAATTCCACAGGTCGAAGTTACATTTGATATTGACGCAAACGGAATTCTTCATGTGGCTGCAAAAGATAAAGCTACAAGTAAAGAGCAAAGCATCAGAATTACTTCCTCCAGCGGTCTTTCGAAGGATGAAGTTGAAAAGATGAGACAGACTGCAAAAGAACACGCAGCCGAGGATAAAAAGAAAAAAGAAGCTGTTGAAGTCAAAAACCAAGCTGATAATCTCATCTTCCAGACTAAGAAACAAATTGAAGAGATGAAAGACAAGATTACTTCTGAACAGAAGAACCAGCTTGAGAGTGAAATGAAAAAAGTTGAAGATGCAATTGCTTCAAATGACACGGAAAAAATCAAATCTGCTACAGAAGGTTTGAACAAAGTATGGAATGAGGTCTCGCAGAAATTGTATGCACAGCAAGGTCCAACTCCCGGAGCGCAAAGCGAAGAACCATTTGCCGGTCAACCGCAAGGTGAACCAAAGCAGCAATCTTCAACGGGTAAAAAAGATGAAGATAATGTTGAAGATGCATCTTACGAAGTTGTTGACGATGATAAAAAATAACTCAAATAAATAACAAAAATAACTTGGAGGTCGTTATGACTGAACAAAAAGAAATGGTCGAAGTAAATAATAAAAGAAGTTGGGATGAAGCTCTTGAAAAAGAATCTTGGGTGGCTCCTTTAATTGACATCTACGAAACAACAGAAGATTATTTTCTGATGGCGCAGATGCCCGGAGTATCGAAAGAGGATATTAAAATCAAACTCGAAGAAGGTCATCTAGTTATTATGGGAAGAATCACTTTTGATGAAGTTCTAAACCGCAAGTATGTTCTAAAAGAAACAGAAACCGGTAACTTCTATCGCAGATTCAAAATTTCTGAAAGCATTGATGAGCAAAAGATAGATGCGAAATTGGAGAATGGTGTTCTTAATGTAAAGCTTCCTAAACATGAAAGAATGAAACCAAAGACAATCGAGATCAAGTAAACAGTTTTCAGTTCACAGTTGGCAGTAGTTAAGTAGAATTCCCGCTCCGGCGGGATTTCTACTTTTAAAATCACTTTTGATTGAATTAAACAGCACTTCTCTTTAATTTGGTGCTGTGATGAAAAAACTTGGTCCATTATTATTATTAATTCTATTTAGCGGATTGCTCTATCTATCCGGCAATGGGTCTTTAATTTCGCAATCCGATCCATCCCAATCAAAAAACTTCTACAAAGATGGAATCTTAAACTCAGAAATTGCTAAAGTAGACAGACGAGCAAACTATGATCTGGATGTTAAATTCAATGCCGACACTAAAAAAATATATGTAAAAGAAAACATCACATGGGTAAACAAAACCAAGTCACCAACATCCGAAATTCAATTCCATCTTTATGCAAACGCATATAAAAGTAGTAATACACTTTTTGCTAAAGCATATCCCATCAATTCAGAAACGCAAACTCAAATTGATGTAAAAACTTTTCTTGTTAATAATGAACCCGCAGAATTAATCTATTTCCAACCTGAGATTGCAAATCCATACGATAGCACAGTCGCGAAAGTATTGTTAGATAAACCGATCCAGCCCGGCGACAGCATAAAAATATTTTTTGAATATACTATGAAAATTCCGCGCTCGGTTAAACGAATGGGTTATGCTACCGGAAGAAACTTCTTTTTCGTTTCTCAATGGTTTCCTAAAGTCGGAGTATTTGAAAATGGGAAGTGGGTATGCAGTCAATATCATCCATATCTAAATTTTTATTCAGACTTTGGCGATTACTCAGTTAAAATAAAAGTACCCAAGAATTATATTGTTGCCGCTACGGGAGTTGAAAAAGAAAAAACTTCGGATACTCAATCAACTACTTTTCATTTTGTTCAATCCGGAGTTCATGATTTCGTTTGGCTCGCTACCGATGAAATACTTCACCGGAACGAAATTTATCAGCGCAAAGACGGAACACAAATTACTATACAAGCATATGTTCAACCGGAACGTGAAAAATATTTTGAACGTTACTTCCAAAGTGTGAAAAACAGTTTACAATATTTTGAAGATAACATTGGGATCTATCCATATAAAAATGTAACGCTGGTAGATGTTCCGCGCACTTCGGCATCCGGCGGAATGGAGTATCCCACGCTATTTACAGTGAGTGCCGAATTATTTTCGCCAAAAGCAACCGGAGGACCGGAGTATCTTGTCACACACGAATTTTCACATCAGTACTTTCATGGATTGATTGCAAGTAATGAAGTTTATGAAGCCTGGCTTGATGAAGGATTTACGTCTTATATCGCCACGAAAATTATGTATCACTACCAGCCGGAAATTTTTGAATACTTCAAATTCGCTTCTTACATACCGGTGTTTGGACTAAATTTTCTTTCTTATAACGAAATACCTTTGATCTATACTTTAGTTGATATCAAAACGCCTGAAGGGGCAAGAAGTGCTATCTCTTACTATAAAAATATTACTGTGGGTGCACTTGCCGATACATCATATAAACTTCCAACCCGGTTATCTTATGTAGTAAATTCTTACAACAAGCCTGAATTAGTTCTGCACACATTAGAACGATATGTCGGGCATAAAAAGATGATGAAAATTCTAAAAGAATATTACGATGATTTCAAATACAAACATCCTCATGCGGCAGATTTTATCAACATAGTTCAAAGGAATTGTGATGAAGATATGAAATGGTTCTTCGATGAATTCTATAAGGATTCTAAATATTTTGACTACAAAGTAACCTCGATCACCCGGAAAACCTCTAATCAATATGAAGTTTTAGTTGAGCGTCTCGGAGATGGAATATTTAAGAATGATGTTGCGCTCTACACCGATAAAGACACACTCTATCAAAAGTGGGATGGATCAGAGCGTTGGAAAATTTTGAAATTCCAGACGAACAATAAGGTGATTGCGGCAGAGGTTGACCCGAAAAGAAAAAACATGCTCGATATTAACTTTGCGAATAATTCTTTGACAGTCGAACATCGAGTATGGGCTTCACTTTCTCTAGCGATTCGTTTTTTCTTCTGGATTCAGAATGCATTAATGGTATTAGGAAGTATCGGATGATCTTGGGAATAAAACAAACATTGCTTCATGGAGTTCGCTTGGTATTTCACAATGCAAAGTTTGTGATGTTAATGTGGGCATTCAATGCGGCTTCTGCACTCGTTCTTGTTGTGCCTGTTTATAATATTCTTGTTGATAATCTCGGAACCTCACTTACAAGCGACCGGTTAACTCTGGATTTTGATTACATGTGGTATCTTCAGTTTAGAAATCTTTATTCTATTGCACTCGATCAAGTTCCTCTTAGCATCTATTTTGTTGTTGGTATCTACGCACTCATACAAACATTTTTTCTGGGTGGATTGATTTCGATATTCCAAATCCCGGATAAAAACCATACAGTTGACTTCTTCTATGGCGGAGTTAAATACTTTTTACGTTTTACTAAAGTTCTTATGCTCTCGCTCATCTTTTTTTTCGCCGCATTTAAGATTAATGATTACTCAGGCGAATTGATCACTCTTATTTTTAAAAATTCTGAAAATGTTATTGCAGATTTTATACTAAAAGCAGTACGATATATCTTGCTGATATTCTTTATTGGTATCGTTACAATTGTTTCCGATTACTCAAAAGTTTCACTCGCGGTTAAAGATAAAAATCAAATATTACGTGAATGTTATAATGCGATTCGTTTTATTATAACCAACTTTAATAAAGTATTTATAACATTTTTGATTGTAGCCATGATTGGTGCACTCGGCTCTATTGTGTACAACATCATCGGAAGATTCATTCCAAGAACACCTTTCTATTTTCTTTTCCTCTCCTTTTTTCTTCAGCAAATGTTAATTATCTTTCGATTGTTAGTGAGAATGTTGTTCTATTCAACCGAAGTTAATTTATTCAATGATTTAAACGCCGACGTTATAAAAGCGGAAACGCGCTAAAGAAATAAATATTATGGCAATTATTCCAATTACAGTCTACGGCGATAAAATTTTGCGGCAGAAAGCCCGGCCGGTTAAAATCGTTTCAGATGATATAATTGACAAGATCCGAAATATGTTTGAGACAATGCGTAATGCGAATGGAATCGGGCTGGCTGCTAATCAAGTTGGTTATCGAGAGTCCATCTTTGTTCTCGATCTCGATGGGGTTGAAGGTTACGAAAAATTCAAACCTCTCGTTATGATCAATCCGGAAATTGTTTTACAATCCGATGAAAAGGTTGTTAAGGAAGAGGGATGTTTGAGTTTGCCAAACCTTCACGCTAATGTTGAACGTTCCTCTATAATTAAAGTCCGTTATCTGAACACGGATGAGAAAGAAATAGAGATTGAAGCCGATGATCTCTTCGCGCGAGTAATTCTTCACGAGTACGATCATTTAATTGGCAAAATGATCCCGGATCGCGTGGCTGATGATGTAAAGAAAAAATTATCTAAAGAATTGTCGAGTATTATGAATAGGGAAGTTGAGATTGAATATCCGATCACGGAAGTGTAGTTCACACCGAGCATTTCTTACCGGAATTATCAAGCGGAGTTAAGATGAAAATCGTTTTTATGGGAACGCCTGAGTTTGCGATTCCCTCGCTCAAAATACTTCTACAAAGCAATCACCAAGTTATTGCAGTTGTATCAGCACCGGATAAAGAACGTGGAAGAGGGAAGCAGATTTCATTTACCCCAGTTAAAGAATTTGCATTGCAAAATAATTTGGAAGCCCTCACACCTGTTACCTTAAATGATGAAAATTTCATTCAGCGTTTGAAAGAACTCGAGCCGGATTTGTTTGTTGTAGTTGCGTTCAGAATTTTGCCTAAAGAAGTGTATACAATTCCAACAAGAGGCGCCTTCAATCTACACGGATCGTTATTACCAAAATTCCGTGGTGCGGCGCCAATTCAGTGGGCAATCATAAATGGCGAAAAGGAAACCGGGGTTACAACATTTTTCCTTGAGGATAAAGTTGATACCGGTAACATCATTATCCAACAAAAAATTCTAATTGATGATTCAGATGACTTTGGTTCTCTTCATGATAAGATGATGATTGTAGGTGCAGATGTTGTCTTGAAAACTGTTGAGTTGATCGATAGAGGAAACATTGTTCCTACAAAGCAAAACGATTTACTTGCGTCGCCTGCGCAAAAAATAACAAAAGAAATTTGTCAAATTAATTGGGATAAAAGTGCTGAGGAGATTCATAATCTCGTGCGCGGTTTATCGCCTTATCCCGGAGCGATTTTCGATTTAAATAAAAAGAATTACAAAATATTCAAGACGGCTTGTGTTGGTAAAGATCAAAATGCGATTGTTGAGGGTGGAAAGTTGAAGTCCGATACAACATTCAACACTCAACCTTCAACTTTCAAAATATATCAAACCAAAAAAGAAATTTTTGTCAGCACCGTAAATGGTATTCTACAGATTCTCGAACTTCAGCCTGAGGGCCGCAAACGAATGACGGCTGAGGAATTTTTAAGAGGTTACTCTTTAATTAAGTAATGGAACTTGGATGAAAAATAATCGTTATGAAAGTGTATTAGATGCAATTGGAAACACGCCTCTAATCAAACTAAACCATATTGCAACCGGATTAAAAGCAAACATCTATGCAAAGCTTGAGTTTTTGAATCCCGGCGGAAGTACTAAAGACAGAATTGCTCTTTACATGGTAGAAAAAGCTGAACGCGATGGTAAAATAAAACCCGGCAACACAATTCTTGAAAGTTCTTCGGGCAATACAGCAATGGGTTTAGCCATTGTTTGTCGCCATAAAGGATATAAATTAAAAATTGTTATCCGCGATACAACGAGTAAAGAAAAAATAAAAATGCTTGAAGTTCTTGGCGTTGATGTTATAAAAGTACGCTCAGACCTTCCGCCCGAACATCCGGATTCATACAACCACGCAGCGCAAAAAATTTCAAATGCTAATCCAGATTGGTTCTACATAGATCAGCATAACAATCTCGATAACAACGAGTCCCACTATATGACAACCGGACCGGAAATTTGGGAACAAACCGAAGGTAAAGTTGATTACTTAGTTGTTGCAGTTGGAACGGGAGGAACACTTTTTGGCGCTGGAAAATTTTTGCGCGAAAAAAATCCAAACGTAAAACTTATAGGTGTTGACCCGATGGGTTCAATTTATTACGATTGGTTCAAGCACAAAAAATTAATTACGCCTTACAGATACCTTATTGAGGGAATGGGAGACGAGTTCTTAATTAAAACCGCAACTCTCGAAATGATGGATGACATGATTCAAGTGGAAAATAAAACCGCTTTTGACTGGACAAAGAAAATTGCATTCGAAGAAGGAATTCTTGTCGGCGGGTCTAGCGGTGCAAATATGTATGCCGCTTACAAAGTTGCTCAAGAGGTTGATAGGGCAGTGAATATAGTTACTGTTTTTTGCGATAGCGGTTATAAATATTTCAGCACAATTTATAATGACGAATGGCTTGAGAAGAATAATTTAGTTTAAGCTTTATAACGAGGAACAAATGGGCTTTTCAACAGATGCAATTCATGCGGGACAAATTCCCGATCCAACAACCGGTGCAATATCAACGCCGATCTATCAAACATCAACTTACGCACAAGAAGCGCTTGGCGTAAACAAAGGTTTTGAATACGGACGCACGCACAACTTCACGCGGCAAGCTCTCGAAAAAAATATTGCTACGCTCGAAAAAGGGAAGTACGGAATTGCATTTGCTTCCGGTCTTTCTTCTGTTCAGGCAATCCTTGGATTAGTTAAATCGGGTGATCACTTAGTAGTATCGGATAATGTTTACGGAGGAACTTACCGCATAATGGAATTGATATTCAAGAATTACGGATTGGATTTTTCTTGGGTTGATACCAGCGATACAAAAAATATTGAGAACGCAATTAAAAAGAATACAAAAATAGTTTACATTGAAACACCGACTAACCCGATGCTGAACTTGGCAGATATTCAAGCAACTGCAAAAATTTGCAAAGCGCAAAATCTAATTTGTGTTGTAGATAATACTTTCATGACGCCGTATTTTCAAAAGCCGTTACTGCTCGGCGCTGATATAGTTCTTCACAGCACAACAAAATATTTGAACGGGCATTGCGATGTTGTCGGCGGTATGTTGATTACGAATGATGAAAAGATTCACGAGCGGTTGCGTTATTTACAGAATGCAATCGGTGCAGTTCCTTCTCCGTTTGATTGCTGGCTTACACTCCGCGCAACAAAAACTCTTGCTGTTAGAATGAAACAGCATAACGAAAATGCAATTCAAATTGCCGATTATCTTTCCACTAAATCTTATGTTAAGAAAGTAATATATCCCGGGCTTAAATCTCATCCGCAGCATGAGCTTGCAAAAAAGCAGATGAGCGGATTTGGCGGAATGATCTCGGTTGACTTCGGCAATATTGAAACTGCTAAGAAGGTTATCAGCAAATTGAAAGTTTTTACTCTTGCAGAAAGTCTCGGCGGGGTTGAAAGTTTGGTTTCTCACCCGGCATCAATGACTCACGCATCCGTTCCAAAAGAAGAGCGCGATAAGTTAGGTATTACAGATGGTCTCATTCGTTTTTCTGTTGGCATTGAAGATGTAGAAGATTTAATAGCAGATATAGAACAAGCGTTGGCGGGATAATTAATAGTTAGGTGCCAACTAATAAAGATGATGGTATTTGGAAGGTTTATGAAACTATTAGACCTGCGCCACGGACATCTATTCCTCATAGAAGAAAATATTCGTAAATAAATTGTTTTTTTATTACATTAATTATAGAACCTGGCGATAGTAACTAAAACATGATGAAGGACAAATTAAAAAAGCAGATTAAATATAGGATCCGTTCAAAAATATAGATAGTAAAAAGATTTACAATTAAGAGAAATTCTATATTAATGAAAAGTTTAAAAACAACAATACTTATACTTGGCATAGGTTTTATAATAACCGATTCTCTTTTATTCAGCCAAACTGTTATTGATATTGCTAGACTAACTGCTTATGGTATTGTAATAAACCTTTTAACGGAATACATTCTTGAACTAAGCAAAAAAAAATCCAAAAGGAGTAAAAAGCGATGAATAGAGAAACGTTAATACTAATTTTTGCTATCCCCATTATTCTTCTTTATATCGTTTATGTTTACCTGAAAGCTAAAGAACAAAAAAAAGAAGAACGGGAAGCAGGCAAATTTGATAAGTTATTAACCGCTCTTAGAGAATATTCGAAAGAACAGCCACGTTTATCGGAGATTCTTAATAAGTTCGGACTGTTATAAATCCTTCAAGCATATCCATATTCAAAAACAGTCCCCACCTTTTTGGAAGAAGGATTGCTTGTAACGTATATTATAGGAAAGCGAAATATTAAAATTGGAGATTAATATGGAAACGATTGCCATAAGTCGTAAAGAATTAAAACAAATAATACGTGAAACATTTGTGGATGTACTCAGCGAAAGGAAAGACTTGATAGGCGATGCTGTATTGGAAGCTATTGAGGATATTGGGCTTGCTAAAGCGATGGAAGAAGGACAAACCGGCGAATACGTAGATTTGGGAGAGTTTAAGAAAAAGCTTGACAAAAAAGTTACTCGCTCAAAATGATAATTAGGATTGAAAGATACTTTGATAAGGATGTTAGTAAGATTCGGAATAAGAAATTACTACAGGAATTGAGAAACATTATTTCGGTCATTGAAGATGTTGATTTTATTCATGAGATTCCGCATACTAAAAAAATAGAAGGCTACAAATCATACTATCGAGTCAAGCTTGGAGATTACCGGTTAGGTATCGAAAAAGTTTCTAATCAGGAAGTAAAGCTTATCAGATTTTTGCATCGAAAGGAGATTTATCGTTATTTCCCACGATAATAATGTATGATATAATTGATGAAGATATAGTTTTACATTCCTTTAGCCATAGGAAAGAAGCTTACTAACAATCATTAAATGGATAGCTTCATTCCTCGCTGCCATTCTTTATAAGGAGAATGATTGCTTATAATGTATATTATAGGAAAGAATACAGAAAAAAGAGAGGGCAAATGAACTTTTCAAAAATATATGATGGGATAATTACCATTGAACCCGGAAAAAGAAGCGGTAAACCCTGCATTCGTGGAATGAGAATTACTGTTTACGATGTGTTGAGTTGGCTTGCTTCCGGAATGACGCATCAAGAAATATTATCAGACTACCCGGAACTTACCGAGACAGATATTCTTGCTTGTTTAGCATTTGCAGCTGATAAAGAAAAATCAGTTACTTTTGTTGCGGCGTGAGATATTTACTCGATCAAAATATTTCTTTTAGGGTTGCAAAAGTTCTAGAAAACTTATCCTATGAATGCATTCATGTTAACAGTATTGGGTTAAAAAATTCCACTGACTATGAAATCTGGAACTATGCTCAACAAAATGATTATGTAATACTAACTCACGATATAGATTTTGATGATCTATGTGCTAAATACGGATTCCCGCCCAAAATAATTAGACTCAAAACGGGAAATCTTTCAAACAAAGACACTGCCGAATTAATTGTTCGGCATAATAAAGAGATTGAGAAATTTTTTCTAAATGAAGAAATCGGTTTGATGGTTCTAACTAAATTATAACTGAGCCGAATCTAAAAAGGTGTAATTGATAAAAAAATATTTCGATTTTCGTTTAGAATCGAATTCAACAATTGTAAAAAATACCTTTTTAGAGTAGGCTCATAACTTTTGAGACTGATTGCTTATAATGTATATTATAGGAAAGCCTCCATATAAAACAACTTACAATCACTCGCACTTGTCAAATTTTTCTAACTGCTTTAATACAAGTTACTTACTGCCTGTTATGATTTCTTCGAAAATCGATTTTCGAAATTTGGTACTAATGCGGTTGAGAACATATAGTAAGTTGTTTTGGGATAAAGATTTATAATTCACTATTTACGTTCCGAAAATTCATTTTCGCAAATGCGCGGTAATTGAAATTTACTCACTGCAAAGACAATTTTTTTCCTCTCATAAATTCATTAAAAAAGAATTCTTTGATTTTCTTATCTGGTTTATCTTTCGCAACAGAGCTGCCAATTTATTTATTCAAAACATTTTCGAAAGGATTCTATTGGTGTCACGGACCATTTCGTGACTTTTTACTTCTGTAGAAACGCGTCAAGCGCGTCTCAAAAAAGGAGACGGATGCTATCCGTCTCTACCAGATTATTTCTTCATTCTTATTACCTACAACTCATTTTATTCCCATCCCTTATTTCCGTAATTTTGATTGTAAAAATTTAGGAGTCACACATGGCGAACGATATAATTAAAAAGAAAAAAAGCACTCAAGATGATACTAAGTATTCGATGGATACTCATCTTATTTATGGAAAAGATGTTTCCGATAGTTGGGATTATTCTCATCACGTAACCGCACCTATTTCATCTTCTACAACATTCAGATTAGATTCTGTTGAGCGGGGAGCGCAAGGTTTTTTGCAATTCGCTAACACGGAAGAGTTCGGGGATAAAGCTCCTATTTTTATTTACGATCGTCTCGGCGAACCGAATAAAGATATGCTTGAGGAAAATTTAGCATATGTTGAAAAAGGGGAGACGGCAATAAGTTATTCCAGCGGAATGGGGGCTATCTCGGCTGTGCTTGGAATTCTGACAAAGAGCGATGATCAGATAATTACACATAATACTTTGTACGGCTGCACCATATCCCTATTCAATAATTGGTATCCCAAATACAATATTAAAGTTACACCGATTGATTTGACCCAAACTAAAAATATTCTCAACACTGTAACTGAAAAGACAAGGGTAATCTACTTTGAAACACCCGCCAATCCGAATTTGGATATTGTTGACATAGGAGCTGTTGCGGAGATGGTTAAAGAAATCAACAAAACAAGAGACGAAAACCAGCAAATCAAAATTGTTGTTGATAATACTTTTTCAACACCATTCTGCCAGCGGCCAATTGAACTGGGCGCTGATTTTGTTGTTCACTCACTTACTAAAGGCATCGGTGGTTTTGGAGCTGATATGGGAGGCGTGGTAATCGGGAAGAAAAAATATCGTGATTTACTTCTCCTTTATAGAAAAGATTTTGGCGCCGTGTTAAATACAAAAAGTGCTTGGGCAATTCTTACATATGGATTACCAACACTTGCATTACGTCAGAGGCATCAGATCAAATCGGCATCGCGCATTGCAGAATATTTAAATGCTCATCCGAAAGTTGAGTTTGTAAATTATCCTGGTTTACCAAGCTTCAAAGGATATGAGATTGCAAAAAAACAGATGGTTGATTTCAACGGAAACTTTGCACCCGGTAGTCTGATCTATTTTGTTTTGAAAGGTAATACTCCCGCAGAAACAAAAGAGCTTGGCAGTAAATTTATGGACCATGTAGCGGACAATGCTTATACAATGACGCTTGCAGTTTCGCTTGGGCATACGCGGACACTAATTGAACATCCGGCTTCAATGACTCATTCAGTTGTACCCGCTGATAAATTATGTGAGCGCGGAATTGATGCCGGCGGTGTTCGTCTTGCTATTGGTCTGGAAAACACAGACGATATTTTGCTCGATCTGGATGAATCTCTAAAAGCTATTTGACCACACATTTTGTTCCCCCTCTTTTAATAACTTGCTTACCGGCAGGTTTGGAGGGGGAAGACCTATTATAAAATATGCGAATAATTGAATCCCAACTTTTCAAACGTTTTCCGGAAATTATTTTTGGTCTAAGCACCAAGATTGGATTGAACCACAATTCACCATTTCATTTTAATTTATCGCTTACTGTTGGAGATGATCCTGAAATTGTTCGGAAGAACCGTGAAGCATTTTTTAATGAACTGGGATTTACAACCTCGCAGATCGCAATTCAAAAGCAGATTCATTCCGATATAATTACAAAAGAATTACTACATTCTTACAGAAGAGACGGTAAATTATCCGGTCGTTCACTTGGTGTAATTGCTATGAAAGGAATTTAGGTGGATTCGGAAAAACTTAAAATTGCTGTGGGTTATATTTTGATCTGCTTGATATGGGGATCGACCTGGCTAGCAATACGTGTAGGATTAGAATCACTCACACCATTGATCTCTTCCGGTTTACGATTTTTCCTCGCATCATTTTTTGTCCTCGGATTTATGCGCGTGAGAAAAATTGTACTTCAAATAGATACTGTCTCAATCAGACTATATTTTATTCTATCTCTCTTCTCATTTGTCATTCCATTCGGATTAGTTTACTGGGCGGAACAATTTATTCCATCGGGACTTGCCTCTATTGTTTTTGCAGTAATGCCTTTCTGTGTAATAATATTTTCCAAAATTGCTTTCCCAAAAGAAAAGATTACTTTCAATCAAATCTTCGGGGTAATACTTGGATTCAGCGGGATTGTTGTGATATTTTCTGAACATTTATCGTTGGATCTATCGCAGCAGCTTTTCGGAATACTTGCCGTGTTAGTTAGTTCTTCAATGCAGGCTGCAATCGGAGTA
>Ga0265292_1002247_pt1 | contig 13868 bp, 14 predicted proteins | sample Munlanlewell296A_FD_189080 | JGI IMG/M metagenome (GOLD analysis project Ga0265292, IMG submission 189080) | Leachate microbial communities from a municipal landfill in Southern Ontario, Canada - Leachate well 296A | ecosystem: Engineered > Solid waste > Landfill > Unclassified | place: Canada...
AGGAACGGTATGAAACATAAACTTATTATAATTCCGGTAATTCACACCCTGGCGTTGGCAGTCCTGTTTTCGTTACCCCTCGCGGGTTATACCGATGACATTCCACCGGAGCAACAATCCCAGCTCGCTATACTAAACGTAAAATCCAGTTCTGTAGACATGGACCCCGGCAAATTGTCAATACTGACCGACATTTTTAGGACCGAACTTTTTCGGTTGAACCTATTCAAAGTCCTGGACCGCAGCTATATCGAAAAAATATTGGACGAACAGAAACTCAGTATGGCCGGCATAATTCAGGAATCAAGTTTACTGAAAATAGGGAAGTTACTGACGGCAAACAAGCTGTTTATTTGTTCTTTAGAACGGTTTTCCGACACAATCTTAGCGTTGAACGTTCGGATCATCAACGTAGACTCTTCGTTAATAGACTTCAGCGATATAATATTTATAAAAAATGAAACACAGATATTTGACGCGATCCAGGAAATTGTTAAAAACATAGAACTGAACTACCGCACCAGAAAAGACGTGTCCCAACCGGTGGATCAAGCTGAGTTCCAAACAGCGAAATGGAAATTTTTAGGCGCAAATCCCGACGAAATCGCGTCATTAATTACCAACAATCTCCGCGCAGAACAATTTCTTGAGCTCCGCCAGTACGACATTGCGTTCACAATCACCGAGTTTTTGGATGCTTATCGTAAAGGCTGGGATATGGAAGTCATAAAAATATTTTTGCAAAAAGGTATTGGTTACCGCGATGTCAAACAATCGCTGGGTTACGGTATTATAAACCTTACGAACTACAACGCCAACTTTAAACCCGCGGGGCTACGCTACGACGAGTATTTAGAAGCGTACTCTAAACACCTTCTTACCCCGGAAGAATATTTGGACCACAAAAAGGGATACCAAAAAGATAAACTACATTACGGCATAGGCGGCGTAGCGGATAGCATCCCGATCCTTACCGCCGGAACAAGATTTCCGTTATTGCTGATCACGTGGGAACATTTTTTTACGGATTATCAGCGCAACAAGTCAAAACGCAGCATCGACGTAGGCGCCATAATGTTCAACGGTATCGCGCCGGCGCCGTACTCGCAGTACAACTGGTATTTCGGCGAATACCCGTTTTATTTTAAAACCGGGTTTGGCTTCGCGGCAGAACTCATCCTCGGCGGGCATATAGGCCTTTACGCGCATGCTGGTGTGGAAGTAAAAGAAAAGTACGAGTTCAGTTTTATACTGGCATTTTTGGGTACACAACCTGGAGTGTCGTACACAGACCTCAAAACTCAAATCGGTGAGCCTAAATATGTCGGGATTCAGTTCCCGTACGCCGCTGCGGTGTTTAAGCTTAAATAGTATTAGGTTGAATGAATTAAAGAAAATATTGATTTGAGGAATACAACGTATGATTACATCCAAAGAACGCGTACTAACAGCGGTTAACCACCGCGCACCCGCAGGGCGTATACCTATTACGTTTGACGCGGAAAAAGAAGTGTATGATATCCTCTATAACCATTTCCAGACAAGGTCAAAACCTGAATTGTTTGATAAACTTAATGTCGATACCTGGATGATACTCCCGAATAATTTTATGTTCTCCGAAGAAGAGGCAAAGAAAGAGGTTAAGACCGCGTTGTGGGGATACAAAACGAGAGTTGCGCATTATTCCGGCGGTACCTACGACGAGTTGTGTTACAGCCCGCTTGCGGGGAAAGATGAACTTAAGGATATCGATAATTATCCGTGGCCGGCACCGGACGCTCTGGACTTCACGCATTTTCCTAAAGAATCAAGGGAACAGAGTAACCGCGCAGTAATCGGTGTATTCACCTGGGGTGCGTATTTTGTATCATCCTTTCTCCGCGGGATGGAAGATATAATGCTTGATTTTGCAATGCGGAAAGAATACGCGGATCGCCTGATAAAAACGGTTACTGAAAAAATTGAGGGATACCTTACTGTTATGCTTGAGAAGTACGGTGAGGGTATAGATATTGTGTATATGGCCGACGATTATTGTTCGCAATTAAGCCCGTTATTCAGCCCTGCAACGTTCCAGGAATTTGTGGTACCCTACCTCAAACGCGTAACGGCTATCACGCATAAGCATAACAAAAAGTTTTTATTGCATTGCTGCGGGTCAGTACGGCCATTACTTCCTATGATCATAGAGTCCGGGGTTGATATGCTGGAACCTATACAAATCCGTGCTGCCGGGATGGATCCCGCGGGGTTAAAAAAAGATTTCGGGCGTGATATCTGTTTCTACGGCGGAGTTGACCTCCAGGAGGTGTTGTGTAAAGGTACGCCACAGCAGGTATCCGATGAAGTTAAACGGTTAATTGATATCCTCGGGAAAGACGGAGGGTATATCCTCGGGCCCGGGCATACATATATCCAAATTGATGCGCCGGTAAAAAATATTATCTCAATGTACGAAACTGCGGGAAAATATTTATCAATATAATCCCGCAGGCCGTATACTTTTTTAGAACATGAACTGGAACATAACTCTGATAGCAGCAGTATTTTGTCTCGGGATTAATGTTCCATACGGTAATGTCGTAACCAAACTCGCTTGATCCGGCATCGCCATAAGGTTATAAGCACCGATATTTTCTTCCTGTACTACTGGAACATCAATACCCATAGGTGCATCAAACACGAGTTTAAGATGATGTTCTTTGAAGTAAATTGTAAGTGCCGGCGTTATTTCATAGATATATTTATCGTCAACTAACGGCCAAATACTATTTGTTCTACCAACGCCAAAATCGGCATACCCAAAGTTTTTGTCCGGTATAATCATTGCATACCTAAGAGCTACTTCACAAGGTTCATACAATGCTGCGATTTTACATTCAGAGCCGGTAAGCTTAATCGCACCAAATGCGTTTGAATACGTTCCGTGGTTAACTTCCGCTTCAGCAGATAATAAAACATCACTGATCTTGGTCTGTGCTGCGCAATCAAGCCCGATCTGCATAAGTTCTCCGATTTCAACCTGAGATGCATTAGTAATCGCGCGAAGGTATGGGTTCCAGTTTTTGTTGTACAATAACGAAATATCGGTCTGTTTGTTACTCAAAACACTTGAATGCCCTATCCGCGAATCTTTTGTATAAAGGCCGTTAAAGTATATCGCATATTTTGTTAGTTCTGAGTCAACTGGTGATTGGTCAATAGCAAAGATGTTTTTGTCCATAATATTATACCCAGCACGGAGCACTATCATTGGTACACCTAGTTTTTGTGGTAGGTACCGTATCGGGGTTTCCATCCCGCCGCCGGTAAAAATTCCTAGAGCTGCGGTATAGTTTTCGTAGTTCCCGTGTACAGCAAACCCGCTGTCACGGCCTACATTGAAACCTAAGGTATTAATTGACCTGTCAACAAACTGCATCGTCCCGGAGTTTACCAAACGTTCACGGCTATAAGGTACCCTAAACTGTCCTACACGGATATATAACATTTCACTTATCAAAGGAACGTCTACATAATAATCCAGTAACGATAATACCGTATTACTTTTAGTTGTTTCTTCACCGCCAAAAGCAATCTCTATACTGTACGTCAGATCGTCATAATTACCGTTTACCCTTAACAATGACTGCCGTTGATATAAAGAAATCCTGTCATTATTCCGTGAGTTATCATTCAACGCCTCTAGCAAACCCAGTCCCTGAAACATGCCATGAACTTCTACTGCGTTCGTTGCAGAGTCATCCTCAGCATTTACGGATGCGGATACCATAAACAAACTAATAAACATAACAAATACAATTCTAATTCTTTTTAGTAACACCATACTTTTCTCCTTTTTACTTTCCTCATTTTATTCAAAATTCACTGACTACTGTCTCAAAACTACTCATTCCCTCCTTATTAATAACTGTATCTTTAACTTAAACACCTGATTCTATTATTACACAATTGATTTGTTTTAGGAATTGGCTGATGCCACTTTGTACTGACTTTATTCGCTTTTCTAAACTCCTAGAACCTCATAAATTTTTACAGGTAATAGCTTCCCTTTCAGTTGAACTGGTTCTAGTGTGTGAATTTTAATTTTTCCTTCAACCTGCAATAAAACATTTTCTGTAATTAGGATCTGGCCGGGTCGGGCTATTGACTCTACTCTTTGGGCTGTGTTAACGATGTCCCCAATGATTGTGTAATCCATTGCTTCTTCAGTTCCTATGTTTCCAACAACCACATCGCCATAGTTTATTCCTATCCCAATCCCAAGATTTTGTAATTCCGGCGGCCAGCTTTGTCTCAAATCCTTAAAGGCTTTTTGCATCTCTACAGCCGCCCGAATTGACCATAGCGTTTCTTCTTCTAACTCTATCGGAGCACCCCAAAAAGCCATAATGCAGTCGCCTATATATTTATCAAAGGTACCTTTGTTTGTAAAAACAATTCCGGTAAGCACCTTGTATATACTGTTAAGGAAATGAATAAGTTCATCTGCGTTCATGTTCTCGGAAAGAGAGGTGAATCCGCGTAAATCACAAAAAAACGCGGCAACCTCTTTTCTATCACCGCCCAATTTAGAATATATTCCCGGATTAGCGATTATTTGTTCAATAGCGAAGCTGTTTACATAACGATGTAACATACTGGAAATAAGCTTATTTCTTAATTCTACTTCATCGTGGAAAAATTTCATCTTCAACAAATTTTTTACCCGGGCAATAAGTTCAATTTTATGAGAAGGCTTATTTAGAAAGTCATCCGCTCCGGCTTCAAGCCCTTCAATTTTTGCCTCTATGTTATCAAGTGACGTCAGTATAACTATAGGAAGGAATGCGTTATTCGGATCTTTTTTGATTCTTCTGCAAACTTCATATCCGTTCATGCCAGACATCATTACGTCCAGTAAAATTAAATCGATTTTATGATTAGAAAGTATTTCCAACGCTTTTTCACCGTTTAATGCTTTGATAATTTCACAACCTTGCGGATAAAGATATGCTTCGATTAGTTCAATGTTTTGAGGCTGGTCATCAACAACTAAAATTACCGGTTTGTCTCTCATCTTGGTAATTCAATTAAGAAATTGACTGATTTCTTTAACAAAGGTACGCGTATTTATCGGCTTTCCTATGAACCCGCTGTTAGTTATACCACTTATTTCTTCTCTGCCTTCTGCCAGTACAGAAGCAGTTACAAAAACAATGGGTATACTGCCTGTTTCTTTGTCTTGACGCAATATTGCTGCTGCTTCGGAACCACGCATATCTGGTAGACGCATATCCATAATTATAATATCCGGCTTTTCTTTCATAGCAATGGCAATTCCGTTAGCAGCTGTTTTGGCTACAAATACTCTGAAACCAACAACTTCCAAAAGGTCTTTTTCCAGTAAAAGATTGTTTTCATTATCATCTATAATTAATGCCCTTTTCCTCATTTCACGCCATCCTTCCTTGATGTAATCGGTAAAGTAAACCTGACCATGGTGCCTTTATTTAGGCCTTCTGATTCTACAGAAAACTTCCCGCCGTGTAGTTCAACCAGTTTTTTCGAAAGCGGTAACCCCAGCCCGGTACCCTCAGTTATCCGGGAATACGGAGTATCGACCCGGAAAAAGCCTTCAAATATTTTTTCTATGTTTTCAGGTGCAATACCGACTCCAGAATCACAAACGACTATTTCTATCTCAGTCCCGGCTTTCTTCGCCCACAAGCCAATTTTACCGTCCTCGGGTGTAAATTTAACTGCGTTTGAAAGCAGATTGTACATTATCTCTTTTACTTTAAGCTCATCTGCTTCAATATTCGGCAGGTCTTTGGATATTTCAAGTAACATCTGAAGCTTTTTTTTGCTGACCGTATCCGCTACCAGCAGTGAAATCTCGTTTAACAGGCTTTTCATGGGTAAACTGGATAATGAAAGTTTCATTTTCCCGGCTTCAACTTTTGCCATATCAAGTATCTGATTTATAAGTAAAAGTAGATGCTTACCGCTGGTTAAAACATTATTAACGTATTGCTTTTGCTTTTCATTAAGCGGCCCGAAAGTCTCGTCGTATAATACTTCAGAAAAACCGTTGATGGAATTAAGCGGGGTCCTGAGTTCATGAGACATGTTAGCTAAAAATTCTGATTTTACCCTCGCAACACGTTTTAACTCAGTGGACAGCTCATTTAATTCTTTATAAGCTTTTTCCAACCCTGCTTCTATCTGTTTTCGTTCAGTGATATCCTCGATTGCCAGGAGAATGATCCTCTCTTTCCCCAATCCTCTTTGAATTTGCCGTGCATTCAAAAGCATTATACGCCTGCCAATATCAATAAAATCGTGTTCTACTTCGTAGTTATCAAAAGTTGCTTTTTGAGGAAGTATGGTTTCCAGGAGTTCACGTAGTTTGGGGATATCCCACTGTTTATTGCCTAGGTCATAAATAAGGTGTCCTACGGTCTCTTCAGGTTTTACCTTAAAGAACTCATAAAATGAACGGCTGACCGTGACTACCCTAAGATCTTGGTCTAAAGAAATTAAAGGTTCACGTACAGTGTTAATAACGCTCTCAGCGAATTCACTGGTTTCATCCGCGGATTGTTTAATTATCTCCAGTTCTTTCCGGGTTTTTTCCAGTCCGGCTTCAATCTGCTTGCGTTCGGTGATATCCTCAATAGCCAGGAGGATGATCCGTTCTTTCCCCAACCCTCTTTGAATTTGCCGTGCATTCAAAAGCATTATACGCCTGCCAATATCGAGAAAATCGTGTTCCACTTCGTAGTTATCAAAAGTTGCTTTTTGAGGAAGTATGGTTTCCAGGAGTTCACGCAGTTTGGGAATATCCCACTGTTTATTGCCTAGGTCATAAATAAGATGTCCTATGGTTTCTTCAGGTTTTACCTTAAAAAATTCGTAGAATGACCGGCTGACTGTGACTACTCTTAGATCCTGGTCCAGAACGATTAAAGGTTCACGCACAGTATTGATGATACTCTCGGAATACTCACTGACAATCAGTACTTGTTTTGCCTTTTTCTGTTCGGTAATGTCGTGCATAATGGCTGATATGCCATAAATATTTCCAAACTTGTCCTTGATTGGTGAAAGAGTTAAAGAAATATCAATTATTACCCCGTCTTTTCTAACACGTTTTGTTTCATGGTTTTTAATTAATTCTCCGTCTTTCAGTTTTATAAATTGGTTAAGTATTTCTTCTTTGTAACTAGAGGGAGCCAAAATAGAAATGTTTTTGCCATGCATCTCTTGTTCAGTATATCCATATATTTGTTCTGCGCCTTTATTCCAACTAACAATATCTCCTTGCAATGTTTTTCCAATAATGCCATCAACAGATGTATTAACAATTGCGGCTAGGTTAAGATTAGCTTCTTCCATAACCTTGCGCTTGGTAATATCTTCTATAGCCAGGAGAATTACTTTCAGTTTTCCCGGTGGGTTGGGAATTCTTCGTGCATTTAAAAGCATTGTACGCTGGCCAATATCGAGAAAATCGTGTTCCACCTCATAATCATCAAAAGTTGCTTTTTGGGGAAGGATGGTTTCCAGTAGTTCACGCAGTTTGGGAATATCCCACTGTTTATTGCCTAGGTCATAAATCAGCTTGCCCACGGTTTCTTTGGGATTGACCTTAAAGACTTCATAAAAGGAACGGCTGGCGGTGACTACTCTTAAATCTTTGTTAAGAACAATCAATGGTTCACGCACGGTATTGACAATACTCTCTGAGTATTCCCGGGATTGTGTTACGATTTTATTCCAGAACATATTATGGTATCCTTTTTAGTACTATTTTCGCTTCTTGTTGCCTTTTTTATGTCCAGTGGCTTTGCTACTACTTTTGCTGTTCTTTTTTTCGGAATATATCGTTGAGAACTTCTTGCCGCTGGAACGCATTTTCACAACTTCTTCCGGGGAATACCCGTGTTGTTCCACAAAAAACCGCATGTTTACTAGGTTCACTATATCGTCGTCTATAAGAACAATCTTCTTCCACTGTTTCTTCGGCCTCTGGTAATAACCATATGCTCTGCCATAGGGCGAGCCTTTCACGATCACGTAATCCATAGGGTAGTAGAATATATCCGCGCTCAAACCATACTTTGTACAGATTGTGAACCACGACATCTGCTTCGCCCGCAGAGATAATATAACATCCGAACTCACCCGTGCATGGGAAGCGATAAAGAACACCACAGGAAGATCATCGTCATCAATACCACGTTCACGGATCACCATAACCTCGCGTTCCGGAACATGATAATAATTGCTTATTCCCAGATGGAATGATTGTATGCCATCATCGGTTACCGAGATCCCTAATTTAATTTCTGCACTAGCCCTGCTGCTGATCATGATATTTATCATAACCATCAAAACTATTACGCTAAAACACTTTACTATTTTTTTCATTTATTCCTCTACTATTCTTTACGAATAACTCTTATCAATACCACAATAACTGCGATTACAAACAAAATATGAATGAACCCGTTGATTGTGTATCCGGTAATAAAACCCAACAGCCATAACGCAACAAGTATAACAGCAATCGTCTCTAAAATTTGCCCTCCTTGATTATCTCCCGATCATTCTTGCTATGCCCGAATCATTTTTTCTTATGAATCAGTTTTAAAACAGCTTTCTTAGAATCAGCTGTAGTTTTCTTCGCGTTTTTTGAAATGTCGCGCGCGATATCCGCAGCGTCCTTTTTTGCCACAACGATTTTGTTCTTGGCAATTTTAACATTCTTCGATACTTTGTCCACAACCTTGTCAATACGTTCCCCAATGGTTTTCTCTTCTCTCATAAATTTTCTCCTTCTAATCCTTAGAATAACATGGTTCTATTTTTACAAAATTGACATGTTTTAGGAATTGGCTGAATCCCCTTTCTACCGACTTTCTTCTACCTAGGGATTTAGGAGAAATAGCTAAACGCGGGTGTAGCTCTGGTGGCTCAAAAATGTGTAAGTAGAATAAAGTCATATAAAAGCAGAACCAGCCAATTCATATATTCTTTATCCACTAGTATTATTTAGTTATTGACTTTCAATAAAAGTTGATCAGATCCTGAAATGAGTATGCGAAATATTTTATAGATGACTTTAAAGTTCATAGGAGAAAAAAATGTGTTTTTCAGCACCAGCAAGTTTTACAGCAGGTGTATTGCTTACGTTTATCGGAACTGAAACATTAAAAAAAGTACATAAGCCTTCCCAAATAGTTTTGGCAAGTATGTCATTATTTTTTGCTTTTCAGCAATTTACAGAAGGCGTTGTATGGCTTACAATAGGAAAGACAGGATATGCCGGGCTGGAGGCAGTTACCACATACATTTTTGTAATAATGGCGCAGGTTCTTTGGCCTATCCTGATTCCGTTTTCTGTTTTATTGATAGAAAACAATAAAATACGAAAAAAAATATTGTCTGCATTACTGGCAGTTGGCACGGTGATCGGGTTGTACTATTTATACCGTATGGTGTTTTATGGTGTTCACGCGGGAATCAGCAAATGGCATATTATCTATCGAAACTCTACTGTAGACCCTCTAGAATATGCAGCTGTATTTGTTTACCTTATTGCAGCGATAACACCATTTTTTATTTCTAGTATTAAAAGAATCTATATTATTGGAATTATTATGGGATTATCGTTTATTGTCTCAGTACTATTTTATACGCGTTGCCTGACCTCGGTATGGTGTTTCTTTGCGGCTGTGATAAGCTTTATGGTTTTTTATATTATTAGGGATGCACACAAAAAATTTCATTTTGATAAGTTATCCGCTGCACATTCCAAATAATATTATGTCAAACATTAAAAAAGGAAATAGTAATAAACAAAGGAAAAGGAGATAGTATGACGGTAATAATGATTCATTTAGTAGCAGTAACGTTCATTGTAACACTGAGTTATTTTGTTATGTGGACCACAAGCAAGCCGGATAGGCCCAAAGATGTATTATTATTCGGAAAGATTATGTCAAAAATATTGTTAATAACTGCAGGATTAGTGCTTATTAATGGAATGACTTATGGCCCAAAAACAATAAGAAATATCAGTATGAAATATTCCCGTAGTTGCTCAAGTTGTATGGAAACGTCTGATAATCTACAGAATTCATTGATGGGAAAAATGCAGGTTAGTTCAGGACAGAACGTAACTGTTGAGAAAGAACAAAATAAATGATTGATATATCTAAAGTAACAGATTATTTATATGTAGGATCCAGAGTCGGGAAGGAACACGTCGATGAATTGAAAGTACTTAATTTTAATCTAATTATTTCCATGATCGGGCAAATGCCGCCCGATGAAGTCTATACCCTTCCCCCATTTAAAACATTGTGGATCAAAACTTATGACACAATGTTTACCCCTATCTCAATCAAGAAACTGCTTGTGGGGGTTGACGCTGCCTTGCCTGTTATTCAGAATAAGGGTAGGGTGTTAGTTTTTTGTATGCAAGGCAAACGGCGTAGTATTGCTATGTCCGCAGCTATTCTTATCAGCATGGGGCATACAATGGAAGAGGCTGTTAATTTATTGACCACTGCCCGTGCGGCAGCGGATCCCAAAAGATGGTATATCCGCAGGCAAATCAGGGCTTTTGAAAAGTATTGGCAGAAAAGGTAAAGTGCTTATGGAAAAGATAATACAAAATATTCATATCATCATTAATCCTGCCTCGGGGAAAGAAGAGCCTATATTATCTACTATTAATATTGCTATGAAAGAAGTTGGGATCAAATGGGAAGCATTGGTTACTCACAAAGAGGGAGATGCAATACGGTATGCACAGGATGCTGTGAAAAAAGGAGTTGACGCTGTTGCTGTGTACGGCGGGGACGGCGCGGTGATGGAAGTTGTTAGCGGTTTAATTGGTTCAGAAATACCGTTGATTATTTTACCCGGAGGATCTACGAATGTAATGGCTAAGGAACTTGGTATACCGGAAGATCTTAAAGAATCTTGTGCGATTATCAGTCAAGTTCCGCGTAAAATTAAAACTATCGATGTGGGACAGTTTGGCAACCGCTATTTTATTACAGGATTAAGTATTGGTTTTGGAGCGGATTTAGTGAAAGGCGCGGGACGTAAGGCAAAAAATAAATATGGTATTTTGGCATATCTATTTTCAGCAGTCGAAGCTTTCAATAGAATCCGGCTTGTAAATTATCATCTTAATATAGACGGTAATAAATTCGATGTTCAAGGTATGACATGCGTTATTGCTAATGCTGGGAATGTCGGGTTTACAGATGTATCTTTAGATAGGAATATAGATGTAAGCGATGGGTTATTGGATGTTGTTGTCTTGCGAAAAGCAAATTTATTTTTTCTGAAGCATATTATTACCGCTTTGATTAAACGAGAAATGCCGGTTAATCTGGAATTAGTTAAGCATTGGCAAGGTAAACAGATTAGTGTTTCCACAAACCACAAACAGGTCGTGCAGTGCGATGGCGAGGTATTAGAAAATATTCCTGCTCAGATAAAGGTTGTTCCAGCTGCAATTACTGTATTGATTCCTGATAGAAGTAAAACAAATGAGGAATAGTAAGTTAAAACCATGAAATCATATTAATGAATAAAAGTATTGTTATTGGCAGTATTATTATAATTATAAGCATTTCTATAGCGTTCGGATACTTTTACTGGTTACATACGCCTGCTTATTCATTAACCCAGGTTGCTAAAGCAGCAAAGATTCATGATGTTAGGATGTTTAATATGTATGTTGATGTCAATACCGTGGTAAATAGGGTTTTAGAAAATGGTGTATCAACAACTACTTACAAAAGTAAGCCTGAAGAAACAAGTCAGTGGAGTAAACTTGTTGAAAGTATTAGAGAGCCCTTCCTTAAATTGATGGTTCCGCGGTTAGATGAAATCATGAAAGAACAGATTGAACAATATATAAAAACTGGCGTTTTTGTTCAAGATCAAGAAGGGCGGAATGGGAAAGACAACGGGTGTTTTCAGGAGTTTAAGAAATATGCTGACTCAAAATATACTGGTATTAAATACACTAAAAATAAAGGCAAAATAGCTTTGGTTGGCATAGGACTCGTTACTCTACAGGATAAAAAAAAGTATATTCTTGAACTGAAAATGCAAAAAATGAAAGCTGGATACTGGCAGCTTATTGAAATTGTTAATATTACACAAAAAAATAGATAAAAACACTGCTCCTGAAATGAAATAGTTAATAGTATAGAAAATAGTCAATAAAAAGCAGATATTCCCAATTGTGAGATGTATTGGAACACAATATCATTAACATTGAGGAGGATGGAAGACATGTTTAAACCAAAGATATGAAAAGTAAAAAGATTGTAGTAATTGATGATGATAGGGTATTTTTGGAGGAAATTAATGAAACTCTTGCATTAAACGGGTATATGCCGACTGTGTTTAGTGACGGGAAATCCGCGTTGCAAAACATGATTGAAATACAGCCGGATGTGATACTACTGGATATAAAAATGGAGAATATGCACGGTTTTCAGGTAGCCGAAGAAATACAGCAGAGCCCGCAGTTAAACAAAATACCAATTATTGTAATTACCGGTTTCCTTATCCTTGAAGAGAACGAAAAGTATTTACGCGAGTGCGGAGTTAACACATATATAATGAAACCGTTTCAACCGGACAAACTGATTCAGGTTATAAAAATAGTATTATCAAAAAACTATGTTGAAACACAAAAAATGGAAAAGTCATGCTGGAAAACAATTTATTCAAAAAGAAATAGTAAATTCGTGAAACTTGACAAGTAGAATTAAGTCAGACAAAAGTAGAACCCGCCAATTACTATATTAGTCAATCCCATGTATTATTATCAAGTGTATTACAGGCAAAACTTTCGGTAGCAGTAGAAAGCAGTATGCCTGAAGTTTAGGGATAAATGAAATATTTGTGGAGGAGAAAAAATGGAAATTACTTTATTGATATGCGTTATTCTAATAACAATTTCAATTCTTGTCGGAACTGTGTACTTCGTGTTAACTATGATTCAAATTAAGCAAACAACAAAAGAAGTTGAAATACTTACGCGAAAAATTGATGCAGCATCGCCGCTGTTAAATCTAATGCTTTTCAGTAGCAGCATAGTTTCAGCACTTATGAATAAAATTGCAAATCTTTTTAATGAAAAGAAAAAATAGGAAATACAATCAAAATTTAATATGAAAACTATCTTATTGAGAGGATAAATACATGAAGATTAAAAAGATCGGTATGGTATTAATGACAGCAGCGCTATTCAGCGGGCTAGCATGCACAGCTGAAACTGCGCAGGCGGCAGGAAGCCTGGGTATGCCGTTGACCCGCGAAGGCGGGACAGCCCGTGCGATGTCAATGGGGTCAGCGGTTGTTGGAGTACCCCAGGATTCATCATCCTTGTTTTGGAACCCTGCAGGGCTGGGAACAATTGAATGTATGGAACTTGGGTTGCATCACAACAACGGGTTGGGAGAGTCTATCCACGAGACCGCAGTAATCGGGATGCCAATAGGCATCCTTGGCGGGCTTGCAGCATCAATCAATTACGTTGACAACGGTATATTTGAAGGCAGGGATAGCGTAGGCAATGTTACAGATAACTACACAGCCGGGGATTTGAGTGTTAACTTAGGCTGGGGTAAGAAATTGTTTTCTGGAATATCCGCAGGTATGGCAGTAAAGTACAACCGTCAAGCACTTGCCAATAAAGTATATTCCGCCTATGCGATGGACCTCGGGCTTTTGTGGAACCCTATCTCACGGTTAAACCTTGGGCTGGCATATTCCAACCTCGGTACGAATGTTGCTACAAGCCTGCTGGATTCCGGCTGGCGTGTAGGAGCGTCCTATGGAGT
>Ga0265292_1002248_pt1 | contig 13866 bp, 6 predicted proteins | sample Munlanlewell296A_FD_189080 | JGI IMG/M metagenome (GOLD analysis project Ga0265292, IMG submission 189080) | Leachate microbial communities from a municipal landfill in Southern Ontario, Canada - Leachate well 296A | ecosystem: Engineered > Solid waste > Landfill > Unclassified | place: Canada...
CACATATCGATAAAACTACTAAGAATACGCTAAAGGTTTTGTTTGACGCGGTCGACAATTGTTCAAATGAATCATACGAAATGGCAAACCCGCCGCGAGACGGGGGCGCAAAGCCAGGGGTCTCACGAAGACAGCCCAGCTGCCGAAGCTTTTGAACGCAAGCTCTTAGGTTTTGGGAACTGGGTAATTTTTTTGCCCCAACCGGCGAGTACAAGCTCAATTGCTTTGGAATTTTTCAAAGTAGCTGAGCTTTTTATATAGATGCGACGGGCACGAGGGATGAGGTCAACTATCTTCCGCCTCAGGGGTTGGAAGGCCAATGTGACAAGGGGGTTACATGATGAGATTCTCTGTAAAAGTAGCAATTCTTTCCGTAACAACGCTGGTGCTGGTACTTGTTCTTGCATCAGCTGTTTACGGGGCTGCGCCAGTCTCCGATCCAGTAACAGTGAACGTCCAGGTGAACGATTTTATTTCAATCAGTAACCCTGGCGACGTTACATTGGCTGCCATCGCGGGTACGGGTGGCTCATCCGAGAGCAACGCCACCTGGCAGGTAGCGACCAACAATGATGCTGGTTACAAACTGGAAATAGCTGCCACTGGCTCTCCGGCCATGACAAAAGGCACGGATTCTTTCGCAGACTACAGCGGCGTGGGCGTCTGGTCTATACCCGCAGCCCAGTCCGCATTTGGTTTCAGTGTAAATAACACAAGCAGCTACCAGGGTTTTACCGGAGCGATCCCGATTCAGGTTCGCAATTCAACTAACGAAACGGCAGGTGAAGATACGATAATAAACTTCAAGGCCGAGGTTGGCGCCAGCCACCTGCAGGCCAGCGGAGCCTACTCCGCTAACCTTACAGTTACCGCAACAACGCTGTAACTGTAACTAAAACCACATAGCAACACGTCAAACGCAAAACTTGGCTGAAGTCCTCTACGCGAGAGGGCTTCAGCCTTTTTCGTGGGATATTAATCACCCTCCTTTAGCCTGCTGATGCAGGAAACAATGTAATATAATCGAAGATATCTACTCAAGTCGGAGCAACTTCAATTGGCGGACGCTATCTCATCACCTTTATCAAAAAATGTACCACCATTTCTCAGAAAGGCTGCGCCTTTACTAACGACTCGTATTACGTGGCCTGGTAGAATTACCTTCCTCGTCTCCGGTCTGATAATGCTTGTGGTTGCAGGCGCAGTTTTCACTGCGGACTCCTATGCCTATACCGTCGAACAGCACCCGGACCAGGTGACCGGCCAGTTGGTCGTCTCCCCAACTAAATACGATCTTAAAATGAAACCTGGTGAGACTTCCTCCCAGGACATCATTGTCGCCAACAGGACCGGCAAGACCCAGACCATAGAATTCTCCGTGGAAGACTTTGAAGGATCATCGGATCCAGCCCAGGCAACCTTTTTTATGGGGGATGAGGACAGTAACTGGGGGGCGCGCCACTGGATCGAGCCGGAAATCAGAAGCATCGTCCTGGACCAGGGAGAGACAATCACGTTCAGCGCGAAAATTTCTGTTCCCAGAAGTGCTGAAGCAGGAGGCCATTACGCCGCCCTGTTTTCATCATCTGAAATGGAAACTACGGATGAACATGGCTCCGCCATCAGCATAACCAGCCGCGTCGGATGCCTTTTTCTAATATCTGTTTCCGGCGATGTCCGGGAGGAAGGCAATATCGGCCCTATTGAAAAGCCGTCCTTCACCGAGTATGGGCCTCTGGAGATCGGGCTGGTTTTCAACAATACGGGCAATGTACATCTGAAGCCTTCAGGCCGGATAATCATCACAAATTTTCTCGGACAGACCATGGCAGAGATTCCCGTCAAGGAATGGGTTGTATTGCCGGAGTCGTCCCGCCGGAACCTGGTGGAATGGGATGAACATAACCTGTTTGGCCGCTATACGATCAGGGCGGAGATCACGTATGGCGCGGAGGGTCAGCAGGTAACCGTCTCTGATAGCGTATGGGCCTTGCCATGGAAGATCGCCCTCGTCGTGGCGGTATCGATCGTCATCTTCATTGTGCTGATATCTTTCCTGGTGCGCAGAAAGAGAGGCAATCGCCGCGAGCTTGAGACAGAACTCGAGCGGCTGCGGGGCAAAGACACCGATGTAACCCTGGAGCCTGAGCCGGCGCCAGAAGAGCCCGTACCGGCCACTGATGTCGTAGAGCGCCCGGCCAACAGGTTGATAGAGCTGAATGTGCTCTTTCCCTCCACCGAGGATTCGAGGGTGATCAATCTCGCTGATCCTGAGATTCAGGAGCTCGTCAGGGATCTTATAAACAGCGAGCTTGATCTTGCTCGCGCCTTTATTGAAGAAGGCAATCCCGAGCAAGCTCGTCACGAGCTCCTGGAAGCAAGAAACGCAGCGCGGACGGCCGGTATGCTGGCTGAAGCAGGCGGCATCGACGACATGCTGCAGTCACTTTAGCAGTCCCCTCCCGCCCGCCACCTCATATACAAATAGCCATTTTAATGATATTATTGCCATGCTTTTTTTAAGGTTAACGAGGTAACGATGCTGGAGTAAACAATCAAATTTCCCGCAATGACGGCATGGTCAAAAAGAATACTTATTTTGTTTTTGCTGCTATGCGGTGTCGTGTTATCTATCTTCGGGCAAACCGCCCTGGCGTCTGATTCGTCTGCTTTTAAAGTAAACCTGCAGGTGATTGACTCAATATCTGTTTCGATCGATGGCGGGGCTTCGGGTTCGAATGAGGTTATACAGATAGTTGACATTTATTCGGGAGTGACCACTTATATAGTTCTTGATTAGTTGATCCATGCCGCGTAGCAGCACCTTCGGGTGCTGTTTTTTTTGTCTACTATTCCGCGTATGCCGTGTAGACGATTGGGACGGAATAACTTCCGGAAACAGCCAAGCCTGGAAGCATAAGGCGATAATCGAAGAAATATGATATTCCGTTTGTGGCGCCCTGTCCCGTCGAGATCACGGTTTCGGCGTCAGGAGGCTTGACTATCGGAAGCCATGCGCCCGGACCATCGGTGTCCTGTTTCCACGCGAGATTGGATATATATATATAGTTTGCCGGGTTTGTCTGCTCCAGGTCGCCCGCAGCAGCTACTTTAAGGCCCCACTGGCTGTTGGATTTGATGGTCAGTTTCGAAGCATATTGAGGTGATGCTCCATCACCTACATAGTAAGTGGTGCCCGGGTTGACGCTTCCGAAGCCTACAGACCCTGTACCTGGGGAGCCGTCGCGGTTATAGGTTTCATTTACCGTTATTGTGATAGTACCCGGGGCCGGGACGTATTCGACGGCAAGCTTAGGCCTCAATGCCGGATCGACGCTGTAATCGGAAGAATAGAAACTTTTGTAATCCGTCGCGCTTCCGCTCTCTGATGTCTTCCTGATCAATGCCCCGTTGTTGACAACTGTTCCATTTACCCAGTCCTGAACAATACCGGGGACCAGGAAATCAACCCAGTCGGCCGTGGTGGAGGGTGCGTTGGTTGTGTCCGCTGCTGTTACATTGAAATCTCCGCCAGCAGATATCCATGAAGATGCGCCGTTGGACGTAGTCCATGTGGCGCCGTCGCCGCTGGCCGTTCCGTTTCCTGTCCCTTCCGTCCATGAACCGGTCGTATAATAAACGCCGAGCTCCGGGGTTGATATATCCGCCTGCGCGTATTGATACAGTGAAATCGTCGCGCTGTTTATTGTCGATCCGACGGGTATAGATGCAAGGTTGAACTTGAGCAGGCTTCTACGGTTCTCCGCGGAGGACGCATTTTCGCCGGCGTTGATTTCGCTTGATGAACCGTAGTTGAGGGTTATGCCTGAGCTGGAGATCCAGGTGTCGCTCCCTGCCGCTGAATCAGGCTGAATCGTGATAATCCTGGCGGTCTGGAAAACATAATCTCCTGAAACAGTCGGGTTGCCGAGTGGGTCTGTTGAAATCACCCGATAATGATATACGGTGTCCTCTGTAAGTCCGTTAAGAGCAACGCTGTGCTGATTGCCAAGGGCCGTATCGAGCATGGTACTCGAGCCATAACTGGTTGTCGTGCCGTATTCTACCTGCGAATCGGCCTGTTCATCAGTGGACCATTTGATGCTGGCGGCAGTGCGTGTGACGTTTTCAGCGCGTACTTCGCCAACCACGGGAGGTGTTGTCTCGGTTCCAAACCATTCTATCGTCAGCTTCGGGCGCAACGACGGATCTCCGGTAAAGTCCGATGAGTAAAAGCTCTTGGTGTCGCTGACCGCGGGATTTTCCGAGTTCTGCTTGATGATGGCCCCGTAATTGGGTATGCCGCCGTTGGATGGTGTCCTGATCCATACCTGTGCCAGGTTGTTTATACTCCACGTTTCCCAGGTGGACACCGAATCGGGCGCGATCACGCTTACGCTGGGAAAGGCAACATAATCTCCACCGGGTGCCGTCCAGTTTGTAGAGCCATCATATGTGTTCCAGGTGGCGCCGTTGCCGGTGGCTGAACCGGTGCCACTGCCTTCAACCCAGTCGTGCGACGTGAAATTGTGCAGATCCAGCGTGGTCGTTGAATTGCTTCCCTGCCCCATCTGGTAGAGAGACATGTTGGCGCTCACGACGCTGGCGTCCGTCGGAATAGCCGACAGATCGAAATATACAGCGCTTCGCATTGTTCCCAGGTCCGGTGTTGCCATGTCTCCTGCGCTCATCGTCGTATTCGCTCCCCAGTTCCATGCGGGTTGACCTGTACCGTAATATGTATCCTTGCCCATACCCGGAAACAGCTGGATAACTGTCAGATTTGCTGTCCGGAAACTGTATTCTGACGATATAGACTGGTTGCTGCTGTTGTCAGTTGAAAGTACCTGGCAGTAGTAGGTTGTCGACGGCTGCAGGCCGGAGAGCGCCTGAGCGTGAGAGGTAACCATCGCCGGGTTGAGTGTTGTTGTGTTCGTATAGACTCCGGATGAGGTGCCGTAACGCACCTGTGTATCCGACACTTCATCGGTTGTCCAGCTGATCGCGGTGCTGTTGCTGTTCGTCTGGGAATCCGCCACTCCAGTGATCACCGGCGGATTGTTGTTCACATAGACCTGGCGCAGCACAACGCTCTGGTTTCCCGGATTGCCGGCGCGGTCGGTGACGGTCAGACGCAGCGTATAGAGTATGTTGTCCGTTAGGCTTGTGGTGTCCCAGTTGCCCAGCGTGCCCGGATTCACGGGCGGCATGTTGGTCTGGGAGTTGATGGTTGTCCACGATGAAGGAGACGCACCGGCGCCGTATTCCAGAAGATAATTGTAATAGCTGTATGTATCGTCTGCTGTCCCGGTTACCGGGACTATACCTTTCACATATGAAGACGCCGCGGGAGAAATTATCGACGCGGTGGGCGGCGAATCGTCGATGAGGATCATACGCGACATGTCGTAGATGCGCGCTGTTGCGCTACTCATCAGATGAGAATTAATAGAGTACCATTGCCCGTCGGTAAGGCCGGTCGCAGGCAGGGTGAGAGTATAACGATGATAATAAGTTGAAACACGGGCATAGTTTGCCATGGTCAGCGATGTACCGGCGCCGGTCACGATGTTCTTCAGGGTGTTGGTCGTATAGGTCACGTTGCGGTTAGCGGCAGCACCAAATCCCATTACATTAACAGTGGCCCCCGACCTGAAAGCATATGACTCGTCTGCCGAATTTGGTGGATAATTCTGCGGGCCGGTCCAGTAGAAGTTCATGAACCTGGCAGCCTGGGTGGTCAGCTTGATCTCGTCTTCAAAAGTGACCTGGTTGCCGCCGTTGATGATCTGCCCGTAAATTCTAAAAGGGTATGTCTGGCTCGCCGGGATGGTGACTGACGAATAATAATCCGAGCCGACCTGGGTCCATACCAGATTGCGGGCGGAGTAGCCGGTAGCTGGAGGGACCCCGTTGACATTACTTCTGTACAGGTAAAGGTAGCCGGTTCCGGCGTTTATGCGTGTTGTGTGCACTTTTACGTAAACGGTTGCCCCGGACGCGAATCTATTGGTGAACTGGTTGCCGCCACCGCTGCACTGGTTTGTTGTGCAGAACTGGATTGTATCGCCGTTGCTGAAAGAATAGCTGCCAGTCGTGTTTTCTCCGTAAGCTCCCGCTTGATCGACGTACGAATGGAGGATAAATATGGTCAGTGAAAGGGTGGCAAACAACGCGGCGGCCAGGATTGGAAGCGGCCTGATTCCTCGTTCTCCAAATCTCCTGTGCGATTTTCCGGTAATATCCATTCCTGAAACCGGCTCCCGGTAACTGATTTAATGATCGCCCCGCTTTGGCGCTCGCCGGGTTTAAAAAAGCCAATAAGGCCTTTCTGGTTATCAAGTCACCGGGGTTTAATCGGGAGAGTGCATCTGTAATCGCAGCCGGCTCTTCCTCGCCAGCTTTTTTGCGCTTCGTTTGTCACGCCCGCTACAAATCAATAGAGAGTGATTTGCCTGCCTCCCCCGGTGACTAAAAACTGGCAATCCAGGACAAACGATTCTTGACTTCACGCATACGTCATAACCTTTTATCTCATCCGATCCGGATATGAATCGTCCCGGATTTATTGCCGTAATTTGCCCTCTTTTCGCCATTTGAGCCCAAAAACTTTAGCTAAAAACGGTGTTTGCATGGCGCCGATAACACCGGTGAATGAAATCAACAGAAACATCATTGTCAGCTTCCAGGGAAATACCACAAACCAGGACGTCTTTTTCACTGGGGCGCCGACTCCGGAACCGAGAGTCGCGGTTATTGTTCCTGCCCCGATGAAGGGAATGTCATCCCAGACAGCGTATGTGACGGCGCTCTGGCCAATCTGGATTTCGTCGCTGTTCGTACTCAGAAAGACTTCATTTCCAGGCAGCCCGTCAATGGCGACCGTGCCGCGAAGCATGGTAGGGAAATTACCTGTATTGCGGCCATGGAACTTCATGCTGACGGATTCGGTCGAGTCGATTATGTGAGGGATGGATATATCAACTTCATCCACAGGGTGTATCGTCTTGATATCAAGCATCACAGCCACTCGCCCTACGATGGCCAGTTCACGCTCGGAAGGTGAGATGATATCGAAAAGCAGCACGTCCCGTGTCTGGCCGGATTGCGAACCGGCCGGAACATCTATCAAAAGTGTGATGTTCGACGTTTGACCAGGTTTCAGTGTAATCTGCTCGGGATCGAGATGAATTCCCGTATTATCGGAGCCGGTGTTTGTGCCGCCTTCGATTCTGCCCCTGACGATCATCTCCTCTCCGGATGAGTTTCTGAGCATTATGGTCTCACGTGTCGTATCGCCGGCCGGGATGACGGGAGCAAGGTGGGTCGGGCTCACATTAAGTCCGACATCGGTCGCCGCGTATGCGGGCACCACGATCGCACCCATACAGGCAACAATAAAATTTACGATAAAAGAGAGCGTGATGGATCTTGACATGGCGCCTTTCTCCGTTAGCCTGAATCCTGCGGCGGACCATGAGGATAAAATTCGACGTCAGCTGTCTTTACCCTGCAAGTGAGCGGATTTACTACCGATTGAAAAGATGCCCTGTTACTTTTTTAAAAGGGGCTTGAGGGCCGCGCCCGTGTGTGAGCGGCGCTTGCGGACGATACTTTCAGGCGTGCCTGACGCAATCAGATAGCCGCCCAGATCCCCCCCCTCGGGACCCAGGTCGATTATGTGATCGGCGCACTTTACCACGTCGAGATTGTGTTCGATAACCACCACGGTATTGCCCGCGTCGACCAGCCGCTGCAGCACCTCGAGGAGTTTCTCGATATCGGCGAAGTGGAGACCGGTCGTCGGCTCGTCCAGGATATAGAGCGTCCTTCCGGTGGCTACCTTGTTGAGCTCAGAGGAGAGTTTGACGCGCTGCGCTTCTCCGCCTGAAAGCGTGGTCGCCGGCTGACCGAGGCGGATATAGCCGAGGCCTACATCGACCATCGTCTGCATGCGCCTCGCTATCCTGGGTATTGCATCGAAGAATTCCAGAGCGGCGGCGGCGCTCATGTCCAGGACTTCGGCAATATTCTTGCCCTTGAAGCGCACCTCGAGAGTTTCGCGGTTGTAGCGTTTGCTCTTGCAGACCTCGCACGGAACATAGATGTCCGGAAGGAAGTGCATCTCTATCTTGATGGTGCCGTCGCCATGGCATGCTTCGCAGCGGCCGCCGCGTACGTTGAAACTGAAGCGTCCCGCCTTGTAACCCCGGACCCGGGCTTCGGCTGTCACCGCGAACAACTTGCGTATATGGTCGAAAACGCCCGTATACGTGGCGGGGTTGGAACGCGGCGTCCGTCCGATCGGCGACTGGTCGATATTGATTATCTTGTCGATCTGCTCGGTTCCATCGATGCGATCGTGGACGCCTGGCCCCTGCTTTGCCCTGTGTATGCTGCCCGCCAGCGAGCGATAGAGGACATCATTTATCAGCGTGGATTTTCCTGAACCGGATACCCCGGTAACGCAAACGAACTTGCCCAGTGGTATTTCTACATCGATGCCCTTCAGATTATGCTCCCTGGCTCCCCTGATGACGATGCTGCCCCTGTCGGCACCGCGCCGTTCCGGCACGGCTATGCTTCGCTTACCCCGTAGGTACGCCGCCGTAAGGCTGCGGCGGGATTTCAGAAGTTGCTCGACGGACCCTTCCGCGATGATCTCTCCCCCGTATTCTCCCGCACCCGGGCCCATATCCACGATATAGTCGGCGGAGCGCATGGTCTCTTCATCATGTTCTACGACGATGACCGTGTTTCCCAGATCACGCAGGCGATGCAGGGTATCGATTAATTTGCGGTTGTCCCGCTGATGCAGGCCGATGCTGGGTTCATCAAGAATATAGAGGACGCCTACCAGGCTGGAACCGATCTGGGTCGCGAGGCGGATGCGCTGGCCTTCTCCGCCTGAGAGGGTCCCGGCCATGCGGTCAAGAGCCAGGTAGCCCACGCCGACGTTGTCGAGAAAACGCAGGCGTTCCCTGACTTCCTTGATGACCCGGCTGCCGATCAGCTGTTCGGTCTCCGAGAGGCTGAGGTCTGCGAGAAATTTTTCCGTATCCCTGATCGGCATGGTGGCAGTCTCATGTATGTTCTTGTCGCCAACTGTTACCGCGAGGCTGCCTGGTTTGAGACGGGCGCCGTTGCAGACCGGACAGGGGTGGATCGCCATCAGCTGCGAGATGCGGTCCCGGACAAGAGTTGACTCGGTCTCGAGGTTGCGCCGCTCGAGGTTGGGGATGATGCCCTCGAGGTTCCAGGAACGCGAGCGGCGGCTGCCGCGCCTGTCCTTGAAACAGTCCGCCTTGTTTCCGTAGAGCATCAACTGCCGGTCTTCCTCGGGCAGATCTTCGAAGGGCGTGTCGAGATCGATGTCATAGTATTGGGCGAGGCGGCGGATAACGTGCCTGAAGCCCATGCTCCAGGAAAGGATGTTCGCCTCGCGCAGGGAGCGGGATTTATCCGGGATCAGCAGGTCGAGGTCGATCTCCTCCTGGTAGCCGAGGCCCGTGCAGTTCTCGCAGGCGCCATAGGGGCTGTTGAACGAAAAGATGCGGGGGGCCAGCTCCGCCAGGCTGATGCCGCAGTCCGGGCAGGCGAACTGTTCCGAGTAAGTCACAGTGCTGCCTTCGGCGGTCTCTGTGTCTATCAGGCCACCCGACAGGGCCGCCGCGGTCTCGACCGAATCTGTGAGCCGGTGGCGGATGTCTTCCTTTATTATCAGCCGGTCGACGATTATCGCAATGTCGTGCCGGAGTTTTTTGTCGAGCGTGATCTCCTCTTCAAGAAGGCGGATATCACCGTCTATCCTGGCGCGGGTAAAGCCGTCGCGGCGTACCTGTTCAAGAAGGTCGCGGTATTCGCCCTTGCGGCCCCTGATGAGGGGGGCGATGACCATGAAGCGTGTCTCCTGGGGCATTTCCAGTATCTGGTCGACTATCTGCTGCTGCGACTGGGCGGCGATCAGTTTGCCGCAGCTCGGGCAGTGCGGCTTGCCGATTCGGGCGTATAAAAGGCGCAGGTAGTCGTAGATCTCAGTGACCGTGCCTACGGTCGATCGCGGGTTCTTGCTGATGGCGCGCTGGTCTATCGAGATAGCCGGCGAAAGGCCTTCGATACTGTCGACATCCGGTTTTTGCATCTGTCCGAGAAACTGGCGGGCGTACGCGGAAAGCGATTCGACGTAGCGGCGCTGGCCCTCGGCGTAGATGGTGTCGAACGCCAGTGAGCTCTTGCCGGAGCCCGAAAGGCCGGTGATGACTATCATCTTGTGCCGCGGTAATGTGATGGAGATGTTCTTGAGATTGTGCTCGCGGGCGCCGCGAATTGTTATGTGATTTGACATATTAAGTCAGATTATAAAGGATTCACTGAATAATCGTATTGTTAATGAATTGGCGCATATTTGTTATGACTAGCCAAGGGTATAACTATGACTGATGTGGTATCAGAATTGCCAGTTAACCTTTTTACTATATTAAAAACACCATTATTCAGTAGTGATAATATTTTTTGTCTTACATGAATGACACCTTAAAAAAGAATGCAATTTTTCTTTCTGGCGCAATTGTTGCTGTAATTTTTTCTTTTCTTTATTACTCCAGGCTTCTTGCAAGCTTTTTTACAGGTGCAGATACACTTTGGCAGATTGATGACAGCCGTATATCATCCTTTGGTGATCTGGGACGTATTTTAACCGAGCCGATGCTTGGTCATGATTATTATATCGGTGGAGGAATTTTTTATAGACCTCTCACCAGCCTCATGCGCAGTCTGGATTATGCAATCTGGAATATTAATCCTTATGGCTATCACCTAACAGACCTGTTATTACATTTGACAGTAGTAGCGCTGATATTCTGGTTGATTCGCATCCTTTTTAATTCTAATGCAGCAGCATGGTTGGGCGCCGGCATATTTCTTGTCCATCCTTCAGTATCAAGAAGCCTCGGTGGTCCAGCCGGCGCTGGTGACATTCTTATGTCTGCATGTTTCCTTTTTGCGTTCATAACGTTTGTTCTATATCTGAATAGACGCCGAAGATTTATTTTATCTATTTCCCTTGTAGCGTACGCATTTGCGCTTTTTTCCAAAGAAACTGCTTTCTTCCTTTGGCCGTTGATGTTTCTATATGTTTTACTTTTCCAGGGAAAGGGTGAAGATATACGAAACCGGGCAATCCTCGCAATACGAAATTCCTGGCCTTATATCGGACTTGCAGTTATATTTTTTCTGATTAGATTGTTAGTGCTGCAAGGCATCGGAGGCTATCAGCATGAGAATCAGAATCTAATGAATTCTGTAATCTCATCAATAGATATGACCAAGACATTCTTTATGAATCTTCTACGACCAGCCTATGGCTTATCAAATCAAACCAACTCATTGGTAATTTGGATCAGCCTCTTTGTACTTTGCTTTGTCAGTTCTATTATGTATTTTTTCTCATTATTTTTAATCACAAAGTTATTATTGGACCGAAAGTATTCATTAATCGCATTGAGTTCTCTCATACCGCTTGTACTGCTGACTGTTATGATTATTCTCAGAATGCTCAGTGATATTTCTCTGTTGGGAATGGTTTATCAGATTTTCCTAATAGCCCTGATTGCGAGTTTGGTTTGTCTTATTAATATCGCTATTACTTTCAAATCAGCTATTATCGAGCATTTTAAAACAACATCACGCCTTAAGCTTTACCTTTTCCTTCTTATTTGGATGATTATTCCACTGGGAGTTAGTCTCTCTACAAGGGCTTTCAACACATATAACATGTACTTCCCAAGTATTCCTTTTTGCATCATTCTCGCAAACGCTCTGGTTGATTTAATCTCGGTCAGGTATGAACAAAATAGTGACGTATTGAAAACTGCAAGAAGGCCTCTGTTATTCGCCCGCGCAAGCGCGGTATTTATTATTTTGATAATTTCTGTATCTTCATTTAATGCAACTAGCCGAATGTCTGATCTAAAAATGACGGAGCTGTTCTTAGTGAAAATCACGGACACTGCGTCCCTAATTCCTGATTCTGGCCAAATCGATGTCTACAATTTTCCCAACGCTATTTTTTCCCTGGAGCGTAACCAAAAAGTTAGTGAGTATAATATTAGATGTTGGTTAAATATTGCCCTTCCGGAAAATAAAGTACGGGTCAATATCAAGACCTTCGATGGTTCAGATGAATATCCGCAGCAGCTATTTTTCGATGACAACTGGGAAGATAAAAACCATGTTAGCCTGTATGTTCAGCAGAGTTACTAGAGTGATGACAGGAAATATCTCAGGCTAAGCTATTGTTTTCAGTTTCTCGGTTGTTTTCTACCTTCTCTGCCTGGCGAGTTCCTTGATCTGGTCACGTAACTTGGCGGCGTACTCGAATTTCAGCTCCTCGGAGGCGGCAAACATCTCCTCTTCGAGCAGGGCGATTGCTTCGTCGATCTCCTGCCTGGTCATTTTCTTTGCGGCGTAGCGCACCCGGTCGGCCTTATAAGGAATGTTGGGCTCGCCCAGCATGGAGCTCATGTCGGAGACGCTTTTGATAATTGACTGGGGCGTGATGCTGTGTTCTTCATTGTACGCCACCTGGATACCTCGGCGGCGGTAAGTCTCGTCGATTGCCCGCTTCATGGCCTTCGTCTCCCTGTCGGCGTACATAATGACCTTGCCGCGCACGTTGCGGGCGGCGCGGCCGATCGTCTGGATCAGGGCGATCTCCCCGCGCAGGAATCCTTCCTTGTCGGCGTCGAGGATGACCACCAGGGTCACCTCCGGCAGGTCGAGTCCTTCACGCAGCAGGTTAACGCCTACGAGTACGTCGAATTCTCCCAGGCGAAGGTCGCGCACGATCTGGATCCTCTCCAGCGTGTCGATATCCGAATGCAGATAGCGGACCTTGAAGCCCAGTTCCAGCAGATAGTCCGTCAGGTCCTCGGCCATCTTCTTGGTCAGCGTGGTGACCAGGACCCGCTCTTTTACTTCAACCCGCTTGCGGACCTCGTTCATGAGATCGTCCACCTGATGCTCCGTGGGACGGACTTCCACCTCGGGATCGATCAGCCCGGTGGGACGGATAACCTGCTCCACTACCTGCGTGCTGTGCTCGAGCTCCCATGGTCCGGACGTCGCGCTGACGCAGATCAGTTGCGGCACCCGCTGAAGGAACTCCTCGAACTTCAGTGGCCGGTTGTCGAGCGCCGATGGCAGACGGAAACCGTAATCGATCAGCGTCTGCTTGCGTGAGCGGTCGCCCTTGTACATGCCGCCGATCTGCGGGACCGTGTTGTGGGACTCGTCAAGAAAACAGATGAAGTCGTCGGGAAAGAATTCGAGCAGGGTGTTGGGAGGCTCCCCGGGAGCGCGGCCGTCGAGGATGCGAGAATAGTTCTCGATGCCCGAACAGAAACCGGTTTCCTTCATCATTTCCATGTCATAGCGCGTACGCATGAGCAGGCGGTGGGCTTCAATTTCCTTGCCCTGGCTCTTCAGCTCCGCGATTCGCATATCCATCTCGGTGCGGATTTCTTCCAGCGCGCTTTCTATGGTTTCGGGCGAGGTGACAAAGTGGGTAGCCGGATAGATGGATATCTGGTCGAGCTCTTCCAGTATCTCACCGGAGAGCGGCTCCAGACGCTGGATCCTTTCGACCACGTCGCCGTAGAACTCGATGCGCAGTACGGTGTCCTCGTAAGCCGCGTGCACTTCCAGGACATCACCGCGCAGGCGAAACTGACCGCGAGTGAAATCGTAGTCGCCGCGGCTGTACATTATATCCACGAGGCGCCGCGTCACAGCCTCCAGCCCGGGTTCGTCACCGATTTTCAGCATAACCATCTTCGCCAGATACTCTTCGGGAGACCCGAGGCCGTA
>Ga0265292_1002249_pt1 | contig 13865 bp, 10 predicted proteins | sample Munlanlewell296A_FD_189080 | JGI IMG/M metagenome (GOLD analysis project Ga0265292, IMG submission 189080) | Leachate microbial communities from a municipal landfill in Southern Ontario, Canada - Leachate well 296A | ecosystem: Engineered > Solid waste > Landfill > Unclassified | place: Canada...
TAACGAAGGGCTCGCGGGATACGGACAGCGGCATCAGATTCGGCGTGGGCATAAAAGGTCTCGGGATGAGTTTTGATTACGCATATTCCGGTTTCGGCGATTTGGGTAATTCTCACAGGTTCGGCTTAACGGTAAATTTTGAAACCCCGACGATTTTTGCCGCAGGGATTTCAACTATTCCCGACATTAATAAAATATACCAGCGGGGTGTTGAACTGTTTAACCAGAAAAGATATCCCGAATCAATTCTTGAGTTTCACAAAATAATAGAACTGGACCCGACAAATAAAGATGCGCTTGATTATATGAAAAAAGCCAATGAACTAATGAAATGAAAAAACACTCGCTTTATAGATTAGTTAATGTGTGGTGTTGTTTTGTCATTTTTTTTATTTGTATAGAGAACAGTTATAGTGTTGATAAATTACAAAAGACGGACATTTCACGGATAAAAGACCTTTGCAAACAGGGGGTGCAGCAATATAAGAAGGGAGAGTTTTATCCCGCAATGGATTCATTCCTGCAAGTTTTAATCCTTGAACCGAAAAATGTTAAAGCGAGCAGGTATCTTAAAAAAGCGGTTGAAAAAATGCTTGAGCCCGAACGATTAAGAATTCAAAAAGAAAGCGAAGAAATTTATAAACGGGCACAAAAGTCAATAGCAAAAAGAGAGAAAAAGCTTGATATTAAAAAGCAGTATCGTCTTGCAATTAAAAATTACAATAAAGGTTATTATCTATGGGCAAGCGAACAATTGAACGGAATAATTGAAATAAACCCCGACTATGAAAATGTAAAAAAATATGTTCAGGAAATAAAGGATAGAATGAATGAAACGGCGCAAAAAGATTCGCTCCCGGATGCCGAAAAACTTTATTATGCAAAAGGTTATGTTTTTTATCAGAATAAAAATTTAACTGATGCGATGAATTTCTGGGAGAGGATAATGGCAATTGACCCTTCACATAAAGAAGTAAAGGAATATTACGGTAATGTGAAGGATTATCTGCGTAATCTTGCGGAAACAGAGAGGGTTGAAAAACTTATTGCCGAATTGAAAGAAATTTATAAGAAAGGCGAGACAAAATATACACGCAAAGAATATGTGGATGCGATAAATAACTGGGAAGTCGTTGTAAATAAATCCAGGAATGAAAAAGATTCCCAGCTTGCGCAACTTAACCTGCAGGCAAGTAACGGTATAGGCAACGCTCTGGAAATGCTGAGGAAAATCTCTGCGGTTAAACCGCCTCCGCCGGATGTCCCTGCGGTGACTGTAGAAGAAACTGTCGTGGATAAGAAAAAAGCGGAGGAGTATTATAAACAGGGACTTATAAATTACGCTCAGGGCAGAATAGGTGATGCCTCAAGGAACTGGGAACTTGCTTTAAGATATGACCCTGAAAATAAAAAAATACAAAAAGCGATAGAGAAAGTAAAAATGGAAATAGATTTACAGAAAAAATGAGTCATTATGCCTATTAAATTAAAATTCACCATTCTTGTAAGTACGCTTATGCTCATTCTTATTTTTACCGTATCGGCATTTTTCTATTATACAGAAAAAAAATTCCTAATAAAAGAATTAAAAGAAAAAGAAATATCCGCTGTAAAGCAGTTTGCTGCCAGTTCAAGAGAATCGCTGCTTGTCCAGGACGAACTTTCTATATTTAATTATGCAAATATTATAAAAAAAGCAACTCCTGGTGTGGTATATGCTATGTTTGAAAATAAAAAAGGGTTTATAACTGCACATACCGACCCGAAACTTCTCTATAAAACTGATAAGACGGATATAGGAAAAAATGCGTTGTCTTCAAAAGATATTCTGATACAACAAAGCGAAAATATATTTGATTTCGCTTATCCGGTTTTTTTGAAAACGGAATTAAAAGGTGTCGTCAGGGTCGGTTACTCTAAAGATTTTATGGACAGGAATATTAACATTGTAATGAAATCAACCCGTTACCGGATTTTCGGCGTTGCATTATTAGGGTTAGTGTTAGGTTTCATAGGTTCCGTAATACTTGCACAAACATTTACGAGACCTATAGATATAATTGCGAAAGGTGCGCAACGGATAGGTGCGGGAAATTTAAGTACAAGGATAGTACTTAAACGAAAGGACGAACTCGGATTCCTGTCGGAAGAATTTAATAAGATGGCTGTAAAGTTAGCGGAACTGGATGAAATGAAAAGAGATTTCGTGGCAAGCGTTACACATGAATTGCGTTCGCCGCTTGCGGCAACACAGGTTTTTTTGGATATTATGCTGAAAAAGATTAAAACAAAAGACCCGGATTTTGACTGGGAGGATGCTATATTAAGCATAAAAAGCAATACTACGCGGTTGGGCAGATATATCAATGACCTGCTTGATGTCGCAAAAATAGAAGCCGGAAAATTTGATGTGAATCTGCAAAGAATGGATATAGTTCCGGCAATTCAGAACATTGTTAAATTATTCCAGCCTGTTGCCTCGGAGAAAAAAATAGAACTTACCTTTAATCACGATTTTCAGAGCGTTTATATAGACGGCGACGAGGACCGCCTGAAACAGGTGATTACAAATCTCATCGGGAACGCAATGAAATTTACTCCGGAAGGAGGAAGGATAACGGTAAAAGCAGAAATCGGAAACACTAAATCTTTTAACTTGCAACTCTCAACTCCCGGTTGTATTGTAGTTTCTATTTCCGATACCGGCGTAGGTATCCCAAAAGAATCACTGAATAAAATCTTCAACAAATTTGAACAGGTCAAAGGAACAAGGGACCAGATAAAAGGTCCGAAAGGAACGGGACTCGGGTTAGCCATTGCAAAAGCCATAGTGGAACTGCACGGCGGAAAAATCTGGGTGGAGTCCGAATTGAAAAAGGGAAGTATATTTTATTTTATTTTACCGGAGGTATGATATGCCGAAGATACTTGTTGTGGATGACGAGAACGACTATCACAAATTGCTGAAAATAATTCTCAAACCGGAGGGTTATTCCGTTATTTCCGCTTATGACGGACAAGAAGGTATTGAAAAAATTTACAAGGAAAAACCGGACCTGGTTATCCTTGACATAAATATGCCGAAAATGAGCGGTTGGGAAGTATGCAATGAGATAAGAAAAGACCAGAAATTGGCGTATATTCCTATACTGATGCTTACGGTTAGGAGTAAGCAGGAAGAACAAATCCGCGGATTGCAGATCGGTTCCGACGACTATATGACAAAACCGTTTAATCCCGACCGGCTGGTCACCCGTGTTAACGCCATTATTCGCCGTGTAAAAGCGATGAAAAAATAAAAAAAGTCAGTTGTTCGGTTGCGGAAATTTGGAACGCCAATCCTGCCTCAAATGATTTTTACAATTCAGTAAAAAATATTCCTTGATTTTTAACTTCCCGAAAGTATAATGATTCTTGATGAATACGGCAACCATTCATAGATTTATTTTTGTATTTTCAGCAGCGTCATTTTGCTTTTTGTCGGCATGCACAAAGACCGTTGGGAACTCCGAGCCGCCGGCAAAAATCATAACCAAAGATAAGGTTATACTTATCGGTAAGTTTGTCCCTCCAAAAAACCCCGCCAAGTTCACTTTTATACTTTTACACGGGCTTGCAAGTAATAAAGGCGAATGGTATGGTTTTGCCGACAAATTATCTCATCGCGGCTACGGTTATCTGGCGGTTGATATGCGCGGTCATGGGGAAAGCAATAAAACAATTGCCGGTGCGGATGTAGATATAAAATATTTCGGCCGTCCCGGGCCCGGTTCCGAATGGAATAAAATGGCAGATGATGTAGATGCTATGGTAAAATATTTAGTTGGAAAAAGAGGTGTAAGAAAAAACACGATTGCTTTGGCGGGCGCAAGTATCGGCGCAAATATCGCTTTAATATATTCCGCAAAAAATAAGTTTGTGCCGCTTGTTATTTTACTTTCACCCGGGTTGAATTATATTGAATTATTAACCGCATCGGCGATGAAGGAATACGGCAGACGACTGGTTGCCGTCGCCGCCTCGCCCGGCGATAAATACGCATATGAGAGTTCTAACTGGCTAATGGGTATCGCTAAAGGAATTGGTGCGAATGTTGTGTTTTTAGAAGGCAAGAAAAATCAACATGGAGTACAGATGTTTGACGGTAAATTTGAAAATAAAATCCTTGACTGGCTTGATTTAATCCATAACTGATGAAAAAAATGGGGGAAAGAAGATGAAGAAAAAATTGATGTTTGCTGTGGCTTTAACTTTAATGTTGTGCGTGTTGTTTTTGAATTCGGGATATGCGGCGAAGAATCCGGAGACACAAAAAGACAAAGTGAGTTATTCAATCGGCTGGGATATCGGGAATAATCTCAAAAGACAATCTATTGATATTGATACCGATATTATGTCGGCGGGAATTAAAGACGCCCTGTCGGGTTCTAAACCGTTATTGACGGATGATGAGAGAAATCAGGTTATGATGAGTTTTCAAAAGGACTTACAGGATAAACAAATGAAATCAAATAGTGAAACGGGTGAAAAAAACAAAAAAGCCGGCGAAGAATTCCTTGCAAAAAATAAGCAGAAAGAAGGCGTGAAAATTACTTCAAGCGGACTGCAATATAAAATAATCAAGCAAGGAACAGGCGACAAGCCAAAATCAAATGATACCGTTACCGTTAATTACTAGGGCAGGTTGATTGACGGAACCGTATTTGACAGTTCGTATAAACGCGGGCAACCGGCAACCTTTGCCGTCGGAGGTGTAATTGCAGGATGGACGGAAGCATTGCAGTTAATGAAAGTCGGTTCAAAATATGAATTATTCATTCCGTCTAATCTTGCATATGGTGAAAGAGGTGCCGGCGCCGATATAGGACCGGATGCCGCTTTGATATTCACAGTAGAACTTATTTCTATTAAGAAGCCCTGATTTTCACATGATTATGAATTAACAATATCGCGAAAGAATTCCCTATCCCGTTAAGGCATTAGTAATTTTTGTTTTTCTTTGTATTTTGCCGGTACGATAAAGAAAAATTTTCACATGGCAATGGGAAATAATGCACCCTTCGGGATTTTACGGGGATTTCATTTCGTCTTTACTTGCCGGACAATCCGTTGAGCCAATTCTTTAACCGCATTTTCTATCTCGCCTATAGATAACATCTCACTTTTATCAGTGTATTCTATTTTGCCGGTTTCAACATTTACAAGACGGATATCAACAATGTAAGCCGTTCCTGGTTTTGATACGGAACCAGTAATCACTTTTTTTGCGTTTAATGCCTTTCCAATCTGCATTGCATAAATTTGATCAGTGCAACCTTGCGGTAGACCAAGTTCACCCGTAATATGCTCAAGTTGACTGCGTTCTACGACAATGAACGTATCCGTATTGACGATTGCCGCTCTCAACAAATCGGCGGTTTTGCCCGCTTCAAATGCAGATACCCCTCCCGCTGAAAAATTCATCACGGCGATTGTTGTTTTTTCCATAATCGGTTTTTTTACAATCTGTGATGTTTCGGCAATTTTTGCTCCCGTGGATTTTTCTACTGAACCAAATTCTTCCTCTTCTTCCGGAGTGTCGGGTTCAAACGAATAAGATATAAGGAATTTATGCCGTGTCTCAAAATCGGTAAGTTGCAGCCCGTAATCAAATCTGATTTTTTTCAGTCCGAAACCCAGCCCGAAAGACGGTCCTTCTATTGAATAGCCCATTTCATATCCAGCCCGTATGCTGAAAGATGTCAAAGGTTTTGTCAGCCATTTGTCAAAAGCGGTCAGTTCTATCCCGAAATTGTGATGAATGTCTGCGCCTGTGATTTTTGAAATATCATAGCCAATGACAATTTCACCGGTGTCCTTTTTGGTTTTTTTGACCGACACGCCGCCGCGCAGTATTTGAGGAAGTTCGTTGTATTTTTCGTCATATTTTATTTTTTTACCTAAGTTTTGATAAGAAACACCGACGGAAATTTCGCCGATTTCCGGATGTTTTATTCCTCTTAAAAGAAGTCCTTCATCAAATACAACCGTTTGTGCCGCATATTCTTCAGCAAGTTCTGAGTGTAAAAATTTTACCCCGCCGCCTACATCTAAAAATCCGCCGATAGGAATCCCGAGTGCAAACATCGCTATGTAATCGCTTTCCGGTCTTATAGTGTATGCCGCCTGCGTTTGCGGGGTTATTTCTATTTTTTCCGTTTGAAGTGCGGAGACGGAAACGGCCGCCGTGAATTTTTCCAGCGGCAGGGCGAATGCCAGAAATCCATGGTTTGTTCCGGAAATATCCTTGGAAAAAAGTGCCGAGACCACGGGGTAATCAATTTCACAAATTCCCGCGGTATTGAACCAGAGGGCTTCTATATCGTTGGAAATTCCCGTGTATGTGTTACCCAGTCCGAAAGACCTCGCACCCAGCGGTTGTCTTAAGAAAATCCCGGATGTCGTGCCGGGACCCTTCGCAAGAAGAAAGTGAGAAAGTGAGAAAGTGAGAAAGTGAGAAAGTAAAATCAACTTCCAATTTTTTCTTTTCATTTTATTACCTAATCAAAATAGCTTTTTTCGTCGTTTCGGCATCCGCGGTTTTGATTTTCAGGATGTAAACGCCTGCCGCTACCGTGTCCTCGTCCCTGTTTTTTCCGTCCCACGCCCAGAAATATGTTCCGGAATTTGCGTCGTATCTTTCATACTGTTTGACCATTTCACCGTCAAGAGTAAAAATTTTTACATCCATTTTTCCCGCCTGTGAAATGTAATACTGAAACTCGGTCCATTCCTGTCGGTCGGGATGAAACAGGTTGTTAAAAAGTACTATATATGTTGAGTTTAATGTCTGGTCGGGCTGTCCCGGTTGTCCCGGCTGTTCCGGCTGGGTAATCAGAGTCTCATAATTCGTAGTGATTGTATATATTCCATCACCTGTTGTTGTAACCCGTATCGTTCCATCAGGCGAACCGTTAGGGTTATAGCCGGTATAAAAAATTCTTTTAACCCCTGCTGAGTTTAATCTTGATATGGTTTCTTGTGTCGGATGTCCATATGAGTTAGGTCCTACTCCAATCATTGCATATTCGGGTTCCACCTTATTTAAAAATGTTGTAGCGGAGGAATACCTGCTGCCGTGATGCCCCACTTTTAAAATATCAGACCTTAACTCATCACCATAATTTTGTACCATATTGTTTTCAGTATCATCAGTCTCTGCATCACCAGTGAACAAAAATGTGCTTGAGCTAAAAGTTATTTTAAGAACAATAGATGCATTATTCGGTTCAGATACGTCAGTGCGTGCATTTAAACATTTTATTACTACACTACTATCCCATTCATATATATCACCGGTTTTTGACTGAATATAGTTGCTTCCCTCTATTGCAACCGCACTTTTAAAAGCATCATAATAATTGCTGGATTTATTATATTTGGGATCGTAAACATTTTCGACTCTATATTTTTTTAATACCGCGGTAAGACCGTTTATATGGTCACCATCAGGATGTGTTGCTATCATATAATTTATATTTGTAACATTCCTACTTTCTAAAAACGCTATTACAGGATTAGTTGTATTTATAAAAGAATTCCGTCCGCCGTCGATAATTATATTTTTACCGTTGGGCAGTTCAATATATTGAGCATCTCCCTGCCCGACATTTACGTAATATACCGACATCTGTGCCGAAAAGGAAACCCGGCAGAATAAAATTTGGACAAGTAAAATTATTCCGGCAGATAATTTAATTTTTTTCATTCAGGTATTATTATACAACGAAAATTATAAAAGTAAAGGTTTTTGGACTTTACTTTTTGTGCGGATTATGTAGAACATTTAATATCAACCAACGCAAAAAAGAACTTTCAAAACTAATGCGATGGTATCGTATTAGACCGTCAATAGGAATTTGCTGAAAAGATTTGGAGTCGCAAAAAAATCTTGAAAAATTAAGAAAAAGTAGTATAATTTTAAAAAATGATAAAATTATATTACAACTGGTCGGGATTAGATTACAATTTACACACTGTTTAATAAAAGAGAGGGGGCATTTTTGGATTTAATAATAAGTAATTTGAGAATACCCGTTGAAAAAGACGGGATAGATGAATATCTCAAAGCTGCTTCACAAAAGTTAAACATCGGCGCAACAACTATACGGTTTGTTAAAATACTGAGCAAATCGCTTGATGCCCGCAGTAAAAAACAGTTCTACTACGAAATTTCAATAGTTGTGCGCGTTCCTGACAGTTTTGACAACAACGAAAACTTCCCCCGGTACATTGAAGAAATAAGCGTTGACAGGAAACCAAAAAACATCAAGTCGCGGCATATAATAATAGGTTTCGGTCCTGCCGGAATGTTCGCCGCCCTTGAACTTATTGAATATGGAATCAAGCCCGTAATATTTGAAAGAGGCAAAAAGATAGAGGAACGCTCCGTTGATGTCCAGCGGTTTATTAAAGAAAGAATTCTAAACCCCGAATCAAATATCCAATTTGGTGAAGGCGGAGCCGGTTCATACTCGGATGGAAAATTGTTTTCCAGAATAAAAAACACGAAATATATAAACAGGGTGCTGGAGACATTTATTAAATTCGGCGCACCTGAAGAAATAGGATATGTCGGCAGACCCCATCTGGGGACGGACGTTTTATGCGGAATTGTCAAAAATATAAGGAACTACATCCTTGAAAGAGGCGGCGAGATATATTATAATTCAAAAATGACGGATATGCTTATATCAGACGATAAAGTCATGGGTGTAGTAATAAATGGAGCGAATGAATATCGTTCTTCAATTGTCTATCTTGCGGTTGGACATTCTGCTCGCGATACATTTGAAATGCTCCACAAAAAAGGCGTTACTATTGAGCAGAAGCCGATTTCCGTCGGAGTGAGAATAGAACATCCCGTAGAAATTATTAATCTTATTAGATACGGTGAAAAATATAAAAATTTTCCCGGTATCGGCGCCGCTAATTATTCTTTTACCCACACCGATAGAAAAACAAGAAGGGGTGTGTACACATTCTGTATGTGCCCCGGTGGCGAGATAGTAAATGCTTCATCTGAAAAATGTATGCTGGTTATAAACGGTATGAGTTACTCTAAAAGGTCGTCGGAATTCTCAAATTCAGCCCTTGTTGTAACCTGTCATACCGATGATTATAAATCAACCAATCCGCTGGCCGGCATTGAGTTCCAAAAAAATATAGAGCGAAAGGCATTTAATGCAGGAGGAGGAAAATGGGAAGTCCCTGCGCAGAACTTGACCGATTTTTTATCCGGAAGAATTTCCAAAACATTAAATATTAATTCGTGTAAGACGGGGACAGCCGCCGCTGATATGAAAGAAATATTTCCAAAATTTGTGAGCGAGTCGCTGTTGGCGGCATTTAATAAATGGAAAGAGGATGAGCCGTTATTTGTTTCAGAACACGCGATATTATTAGGTGCAGAAACAAGAACTTCATCCCCAGTAAGAATTAAACGCGGCGAAAACTATGAGTCGGTAAATATGAAAAACCTGTACCCGCTCGGCGAAGGTTCAGGTTATACGGGCGGTATAACCAGTTCCGCCGCTGATGCGATAAAGGCCGTGGAGAGCAGCATGTCAATTTACTGACGGTTCCGAGTTATTAATAATTTTTTTGGATTCTTTCAGGCGGGTTTCGTACTCCTGGGTTGTTCTTGCCAGTTTATCAAAAAGCGATTTAATTTCCTTTTTGATATTAGAATTTTTTATTGCAACATCGGTAAGCCGCTTAACGTCGTTTTCCACAGAAGCTTTAACCAGAATATCGTAGTTCGCCTTCACTTGATTTTCCATTTCCGCAATCTTTTTTTCTATTTCATTTATTTCTTTGCTCAAAGGTTTAAGAATTTTATCGTGTTCTCTCTGAATTTTTTTATTATCAGCCGGCGTGGGCGGTTTTTTTAAAGACAATCTCGGTTTTTCTTCATCAGGATTTTTTTCGTCTTTCCACCCGACATTATTAAGAAAATCCTGATACCCGCCTTCATAAGTGCTGATTTTATCTTTGTCAAATATTATCAGTTTTTTTGCCAGCCGTTTTAGAAAATTTTCATCGTGCGTGACCACAATAACAGAGCCGTCAAATTCATCCACGGCATCCATCAGCGCTTCACAGGAATCCATGTCAAGATGATTGGTCGGTTCATCCAGCATCAGGAGATGACACGGCGTAACTACTATCTTTGCAAGCAATACCCTGTTTTTTTCTCCGCCGGAAATAACCGATATTTTTTTTAACGCATTATCTTCTTTGAACATCAACTTTCCGGCAATATTTCTGGCCGTCTGCGGAGAGCATGACGGTGAAGCAGAAGTAATTTCATCTAAGACGGTATTTTCAGGATTCAACCTTAACATGTTAGGTTGACCGAAATATCCTATTTTTAAGTTTGGATGTGTTTTTATACTGCCTGCAAGAGGTGTCAACTCGTCGGCTAAAATCTTTAAAAGAGTTGATTTCCCTTTGCCGTTTTTTCCGATAATGAATATTCTTTCCTTTTTCCCGATATTTAGTGAAAAATCCTTTATCAGGTAAGGTTCTTTCCCGTTGTATGAAAATGTAATTCCCGCCGCGTCTACCATCTGCGCTGCGGCAAAAGGAATGGACTTAAAGGAAAACTTAAGCGTTTCTATCTTTTCAAGCCGGTTTTTTTCTTCCATCTTTTCAAGAAGTTTTATTTTTGACTGCGCCTGGCTTGCCATCGTCGCCTTTGCCTTGAACCGTGCAATAAACACTTCAAGTTGTGCGCGTTTGATTTCTTCGTTCAGACGTGTCTTTTCATAGACCTCTTCTTCAACAGAGAGTTGATTATAAAGTTTTTCGGTAGGACCTTTTACTTTTCTGATTTTGGTTCTGTGTATGGCAATTGTATGAGTTGTAACACTGTCCATAAATCCTCTGTCGTGAGTGATAAGCATTAATTCACCCCGCCAGGATTTAAGAAAACTTATCAGCCACCTTGATGACACAATATCAAGATAGTTGTTCGGTTCGTCAAGAAGAAGCATATCGGGGTTGGAAACAAGAACCTTCGCAAGGTTCAATCTTATCTGGTATCCTCCTGAAAAAGCGGAACAGGGCTTATTCATATCGTCTTTTGAGAAACCCAGACCGGAAAGAATTTTTTCAACTTTCCATGTTTCATATTTATCGTCTTCGCTTAAGCCGAGGCACCCTTCGCTAAGAACAGTATCCTGCGTGAAATTAATATGTTGTTCAAGATAGCCGATTCTGTACCCTTTGGGAATTGAGATAGCGCCTGAATCAGGTCGGATATTTCCGAGAATCAGATGAAAGAGCGTGGTTTTACCGTGTCCGTTTCTTCCTACAAGCCCTATTTTTTCCCTGCTGTTGATATTGAAAGTTATATTATCATAGAGCACCTGCTCGCCGAAAGATTTTGTAATATCTAATATTTGTATCATAAGGTTTTAATTATACCAATTTTTGTAAGAAAGCCAAGCGTTTTTTTTATTTTCAAGCGAGCGTTGAAAACAAATGGTTAACTACCCTTTATTTGTTGAAAAAGATATGCTTTAAAAGAAAATAAAGTAAATGCAATGTTTAATACATTATCATATGAAAACACCATACCTTAAAAATAAAAATTTTTAAAAAGATAATAAAACTATTGACAGGATTAAAGTATTTTGTTATACTTTTACCGTAAGAGAAAAAGTGTTTGGTATATTTATTGTAGGCACGAACTTTGTTCGTGCTCCGTCTATGGCATATTAGCACGGTCATAGACCGTGCCTACAAAAACAAGGTTTTTCAACGGTCTCATAATAACGCCTGCAAATAAAGTCATAAAAAAGTTACAAATAAGTTACACAAAAGTTACAATAGATTATGTATAATGAAAGTGGAAAAAGTCGCTTTTGGAGGAATCTGTGAAAAAAGACAAAATATCTTATTATAATGATGCACTAATAATCCCGCCGCTTAAAGTCCCTATCTATCTATCTATCTATCTATCTATCTATCCTTATATGGATAAGTAATTTAGTAAATCAGAAAAAATACAGTATATTAACCCGGTCAATTAAATTGGCTGGGTTTTTTATTTTCTATTTGCTTCTCGCTTCTGAAGTTCCCGCCCGCGGTCTTGACATAAACGTGGATGTCATAAAACTCCGTGAAATTTCCTGCGGTGTAGAGACGGACGTCGGCAAGGCAATCGCCCGGAGGATTGTAATACGGAACACCAGTGAGACAGCCCGTAGGTATTTAATTTCGTTTCATAAGCCGTCTGCAATCGGATTTAATTACCGGAGTTTACACCCTTTGGGTGTCCCCATTATTTCTTGATGTTGGTTGGGATAGATTATAAAAATTGAATGTTATAATGTTGTTAAAAATTTTTCAGCAGTTTGGAGGTTGTATGAATTCTAAAAAATTAAAAAACCATCTCACAGAAAAAGTGCTTAACCACGAAGTCACGAAAGTTAGAAAGCACGAAAATTTCGTGTCTTGGTGTTTTTCGTGTTTTCGTGGTAATGTCTTTGAGGAAAATGTGAAGCGTCCCCATTTCCATTTCTCTTTGCTTTTAACTTTTGCAATTATTATTGCGAGCGTTAGCGTGGCAATCTCGCCTCTCTATTCCAACAATGTTCAGATTGGTTCACTTTCCTTCAGCGCCACGAGCACGAGTATGGACATATCCTTTACTGTCTCGCAGGAGAACACGATATCCACTTTCAGTGCGCTCGGGACGCCTGAAGAGGTGAAGGATTGCGTGTGGGTATTTGTGAAGTATAGCACAAATGGAGTAGGCGGTCCGTGGTTGCATTGTAAGGTGTCCACGGTAAGCGCGGGCGGTGCGACATCGGCGACGCTCCTTAACACATCAGACAAGTTGGGTGCATTTTTGTTCGCCAATAAGAATAGTTCGTATTGGAGCAGTGAAAATGTAAAGTTAAGGTGGACTGTAGCGGATAACGGGCTTTCCGTTGTCCCGAGCAGCGTAACTTTTCGTGTAATGGGGATAGAGTTCGCATATATCAGCACGGGTTCGTTTGTGTATAATGTAGCCAATCTCGGCGGAACTACTTTTAACAACTATCCCGGCAGCGCCGGTCCTGTAACGGTAAGTTCAATAGAGCACTATCCTGTGGGAGCGAGTAATACCTGGCCTAACGGTTTCAGAGCGTTTTATGTAGGGAAGTATGAATTAAGCCAGCGGCAGTATGCGGATTTTCTGAATACGGTTGACCCTGCCGGTTCAAGCGGTGCGACATACTACGATTCAACGCTGTATAATACTTGGGAGTATTACATACAGCGGGATGTATCGCGGCCTGTAGGGGACAGGTATTATGTTCAGTTGGGACGGGATACGCTTGGGTGTAATTATTTAAGTTGGGCGGATATGACGGCGTATATAAGTTGGGCGGGGTTAAGACCAATGACGGAGATGGAGTATGAGAGGGCAGCGAGAGGAAGGGGTGACAGCAGGATATATCCGTGGGGTGACACCGACCCGACGGGCGACACGGTAGAGACAAAGAGCGGGACAAGTTATGACTGTTACTTAAATTATGCAAACTGGTATGATACAGCCAATAACTTACAGAATCAGGATGGACCTACTCCAGTGGGACATTATTTAAGCGGATTAAATATCAGCGGAGGTGCCGTAAGCAGGACAAATGCGCAAACGGGAGCGAGTCAGTATGGGATATCAGATTTAAGCGGGTGTAATTGGGAACATATGATTAACTGTAATAGTACGACAACGCCGCTTAATGGGGATGGAACGCTCACACCGCCCGCGAGTTGGCCTGGTGCACTTGTTGATAAAAAAGGCCTCCGTGGCGGCGATTGGGCCCGACGCT
>Ga0265292_1002250_pt1 | contig 13864 bp, 11 predicted proteins | sample Munlanlewell296A_FD_189080 | JGI IMG/M metagenome (GOLD analysis project Ga0265292, IMG submission 189080) | Leachate microbial communities from a municipal landfill in Southern Ontario, Canada - Leachate well 296A | ecosystem: Engineered > Solid waste > Landfill > Unclassified | place: Canada...
TCCTATTTCCGAGCTGATCCCGTTTCCCGTATCTGAAACTTTGAAGATTATAACCTTATTATTATAAGTAGATGTAGAAACCTCTATTACGCCTCCCTTGTCTTCAATCGCCTGCATTGCGTTTATCAGGAGATTCAGAACACAGTGGGCTATCTCACCCTTGTTCCCGTAAAATTTGGGGAGCGAGAATAAGAGGTTTCTTTTTATAATTATATTCATGAATGATAACTGTGCTTCCAGCAATTTCACTAATTCTTCTATTACTTCATTTAAGTCAAAATGAACATGGGGTCCGGGACGGGAATGTACCGAAAATCTCAGCATTTCTTCTACTATCTTCTTGCATCTTGAGCCTCCTTTTTCAGCAGTCGCAACCCATTGAGATCTTTTCTTTTCAGCTTTTATAAGCTTCCTGAATCTGCACTTTATCTCCTTTATCTTTTCTTCATCTTTAATTGATTCAAGGCAGATTTTCATGATCTTTGCACATTCTTTCCTGCTCCCCTTCCCGAGAGATGCTATCAGACCGAGGTTTGTCAAAACACCGGTTAAGGGACTATTCATTTCATGGGCAAGACCGCCGGCGAGAACAGCAAGCGCTGACATCATTTCAGAATGATATAGTTTAGCGACATAGGGATCGAGAAATCCGGGCTTGCTCATGTATTCTTTAATATTGAAGTTTCCCCCGCATAAGCGGGGGGATTCTTCATATGTGAGGTTTTTTAACATGCAGGTTTCTGTATTTCTTTCAATGAACGGTACATTATTTAATCAAAGAGTTTCCACTGTACATTATTCCCTTTATAGCCTTTTCAGCTTTTTCAGCCGCAGCTTTGGGCAATGGAGAATAATCGAGAGGCTTTGTATAATTCTGCCCTTCATGTGTCATCCACCAGAGAAGCTTTGCCACATCATCAGCTTTCTTTAACTTTCTTGAGCTGTAGTTTTGTTCTTTGTAGACAAGGATCCATGTGAACCCGCTGATAGGATAACCGTCCTTTGCATCGGTATCTGTTATTGATACCCGTGTATCGTCAGGGATTGTGACATTTGCTGCTGCGCTTGTGCTTTCAAGAGATGGTGTGATGAAAACACCTGCTTTGTTCTTTACAGATGCTGCCGGCATTTTGTTCTGACGTGTGTAGATGAGTTCAGCATAACCTAAACTGCCCGGTATCTGCTTAATAAGTCCGGCAACCCCTTCATTCCCTTTGGCTCCCATCCCGGTAGGCCAGTTTACAGATTTGCCTGCTCCTACTTTATGCTTCCATTCTTTGCTTACTTTGGCGAGATAGTCGGTAAAGATGGCGCTTGTTCCGCTTCCGTCTGAGCGGTGGATGACAACTATGTTTGTCGGAGGAAGCTTAATGCCGGGATTTATCGCAGTTATTCTGGCGTCGTTCCACTTGCTTAACTTGCCAAGAAAAATATCTGCGATTATATCAGGAGTCATGTTCAGCACGGGGTTTCCGCTGAGGTTATATGTAATAACAACAGCACCGAGGCAGGTTGGTATATGAACTAATTTGTCCGGTGCCTGCTTAAGCTCTTCATCTGACATAAAGGCATCTGATGTCCCGAAGTCAACTGTCCTGCTCAGGATTTGTTTGACTCCGCCTCCGGAACCTATGGATTGGTAATTAATCCTTGTTCCGTACTTTTTGTTATAAGCATCGAACATCTTTGAATAGAGAGGGTAGGGGAAAGTCGCCCCGGCACCCAAAATTGTGTCATCATCAGCCCGCGCCTGTAATGGGAATATACAGGCAGTCAGGATAAGCATTACAATGAAGCTTGTTGCAATTCTTTTCATAGTCAGTGTCTCCATTTTTTAATTTAGAACTTTACTACCATATCAACAAACAGTGTTCTGACTTTCTTGTAGCTTTGATTTGCGCCATCTGCATCGAAGAATGTTACACCGAGAGTTGTGTTTTTGAATAGTGCATAATTTGCCTGATACTTGCTCCCTTTTGTATTTGTACCGCCGCCGTGAAAGTCTGAATCTGCTATAGGTTCATAAAGCGCATCTTTCTCAAGCCTTCTGTAATCATAGGAGATCTGAAAGTCGCCGGGATTTTTTATAGAACCTATTCTTATCCCGCCAAGTGAGCCTGTATCATATTTCACGCTGCTGACCATATTGGTTACATAGTCGCCGTAAAAAGTGACCGGGATTTTCCTTTCACCGATACTGAATTCTATAGGTGTAAACTCACCTGTCAAGGTGAAAAGTCTGTAGTCATAAGCAAACCGGTTTTTGCCGTCAGCATCTGTTATGAGCGTGTTCGTCTTTTTTACTACTGTAGGGCTTACATCTTCTAAGGCTGCGCCTTTTATGTCATGAAAATCATAGTAGCCGCCTGCTAATTTAAGTTTTGTTCCAAAAAGCGCGGCAGATATTCCGCCCTGCACTCCATATAAAGAGACATCATTGGAATCAGTTGATGATTCATCAATGGGGAAGAAACCTGCGGTAACGAATGGCGCTATATTCATATCCTTATCCCCGAAGGATTTTTTCGCCTGAACAACTACGCCCTCAGGAGAGATATCAGGGTCCCATACAAGGTCTGTCGTGTAAAATGGGTTTTCAATTTTGCCGCCTGAAAATCTAAGTTCAGGAATAGGTTTGATTTCAAGGTATGCGCGGTCAATCCAGATATTCTTCTGTGCAAACGTGTCCTGCATGGTCTGGTTGGTTGATGTCTGCTCGCCTGTGCCTGATGCAAGCCTGAACCCTACCTTTACCTTGTCATTTACGGTTGTTTCCAATCCATAGCGGATTCTGAATCTTCCCCTGTGCCTGTCCGGAGAATTAATTTCTGTTCTGGTAGCGGGGTCGAAGTCTTCAGTTTGGTCAAAGGCATATCTTAATCTCATGTCGCCGGAAAATGTCGTGTTCTTTATCCATGATGGAAGGATTGTGTCTTTCAGCTTGTCCTGTGATTTTGCGATTTCATCCTTTACTTCTGCAACCACTGCCTGTTTTTTCTCTTCATAATCTTTGTTCTCTTCAGCCTTTGTTTCTGAAAGCATATCGTTGGCTTCCTGCTGGGTTATCAACCCTTTTTCAACGAGCTTTTTAACGAGGATGTCAATTTCACCTGCAAACGAGAGCGATGTGCAGAAAAGAAATGCTAATGACATGACAAATAATTTAAGCCTGTTCAAAGTTTAGTCTCCTTTTATTAAGGTACTGTTTAATATTGCGGATTGTTGTTTCAATTTCCTTTAGTTGTTTTTCCACGTTCTGGTCTATTACTGTGGAGGCAAAATCAATGGAGTTTTTAACCTCCTCAAGCTTCCAGATAAGTACGTTCAAGTTGAGAATCGGGGTTTTCTTCCGGGTTGTTTCAGTTGTTTCCATTTATTTTCACCTCCCTTCAAATGTTTAAGTTTTTCTCTTTTCAGGGAGTAAAATAGTGTTTCTTTATGAAGGGAAAATAAGGGGAATATTAATTTTTGGTTAAGAAATGAAAATTAGTTCGTTACGGTAATGCTTATCAGGGAGTGGCTTGAGGCTGATAGAGGTATTTTTGGAAGCCGCTGAATATATGGCTGATTTCATCGGGCTTGCCAAGATCTGCAACAGCATCGGAAATGGAGTTATGATATTTAAGTTGGAGCAAGGGAGTAAGCTTTTCCTGGTCCAGTTCATCCACTCCGACACTCACATAATGAGACAGAACGAAATCGAGGAATATCTGCTGTTTCGTGTTGAATCTGGTGCTGATTACGGCTTTTGCTCCGGCAGCGCGTTCCTCACGTGTCAAGGTTGGCAGTGCATAGGCAACGTAGGCAAGCACATCGAAGAGATCGCTCTTCTCGGCATCTATTATCTTCTGCATCTCGACTAACTGGTCATGACCGAACCCTTTCTCGGCGAGTCCCTGTAAAAGCTTCTTGCGAGTGTCCGGGGTGCTCCAAAGTGTGCGGAGTTCGTCTTCGTCCCTGAAGAACTCAGGCAGCTTGCCAAATAGCAATTCCATGAACTGCTGTGCAGAAATGGGTGTGCCATCGGGATGCCAGAAGGTGGTGCACATCATGTGCTGGATGTTCCGTGCCTTGCCGTCGGCGAGTTTCACCTTCACTTTTTTTCGGCAGACACAGGGTCTCTGTCCGCATTTAGGGCAGGGCTCTTTTTCACATTCACAAGGCTGCTTGCCGCAAACCGGACACTCTTGCGGCAGTGTCACTTCGCAGACACAGGGATGCTGTCCGCACTTTTTGCATGCCTCCGGATCAAGGGGCTCACCGTCCCATTCCGGGTCGCTGAAATGGAGGTGCGCTTTCACAAAATCATAGATCGTGAAATAATCTTTCCCGTCGTAAAGTCTTGTGCCGCGTCCTATTATCTGCTTGAACTCAATCATCGAATTGATGGGGCGCATCAATACGATATTGCGGATGTTGCGGGCATCAACGCCTGTTGAGAGTTTTTGAGAGGTTGTGAGAATGGTCGGAATCGTCTTCTCGTTGTCCTGAAAATCCCGGAGGTGCTGTTCACCAAGCTCGCCGTCGTTGGCAGTAACCCGCTGGCAATAGTTGGGGTCGGCGCTTTTCTTTATCTGGTTTACGAGGTCGCGCACAAGCAAGGCGTGCGCCTGATTGGCGCAGAAAACCAGCGTCTTCTCGTTCTGGTTTATCTGCTCCATGAAAACTTCCACTCTTTTCTTCTCGCGTTCCCGGATCTCGATACTGCTATTGAAGTCCGGCTCTTCATAAACCCTGCCTGCTTCGATCTCTCCCTCCACCACCTTGTCGTCAGAAGTATAAATGTAAGAGTCCAGTGTGGTCTGAATTTGCTTTACACGGAAGGGTGTGAGGAAGCCGTCGTTTATTCCCTCTTTCAGGGAGTAGATATATACAGGCTCTCCGAAATAGGCGTAGGTGTCAGCGTTGTCCTTCCGCTTTGGTGTGGCGGTAAGACCCAGTTGCACAGCCGGGGCGAAGTAATCCATTATACCGCGCCAGTTGCTTTCGTCGTTGGCGCCGCCGCGATGGCACTCGTCTATTATTATGAAATCAAAGAAGTCCGGCGGATACTCCCCGAAATAGGGGGATGGCTTATTTTCCCCGTTCTGGTAAATAACTGGTCCCGTCATGAATGTCTGGAAGATGGTGAAGAAGATGCTGCCGTTCTTCGGCACTTTCCCCTTCTTGCGGATGTCCTCCGGAGAAATCCGCACAAGCGCGTCTTCAGGGAAAGAGGAAAAGGCATTGTAAGCCTGATTCGCCAGGATGTTGCGGTCTGCCAGGAACAGGATACGCGGACGGCGCGACGGTTCTTTGTTTTCCTTCCAATCATTAATATTCCATCGTGAGTGAAAGAGCTTCCAGGCAATCTGGAAGGCGATGAATGTTTTACCTGTGCCGGTGGCAAGAGTGAGCAGTATCCTCTGACTCTTCGCGGCAATGGCTTCCATTACACATTCAACGGCAATGTCCTGATAATATCGGCTCGGGTGCGAACCTCCCTTGTCCTCGAAAGGCACGGAGGTAAAGCGGTCGCGCCAGACGTTTTGCGCGGAAAAGGTCAGGTTCCAGAGTTCTTCCGGTGCAGGATATTGTGTGATCTCACTTTCCTTGCCGGTCTCCATATCGATGCCATAGATGCCCCTGCCATTGGTGGAATAGGCAAACCGCACTGCCAGCTTGCCGGCGTAGTTCTTCGCCTGCGCCACTCCCTCGGTCAGCTCTTGATCCCATGCCTTGGCTTCCACCACTGCCAGCTTCGTGTTGCGATACACCAGCACATAATCTGCCGTGAGAGGCTTTCCGCGCTTTCCATTTCCCTCGATACGCCCCGGCGTGATCGGATACTCTCGCCTGATGCGGCTTCCTTCCACCGCTCCCCAGCCTGCCGCCGCAAGTGCGGGGTCAATATGCTCGGCTCTGGTTTCAGCTTCGTTCATGAATCTTCCTTGTCTTCTTTCAACAGTTTTTTGATGTGACGATCAAAGTCTGACTCAAACAGCCGATCCTGCACAATCCGGTATTTCTCAAACTCGCTCTCGGCAAAGGCTTTGGCTACTTCCTGACTGACTTTGCCGGGATTATCGAGTATGTCCCGTTCATTGAACTGGAGGAAGGCGTTGAGTTTTTTTGCCCAGTCTTCCATAGTCATAGGGATGTTCCGCTCAGCCTGATCCTCGGCGTAATCGAGATACATTGTCACAAACCGGTCCAGCGACTTCAGTTCCTTCTCAGTGAGATAGTTTTTAGCGATGGAGACATCCGGTTTGATGATCTTACCGTGAGGAGCATTCTTCCACGTGGTCAACCCCATTTTCTCCTTCTTGCTATCTGCCCGTTCCATGATCAGTGCGGCGGCGGTTCGCCCATTGATGGCGAAATGGAGCTTGTTCTGTACAGTAGCGAAGAAGGTTTTGGTAGTTTCCGCATCTGTGCGGTAATCCATTGCTGTGGCATATATATCGGTGATCTTCTGGTAGAATTTCCGCTCGCTTGCCCTGATTTCGCGGATTTCTGCCAGCAGGTTCTCGAAATACTCCTTGCTGAAGAAGGCGCCGTTCTTCAGCCGCTCCTTATCGAGCACATAGCCGCGTATGGTATAGTCGCGCAAAACTCCAGTGGCCCACTGACGGAACTGAATGGCACGGGCCGAGTTTACCCGGAAGCCCACAGCGATTATGGCATCGAGGTTATAAAAATCTACATTCCTTGTTACTTCCCTGCTACCCTCTTTTTGAACTGTTCGGAAATTCCTAATAGTTGAACCTTTAACTATTTCTCCCTGAGAATAAAGGTTTGACAGGTGTTCATTGATTGTTGGAATCTTGACCTCGAACAGCGTTGCCATCAATTTTTGTGTCAGCCAGACTGTTTCATCCGCCACTCGCACCTCGATTCCATCTTCTCCTGCTTGTCGGCTGAAGATGAGAAACTCAGCGGTGCTGTTACGAATCTGGAGTTTGCTTTTTTCTTTTTTCATGACCTGCTCCTATAGTTCTCCGGTGAAGGCCTGGTGAAGCAGTGATTTTTTCAGTTCGTCGAGCGCCGCGAGCTTCTGCTTGTAGATGGATTCGAGGCGTTGGGTTTCAGTGACGAGGGCTTCTATGCTGTCAACGATTTTAGATTGTGCGGTAATACTTTTGGGAATAGGAATTGGAATGGCGTTTAGAGCTGCTTGATTAAGCTTAGGTTGGGCAGCGCCCGTGATGTATGAATCCAACTTAATATTTTGTAAGTAATGCTCTATAAACTTCTGAGTGGCTATGTTCTCAAACTTTAAGATATGAGCATGATTGTTCACCCAGCATTTGCCAGATACAGAAAATGCAATGGGAGTACTCCTCGCCAACAGATTAGCGCCATCTTCCGAAACCAATAGCAAGTCTTCATCGAATATGTAATCTGCTACATAATCTACTATTCCAGAAGCACCGTAATATGGAAACTTACCTCTGGTTCGCTTGCTTTTTGTTATAGGGTCACGTCTGCTATCCAAGTTGGTTGAAATATTATCAATTGTTGTTTCTATCCACCCCGGGCCGCGTTGGGTGAAGACAGATTGGAGGTGGCTTTCAAAGAGGGTGCGGGCGTTTTGGAGGTTCTTTTCGGCATTGGCTTTTGCGGTGGCAATGCCGTCGAACGCTTTGTCGAGGATGTTTACAATCCGCTGCTGTTCGGGGAGTGGTGGAATTGGGATAGAGAGAGTGCCAAGCTTGGTAGCGTTAAAGCCTCCTTGTGCGCTTCCAGATGATCCCTCTTTGATAGACTTCCAGTATCCGGTAGTTTGAAAAAACAGAGATACGAACTTTGGCAGCAGTTTTTTTTCAAGCAATCTGAGTCGGATTAAATATGATGCGAACACAGCAGTTGGCGGGTCATTTACAAGGAAGCTCTTACCAGTGGTCGCACCTGTCCGTGCAAAAACAATATCTCCGCTATCCAATTTATATTTTGGAAGGTCAGCGGTTTCTATTTTACAGTATGGTACGCTTTCCCAATCGACATGATCGTTTTGAATATCTGTGATGCGAAGAAATCGAGGTCCAATAGGATCGTTAGAAGCGCTTTCTGTATAGCCATAGTTAATGGCTGATACAGCGCTGAGTTTATTTACTTCCCATCCCTTCTTCATATCAACGCCTTGATATTACGCAACACCTTCGTGCTCTCGGCATCCAGCGCCGCAATCTCTTCCATAATCTCCTGCGGGCTGCGGTGTTTCACTTCTTCTCCGCCGTTGGGGTTCTTCAAGGATAAATCAAATGTGGTCTGGTCAATGCTCTTGGCGTCAACGCTCCAGCTCTTGGGCGAATCGGCGAAAGTTTTTTGCAGTTTTATGAACTCGGCGAGGTCGTCATCGTTGAGCGGGTTGGTCTTGCCGAGGTTGCGTCCCGGGTCGAGCTGGTAGAACCAGGTTTTTCGCGTCTTCGTTCCTTTCTCGAAAAAGAGCACCACGGTCTTTACACCGGCGCCCTGGAAGGTGCCGCCGGGACAGTCGAGAACTGTGTGGAGGTTACAGTTTTCAAGGAGATACTTCCGCAAACTTATAGAGGCATTGTCGGTGTTGGAAAGAAAAGTGTTCTTTATGACAACGCCGCCCCGTCCGCCTGCTTTGAGAATCTTAATGAAGTGCTGGAGGAAGAGGAAGGCGGTCTCTCCGGTACGGATGGTGAAGTTTTGCTGAACCTCCTTGCGCTCCTTGCCGCCGAAGGGGGGATTGGCAAGCACCACGTCGTAGCGGTCCTTGTCCTGAATGTCTGCGAGGTTCTCGGAAAGCGTGTTTGTGTGGATGATGTTGGGCGCCTCGATGCCGTGAAGGATCATGTTCATGATGGCTATGACATAGGCGAGGGATTTCTTTTCCTTGCCGTAAAAGGTTTTGGTTTGGAGCGTGTCGAGGTCCTTTGTAGTTAGCTTCCGGTCTTTCCGCAGGTAATCTAATGCCTCGCACAGGAAGCCGGCGGAGCCAACTGCGCCGTCGTAGATGCGTTCGCTAATTTTAGGTTTCACTACCTGTACAATAGCGCGGATAAGAGGGCGTGGTGTGTAATACTCGCCGCCGTTTCGTCCGGCGTTGCCCATGTTCTTTATCTTGGCTTCGTAGAGGTGCGATAGTTCGTGCTTCTCTGTCTGCGAGCGGAAACTGAGTTCATCCATGTGGTCGATTATCTCCCGCAGATTATAGCCGCTCTGAATTTTGTTTTTGATCTCGCCGAAGATTTCCCCTATCTTGTATTCGATGGTGTTTGGGCCGCTGGCTTTCTGTTTGAAGCCGTGGAGGTAGGGGAAGAGTTTGAGGTTGACAAAGTCGCGGAGGTCATCGCCGGTTTTGGCGGCATTGTGATCGAGGTTGCCGTCCTTACCTTTGGGTGCGGCCCAGCTTTCCCAGCGGTAGGGGGTGTCGAGGATGAAGGTATATTTCTTTCTGGCTAATTGGGCCTCCATCGCCTTGTCCTGCTCAAAGGAATCGAGGTATTTCAGAAACAGGAGCCAGGAGCTTTGCTCGGTGTAGTCAAGTTCGCTGGAACAGCCTGCTTCTTTCCAGAGGACGTCGTCGATGTTTTTGAAGGCTTGTTCAAACATGGATATCTATTCCGGTTGAAATGTTATTATTGATTTGGTTTCCAATGATGTTTTGATAACAAGATTGGACTTTTTTAGTCAATAAGAAATTAAAGGAACAATGAAATAGAGTGTGCTTTAAGAATTTTTAAAAGTTTTAGATGTTAAATTTCACGGTGTATTATATAATCAAAAAAACAGAGAGATGACGTTTAATAGGTGATATTATAAATGCCTACGGTATTGAAATCTGGTAAATTTCGATTTTTCTTTTTTAGTGGAGAAGGGAAAGAACCTGTTCATATCCATGTTGAATCTGATGACAAATATGCTAAATTCTGGCTTGAACCGGTGAAACTCGCAAAGTCAATTGGATATAGCGCAAGAGAGATAAATGAGATAAGGAAAATAGTGATGGGAAATGCAGATTTTTTAAGGGAGAAGTGGCATGGATATTTCAGTCGCTAAAGCTTCGGAAGCAATGGCATCGGATGTATGGTTTGATTCTGATATGATGCATGTTCGATTGCTTGACGGCAGAGAAATCAGTGTTCCTATTGAATGGTTCCCTCTTTTACGTGATGCAACTGATGAACAGAGAAAAAAATGGCGTCTTATCGGAAGAGGAATTGGTATTCACTGGGAAGAAATCGACGAGGATGTTTCAATAGAATCATTGTTGAAAGGATAGTGGTTTAGTAATCAATTTAACAGGGCAGGGTTACTATGAATTTTGTGCCTTTCCTGCGTGTGCTTTCCATTTTTATTGCTCGTTATTTAATCCATATGCTCACTCACCTCTTTCCATGTTTTTCCCTTTTCGCTGACAAATATAGGATTCGAGTGTGAAGGAGGAAGAAGGAGTGTGTTTTGGAACAACTTGTTTCCAGCAATGTTGAAGCTGATTTGACCTGATATTTTTTAAAAGGGGACTTTTTAAATTTTTTTAATCATTCTTAGTAAGCATTTATAATAAATGTAATAATTATATTTAATATGCTTTAATGATTTGAATATCAATTTTTGCCAATTATAATCAAATTTTTTCTTATTGACTGACGGTATGCAGGAGGAATATAAGCATGGGGAAAGCATAACTATAAGAGATAATGCGTTTTTTAGATAATGAGTATTTATAAAACAAAAATATTCTAAAAATGCAAAAACAAAAAATTCGAAAAGAAAAACTTTCAATATACCTTGCGCGAAATTCAACTGATTCAGATTCTAAATTAATAAAAATAAATAATACCAAAAAATCAATTAGTCTTGAACTCCCCGAATGTGAAAGTGTAACGCTTTATATCAAAAAGGATTTACAGCTTCCCCCCCCACCATGGACAAAATTGTTCACTTCGTTTCCTCAAGTTTCACCCACTGTATTTGGATCAAGTAGCACTGTTGGAGCAGTACTAATAATTAGGATAAAAAGTCAAACATTTATACTCGCATTTGGTATGGGCTTTCATTTAATAAAAAACGAAGCAATTGAACGCGATTTTGGATTCAGGGTTACACTCAATTCTGTTGATCCTGATTACTTGAGAAGTCTAGATAAAGCAAGTTATGACCATAATCCTTTAAATTCACGTACCCAAAGTAGTAAAGGAGTTAATATTTTTAATCTTAACATTGATTCAGAATTAGACATGCTTTATGCCATTACAGGGAATTCAATTGTTGACATTTTCGGGTCACATGTCACTGGTAGAGATGCACTAACTATTGTTGTTGAAGAAAAAATAGAGGGAATACCAAAAATTTTAAATGAAACAATATTAAGGTATAAATCTAAATTACCTCCCAAACTTGAATGGGTTGATAATATTAATCGAATCAGAGATAAAGCTATTATTGAGAATCTTGATTCTTGTCTTGATTCACAACTGAAAAACAGCAACTTTAAAGAGCTTTGGCTAGGAGAACCAGAAATTGTAGATTGGGAAACACAGATTGGATATTCATTTTCTCTTAACCCAAGAAGTCCACGACCTGTCTTGCTTACACTTAATAATTACATAAATTATCTAAAAAGCAAACAAAGAACGTTGTCAGTTGAAGCGTTAAAAAGTGATTCTGTTTACATCAATAACAGCGAATATCAATCAATAAAAAATTGGTCTGTATTTAGGTGTCTGTATGCAGAGTTGAAAGTCAATGATGAGCAATTCATTTTGAGAAATGGAATCTGGTATCGCGTTGATACCGATTTTGTTAAATCAGTAAATCAATACATTAAGAATGAATTAAACCACTATTGCTATACTTTTCCAAAATACAATCATGACAATGAAGGTGAATACAATGGCAGTCTTTCAAAAAAGGATTCAAGTTTTGTGTTAATGGATAAAAAAAACATACAAATTGGTGGCAAATTTGATAAATTAGAATTTTGTGATTTTATTAGAAATGGTTCAGAATTTATACATGTTAAGTATTATAGAAGTTCTAATACATTGAGTCATCTTTTTTCACAGGGATATGTTGCTGCAGAAGCTTTTGTTAAAGATTTAGAATTTAGAGAAAAATTGAATCCAAAACTTCCAACCTCAATACAATTGCCTGATCCAAAAAAACGCCCAAATCCGGCAAACTATAAAGTGGTATATGCAATAGCTACAGAAAAAAAGTTGCCAGATGAATTACCTTTTTTTTCTAAGGTTACCTTAAAGAATGCGTTAAAGATTTTACTTGCCTTGAATTATAAAGTTGAACTCTCACAAATAGGAGTTGATAGAAATATTTTGATCAAAAATAAATGTAAATCTAATGCCAAAAAACAAATAAGTTAATGACTATATATATACATCAGAACAATTAAATTATTAAAGAGGATCGTTCCCATTTAAGTGACGAAGCAGAATAGGAAAGTAGAAAAATAAACAGTGCTGTTCCATTTATTTATTAGATTATGGAAAATACAACAACTAAAACAATAAGTTTTTGTGAGTCGCTCTCAAGAAAATAGAAGAAGTCTAATTTAGTAATATAAAATATTTACAGTGTATCCACATTATTGTTTGGAGATAAAATGGACGAGACAGATGGACGTGTTTTCAACCATTATGATGCGAAAAAGCGTTTACCCATGCAGGTTACACTTCTTAGGAAACTTGAAGAGCTTGGTTATGAGACAAAAAACAAATATATTTTAACGAACAAACGACTTGGAGTTCCAATTACAATAATGTTGCTTTTAATGAAAGAAGCAGTAGAACACATTTTAGAGGAACAATGTAAAGTAGAAGAAGTTAGTAGATTAATCAGTATCAAAACTACTGATGAGTTAAAAAAGGAATTTAACGTCGAACTTATATCTAATGATGAGAATAACATTAAAAATGCAAGTTGGGAATACAAGCGATGTCTATACTCTAATAATGAAGATATCATATCAGGGAGTTCGATTTGTTCTGAAACAAATGTCTTTATTCCACAAGAATCTTTTAACTTTCCATTGGAACAAGTAGTTAAAAGTTCGAATTCCAAGATTAAAATACACAAGAATGTCATTCAGGAAATTATTGAAGAACCTAATTCATACTCGATGATAAAGCTATTTAAGGATATTGTTCTCTATTTAGAATTCTCATACGCTGTAAAAGAAAGAATCAAAACTGAAATTGAAAGTATAAAAAAGTTGGTCTCAATTGAAATTGACTTACCAACAAATTATAAGAGTTTTGAGAAAAATTGCCAGCGAAGAGGTGCTCTTATCCATGGAGGTATTCTAAATGTTTCAATTAATCCTAGCACAGCAAGATTATGTATATCAAAGTCAGATCTTGTAAACAGCTTTGAGGAAGGCTTGAATGAAGCGTGTTCTTGGGTGAATGAAGTTTATAGTATAATGATGTCTATGTTGGGCAATAAAAAAAATAGTGTACTATTTCAATAAGTTGCTAACTCCATGTAGTTCCTCACACCGGCAATGAAATGATGAATTGAGTTCCTTGTCCTAATTTGCTTTCCACTTTTATTGTTCCGTTATGCATGAGCACGATATGTTTTACGATAGAAAGGCCAAGCCCCGTGCCTCCGGATTTCTTGGAGCGGGATTTGTCAACAACATAGAACCTTTCAAATACACGGGTAAGGTCTTCTGCAGGTATGCCTATCCCGGTGTCTGTTATTTCTGCAATAACATTTGAAGCTTCAGAGCGGAGTGCAACTATCACTTTTCCCTGGTCTGTATATTTTATTGCATTGTCTATGAGGTTTATAAATAACTGTTCGAGCTTAAAAGGGTCCCCGCTGACTAATGGAACTTTTTCATCTGATTCAACTTTCATTTCAAGATTCTTTTCTTTTGCCTTGTGTT
>Ga0265292_1002251_pt1 | contig 13862 bp, 13 predicted proteins | sample Munlanlewell296A_FD_189080 | JGI IMG/M metagenome (GOLD analysis project Ga0265292, IMG submission 189080) | Leachate microbial communities from a municipal landfill in Southern Ontario, Canada - Leachate well 296A | ecosystem: Engineered > Solid waste > Landfill > Unclassified | place: Canada...
TAGAAAATAAACCGGCTGTTAAAATAAATCTTGGGCTTGATACCCCTGCCTTTTTATAAGTTTCATATGCGCTTAAGCCCATTAATGTAACTGGAATAAAACTTGAAGCCCCTTGTCCTGTCTTTCCTGCATATACTTTGCCCAAACCCGGAACCACAGCCGACATCATTCCTGCAAGGAAACCCGATTTGTGTCTTGTCTTTTTATATTCTTTATCCAGTTGAATGATTTTTTTTTCCTGTTCATTGATATCATTATATGAATAGGTAAAAGATTTTGATACTCTTGAAAAATTTGATGTATCCCTTGATAAAAGATATATTCCTGAAAGCTGAAGATTCCTGTATTCTTTGCTTTTTGAATTAACAGTATCAACTTTTTTTAATTGTTCTATCCCACTTGAATAATTTTTTGACAGTGTAAAAGAATAAGCAGAAAGGAATCTGGATTCATTGAAACTCGAATTTGAAAGGCATACAGCGCTAAAGTAGAATGCTGCGGAATCGAAAATGTTATTATTGTAATAAGCATATCCAAGTAAATAATAAATTGAATCTTTTTGCTCAGTAGAATAATTTGTGAAATTCATTTCATTTTGAAGAAGCGTGATGCAATCTTCAGCCATATTATTTTTCAATAAATACTTCGCAAAAATCATTTGGTCATGAAAGCTTTGATTAACCTGAGCATTTGCCAAATAAATTGCCGAACAAAACATTAACAAGACAAACAATTTCTTCATCGGTTCTTCAAATGGTATTTATCAGGTTCGTCAATTGCATAACCATTCTCGTCAAATTCTTCAATAGGGATATCGTTTATTGCGCTCATGTTGCAACGCAGCAACCTGTCGGCTGACATAAAAATTCCCTTAAACAATCCTAATTCATTAATGGCTTTCTTACTGTAATTGGAACAGGATATCTGATAAATGCAATGTCTGAAAAGCTGTGGTGAAATAATATTCTGATAGACCAGCATGGCTGTGGTAGCGGCTAAAGAAAAAGGATTATATCTGGCAATTTTTTTTTTATGACTATATTTAATAGCAGACTTGTTATTAACCTGCATTTTTCCCCTGTAATTATTATCTCCTGCTACAATATTAAAATCTTTATTTTCAATAAATTTAATATCAACGGGCAGGCTTTGACACAAGCTTCTGCCTGAAATAAAAGAAGACAGAAATAATAAGATAAAAGATAGTTGTTTCATTAATAATTAAATTAAAAAATATATCCAAGGCTTATATTTGGCATTACATAAAAAGTAACTTTTTTCATTTTATCATAATTACTATTATACTTAATCCTGAATACTTTTGGATTGGATAAAGGTAAAACCATAAGGGGACATTCCTCTGAATTTGCCGGATCATTTTCAATAACTGAACCTAAGTACATACCGATATCAACAGAGGTTTTAATAATAAAGTTGTATTTAATATATGAATTTCTGCCATATATTAATTTAAAGATATTTGCTTTGTTGTTAAAGATATATTTTTTTTCGGTAGGAGGGGCATAAAGGTTGTTGTATGTGCGGTTTTCATTCAATGTACCTGAAAAATGTTCAAATGCAATCCCCATAAAATAGCCGATCGGCATAGGCATATTTGTTTGAAGGAAATTTCCGAAATCAAAGCCTAACTCCCATGAGTGTCCACGGAGAGAAACATCTGCAACCTCATTATTACCCGTGTAATAATTATTTTCTTTTGTTAAAAAAATTGTGTTTGAATACCTGTGTAATGAATATGCTGCTTTTAACATTAAGCCTTTTCCTATGCAAAAATTATAATTCAAATTGTATTTTTTTTGAAAAAAAGTATTAAAAATATCAGTGGAAATAACATTTCTTTTGCCTAAGAAACCTATTTGTCCATGGGTTTTGATCGTAAGAATCAGCATTAGTACAAGTATTATTATTTTTTTCATTTAATTATTTTTTCATTTGTTTTTATTGCATAATAGATACTGTTCAGAAAATATGCTTTCGACATCTTATAACGGGTTGTTTCAGAATAAAAGTTACTTTTTTTAGATGAGATATCGTACGAATAATATAATACTCTATGTGCGTACCTGTCAGATCCGTTATTAATAGCGTCACAAAACCTGTATATGATGGTGTACCAGAAATATGGGTTTATAACATTAATTGATTTCATTAATTTGGTCTTGTCATCAAAACTATATACTTTCAGATAGCTGATGGCTTTCAGCTTATTATTTTTGAAAAGTTTCCAATATGAAGGATTAAGTTTGAAGAGGTCAAATTCTTTTAATTTGCCGGGTTTTTCATCGGAATCAAAATAAATAACATCTGATTTAGTATCCCCATCATTGGAATTGATAAATGTTGTAGATAAAATAGCATATTCATATTCCATTTTAGTACGGAGACTCCGGAGTGAGAGTTCACTCAATTCAATAATCTCTTTCTCCGGGAAATATTTAGATGTCATTTTTCTTAATTCATTAAAATAAGAAGGACTTTTTTGTTCAGCAAGAATTAACCTGTCGTGATAGCCATAGAAATGGTCTTCAATAAAAGAAATATTATCGAGTAATATAATTTCGCGATTGTTTTGTGAAAGTGAGCTGTACAATGAATTGTTAAGAAGATTGTTTGCATAATCCTTAAATTTAATACTGTCTTTTGAACAATATTCTTTCAGGTATTTACTTTTCAGGCTGTCGTTTTCAGAATAATACAATGCTATTGTCAGCAGGCATTCATTAATATTTTTCTTTAATGCAATATTCTGAAAATACAGGAATGCTTCATCGTAGGTTTCAAAGGCAATATTAGCGGTATCAATAAGGTTAATATCTTTAATTTTTGAAAATTTTACACTGTCAGGTATAATTAGTTTTAATTTGTGAAGAATGCCTTGTTTATCGTCATGTTTTTTAAACATATCCGTCAGAAATCCATGATTTTTCAATTTGCTGTCTACATATACTGCCCTTCTTATGGACTCTAAGAGATAATAAATATAATTCTCATTATCAGGATTAAGTAAATAATAAATAAATGACCTTTTGATGCATTCTTTAAATTTATTTTCCGTCAGCAGTATGTTAAGCACTTCTGTTTTTGCAAGTTCCTGAAACCTGGAAAATTCGTCTTTATCAATAATAAATTCCTGTTTCCCACTTCTTCTTTTTGCAGAATTAATATATTTATTAAGAAATGAAATTCTGTTGCTCAGATCGGGGTGAGTTGACATGAGATCTTCAAGTGATTTGGATATAGTTGAATCGTTTCCTTTTTCAGTGCTATCGTTCTTAGCCATATTAACCAAGTGTGATTTTCTTTGCGTTTCTTTTTCAAAATTTTCAATTTCTCTGAATTGCATAAAGTTGCTTATTCCATAAAAAATATCATAACCTCCGTTTTCAGCAAGTACAAATCCCAAACTATCGGCTCTGCTTTCCGATGCTCTGTCGTATTTTGCATGTTTTAACAGTAGTGAAGTATTATCATTTCTGTTCTTCTTTGTATAAATCTTCAGCCCTTTTAAATAGCTTGTCTTTACATCATTATTAATATAATGTGAAAATTCATGTGCCAGAACAATTGCAAGACCTGCTTCATTTACCACATCGGCGAACAGCCCGATATTGAAGAATAATGATCCATCATGTATAGCAAAAGCGTTATATTCTGCATCCCTCACAAGATAAACATGTACACAAGTATTATCTTTCAAACTGTCTGGCAAGGTTTGATTAAGTACTTTATTAAGGTATGTTTCCAATTGGTCCCAAGCCAGGTATGTGTAGCCTGAAGTAAATAATTCCTGCTTCCCATAGGATTCCATCTCAGCAAATCTCTTGATATCCCTTTTTTTATATCCTTCAACTAAGGCATTTGAAGTTATATCATATCCCTTTTTTATATCAAATATGTATTTGCCTGGAATTGTATCGGGAAACTGATAGCATTTTAAGTTCAATTTTTGTGAGAAAGCATATTCTGAAACTGTCAGGAAAAAGAAGGCAATCCACAAAGTATAATAGCGCATAATTTTAAATATATTTACCTTGCAAATATAATTCTTTAAATTGCATGTTTGGTTATTCAGGTTTATATGAAAACTTATTTTTCCTATTTTTGTCAAAAATAGGTTAGACTTTATAGTTTTATGATCGTTTTAAATTATTTGCTTGCAGGATTAATATGGATCATTTCCATAATGCCATTCTTTATCCTTTATGGCATTTCGGACTTTTTATTTTTATTTTTTTATTATGTCATAAGATATAGGAAGAAAGTAGTTTTTACCAACCTTAGAAATTCCTTTCCTGGTAAGTCTGAGAAAGAAATAAAAAAGATCGCCCGTAAATTCTATCACAACCTTTGCGACTTAATTGTTGAAGTGATGAAAGGGAAAACAATTTCTTCCAAAGGAATGTTAAGAAGAATTCGATACATAAACCTTGACATTGTTGACAGATTATATAATGAAGGAAAGAGTGTTCTCGCAGTCTGCGGTCATATTGGCAATTGGGAATGGATAGGGATGTCAATGAAATATGTATTTAAACACAAATCTTTTGCAGTTATAAAACCATTGACAAGCAAATTTTGGGATGATTACATGGCAAAGCTTAGGCTGCGTTTTGCCGGAGAAGGACTTGTTCCGTTTAAACAAACTTTTCGCGTATTGGTAAAGAACAGGGAATATATTACTTTAACCTTGCTTGCCGGCGATCAAACACCCACTAAAAGTGAAATTGAATACCGGACAACTTTCTTTAATCAGGATACTCCTTTGTTTATCGGTATCGAGAAAATCGCCAAATCACTTGATATGGCTGTATTATTTTTTAATATTCAAAGAATAAAAAGAGGGCGCTATGAAGTTGAAATTTCAATATTGACCGAAAATCCTAAAGAGACAGCCGATAATGAAATAACGGAAATGCATGTCAGATCGCTTGAAAATGCAATAAAAGATCACCCTGACAACTGGTTATGGAGCCATAAAAGATGGAAACATAAAAGAGATTAAAAAATTCAGAATTCAGAATGCAGAATGCAAAGTGCAGAATTTTGAATTCGGAATTAGTGTTGTGTTAAGAGTGATATGTTGAATGGATTGCTTCGTCGCCTGCCTCGCCGGACAGGCAGGTTCCTCCTCGCAATGACGTCATTGCGAAGCCGACGAAGGAGGGTGAAGCAATCTTAGTGAGTAGAATAAGTTTAACATAACATTAGTTAGAAAAAAACCTTTAATTTGCAATTCTGAATTCGAATAATGACAAAAACAAAAGTAGCTGTAGTTATTCTTAACTGGAACGGGAAACGTTTTCTTGAAAAGTTTCTGCCGTTGCTTATTCAGTATAATTCGCTCATTGCAGAGATTATTATTGCAGACAATGCGTCAGATGACGATTCCGTTGATTTTCTCAAAAAATACCACCCTGATATCCGAATCATTCAGAACACCGAAAATGGTGGATTTGCTGAAGGATACAATGATGCACTTTCGCAAGTGGATGCGGAATATTATGTGCTGTTAAATTCAGATATCGAAGTTACGGAAAATTGGATTGATCCCGTAATTGACTTAATGGATAAAGACAAAAGTATTGCTGCCTGCCAACCTAAAATCAGATCGTTTAATAATAAGGAAGAATATGAATACGCCGGGGCTGCGGGGGGCTATATTGATAAATATGGCTATCCTTTTTGCCGTGGTCGTATATTTCAGTCTCTTGAAAAAGATGAAGGACAGTATGATGATGTAGCCGAAATATTTTGGGCAACAGGTGCATGCATGTTTGTGAGGGCAGAGTTATATCATAAGCTGGGTGGGCTCGACAACGATTTTTTTGCTCACATGGAAGAGATCGATTTTTGCTGGAGGTTGAAGAATACAGGGTATAAGATCATGTACTGCCCATATTCCGTGATATTCCATGTGGGAGGAGGAACCTTGCCCAAAAACAATCCGCGTAAAACTTTTTTAAATTTCAGAAATAATTTTTTCCTTCTTTATAAGAATTTGCCTTCAGGGAAGCTGTTCACTGTGTTTTTCGTCAGGTTTTTCTTGGATGGTTTGGCAGGGATGAAATTTCTATTTGAAGGTCATTTTAAAGATGTCTTTGCAGTTACTAAAGCTCATTTTTCATTTTATTCTTCTATTGGCAAACTCAGAAAGAAGAGAAAGTTAATTAAACATTTGGATGTGTCTTGTATATACAGAAAATCGATTGTTTTTGAACATTACATAAATAAGAAGAATTCCTTTGTTCAATTGAATACTAAATACTTTTCGAAATAAAAGATTCAACAGCCAGCCTGTAAGAATCTAATCCAAAACCCGAAATACTTCCTTTGCATTTGGGTGCAATTAAAGAAATGTGCCGGTATTCCTCTCTTGCAAAAATATTTGAGATGTGAACTTCAATAACGGGAGTTTTTATTGAAGCAATAGCGTCAGCAATTGCAACGGAAGTATGTGTGTATCCTCCTGCATTCAGGATGATCCCGTTATAACCGAAGCCAACTTCATGAAGTTTATTTATGATATCACCTTCCACGTTGCTCTGGTAATAATCTATATGATGCGAAGGAAAATCATTTTGCATTTTATCCAGAAATTCCTCAAACGATACATTGCCATAGATAGCTGTTTCCCTTATTCCGATCAGGTTCAGGTTAGGTCCGTTAATGATAATGAGCTTCATGTTAAAAATTTTAAAGATTTTTTGCAAATATATTGAATAAAAAATATATTTTTGCTGTATTATCAATGTAGGGGTGCCTTAACATTACGGGCTGAGATCATACCCATTGCACCTGATCCGGGTAATGCCGGCGAAGGGAGTAAAATTTTAACCGGAATTTATTTCACCCCTGTATGTTGTAATTAAATTATAAATTATGAATATCCGTATTTGTACCTAAAAATTAATTAAAATATGAAAATCAATTTGTTTACCCCTAACCCTAAAGGGAGTAAATTGATTTTCTTCACACCCTTTAGGGACGGGGTAAATGAAGAAAATCAATTGAAGCAATTAGGCATATAAACGAATATTCATTTTCACTATTGTCCGACAAAATTAAATATAATCGTTCCTACGGAACTTGAAATATTTCGTAAATGCTTATTCTACCGATATTTTGTCCCGATAGGGACATAATGTTGGTAGAAAAAATTGATCAGTCAAAAAAGTAAGCCCCGTAGGTGGCGAAATATATGAAAAGGTCTGATAACACAATGATTGAATCATATTAAAAATATTTTACTCGGACAATAGTGATTCATTTTATAAACTTATGATCATTCTTATTAACAACATCGAACATTCTGTTTCACATCCGGCAAGTATTTCAGATGTTCTTACAACTCTTAAAATTGAAAACACAAAAGGAACTGCAATTGCCGTGAATAACCAGGTGATCCCAAAAATTGAGTGGGAAAAATATAATCTGAAAGAAAACGACAGTATCACTGTTATTAGAGCTACACAGGGTGGGTAGAAAATTGGTCAATGGTCATTAGTCAATAGTCAGGGATTATTGCTAATAATAAAGAAATAACAATTTTCAATAAAAAATAAAATAACTATTAATAAAATGAGTCATAGCATTATTAAAACGGAAAACATTATTTCACGGGAGCCTTTTCTCGGATCGAAAAAGATTTATGTAAAAGGAAGCATTCATGACATTCGTGTCGCAATGAGAGAAGTCGCACTTACAGATACTGTTTACAGTAAAACCGGAACTAATGAAAAAAATCCCTCGGTTACTATATATGATACCAGTGGTCCATATACAGATCCGGATATCGAAATTGACATTACTAAAGGCTTGCCACGTATCGGAGAAAAATGGATAAAGGGTAGGGGAGATGTAGTTGAGCTTGCGGAGGTAAGTTCTGAATACGGGAAACTCCGGCTTAACGACAGGTCGCTTGACAAAATACGGTTCCCCAACCTTCATAAACCTCTGAAAGCTAAACAGGGTAAGAATGTAAGCCTTATGTATTATGCAAAGCAGGGGATCATCACTTCCGAAATGGAATATGTCGCCATTCGTGAGAACCAACGCATTGATGAAATCATCCCGAGTACTCGGGAGGGTTTTCAGCATAAAGGATTCAGCTTCGGGGCAAATACACCCAAAGGATATATTACACCGGAATTTGTACGGCAGGAGATAGCTTCAGGCAGGGCTATCATTCCTTCGAACATCAATCATCCTGAGGCTGAACCAATGATAATCGGCAGGAATTTTCTTGTTAAGATCAATGCAAACATTGGAAATTCAGCAGTATCATCAAGTATTGAAGAAGAGATCGGAAAAGCGGTTTGGGCTTGCCGTTGGGGTGCTGACACTGTGATGGACCTTTCGACAGGAGAAAATATTCATGAAACGCGCGAATGGATTATTCGCAATTCACCTGTACCTATCGGCACAGTTCCGATTTATCAGGCGCTGGAAAAAATCGGGGGAAAAGCAGAAGAACTGACATGGGAAATTTTTAAAGATACCCTGATAGAACAGGCAGAACAGGGCGTTGACTATTTCACCATTCATGCGGGACTTCGTTTAAGCCACGTGCCTCTCACTATCAAAAGGCTTACAGGGATTGTTTCCAGAGGAGGGGCTATCCTTGCCAAATGGTGTCTGGCGCATCATAAAGAAAATTTTCTTTATACAAACTTTGATGAGATATGCGAAATATTAAAAGCATATAATGTCGGGATATCGCTTGGCGACGGGCTGAGGCCGGGTTCCATTCACGATGCGAATGATGCAGCGCAGTTTGCCGAGCTTAAAACTTCGGGCGAATTGACAAAGCTCGCATGGAAGCATAATGTTCAGACTATCATTGAAGGTCCGGGTCATATTCCGATGCACCTGATTAAGGAAAACATGGACAAACAACTTGAATATTGCATGGAAGCGCCTTTTTATACTTTAGGTCCTCTTGTTACCGATATTGCTCCCGGTTATGATCACATCACTTCAGGAATTGGCGCTGCAATGATCGGTTGGTTTGGCTGTTCCATGCTCTGTTATGTAACGCCTAAAGAACACCTGAGCCTGCCTGATAAAAAGGATGTTAAAGACGGCGTGATCACTTATAAAATTGCCGCACATGCCGCTGATATCGCTAAAGGGCATCCCGGAGCGCAATACAGGGACAATGCTTTAAGCAAAGCCCGTTTTGAATTTCGTTGGAACGACCAGATAAATCTATCGTTTGACCCTGACACGGCTCAGGCTTTTCACAATGTTAAAATGCCAGTGGATGACATAAAAACTGCACATTTTTGTTCGATGTGCGGACCTCATTTTTGCGCAATGAAAACAAGCCAGGAAGTACGGGAATCGGCAGAGAACGCCGGAATATCCGAGGATTTTATCAAAAAAGGCTTGGAAGAAAGAGCAAAGGACTTTGAAAAATCAGGATACGAACTTTATTTATAACTAATATTACGCAAACGGAATATATCATTGCGAGGGTGGTACGTGGTCGTCATTGCGAGGGAGGTTACGGAATACGTCATTGTAAGGGAGGTACGACCGAAGCAATCTCTTGACACACAATTATTAGATTGCTTCACTACGTTCGCAATGACGACATTACTGGCAAGCACTAAACAGCCTACCACGCACAAAAAGTTTACAGAAAAATAAAACTACCTTATGATGATTGAAATTTTTAAAAATGTATCTTCGTAAATAAAAAAAGGGTAAAAACCTTATCTATACACCTAATTTTGGAATACATTTAAGGTCTTACCTGAGGTATAAAGGAGTTATGTTTAATGCTGTTAAGAAAACGGGGAAATGAATTGATTAATTTGTATTTTTACAGAAAAAAATATGACAGTTTTGACACAGACACAAGTAATAAATCCAAATAAATTGCCTTTTTTGCAAGCTCAGGTATTGCAACAAATCTATTTAGCTCTCGCTGAAAAAAAGGAAACAACAATTCAAGATTTATCCGAACTAACTGACTACCCTAAAGAAAGCAAAATACTTGCTGATGCAATAAAAATGATTGTTGATAAAGGTTTTATTGAAGGTGATTTATTGAATGGCTTTTCAATACCAGAAAATTGTTTTGATTTATTTTCAAAAATTGTAAAAAGAAACGATTATAAACGAAAAGAATATTCTGAAAAAATTATAAAGTTTGCAGAATCCAAATACGAGACACCTTCTACTCTTTTTGAATTTGAACAAACTATTAGCGACCTTAATAAATTTGGTGTTATTCATAAGTGGTATGATTATTTGGAAGATTTCCCATATTCACTTATTGAAGAAAAAATTATTGAATATAAATTAAAACCGGAATCTTTAATTGTTGAGCCTTTTGCAGGTAGTGGTACAACTTTAATTTCTGCAAATTTATTCAAATGTAATGCAGTTGGCTTTGACGCTAATCCTTTGATGACTTTTATTTCGGAGGTAAAAACAACTTGGGATATTGATTTAGTTCTCTATAAAAAGGAAATTTCAAACATTAGTAAAAGGTTCGTAAAGGAAATTCATAACTTTGATAAATTACAACTTGATTTAGGTTTCATTAATTTAATGCCTAAAAAAGAAATTAATCAGTGGCTTAGTCCTGCTTTACAAAAAGAAGTTATTTTACTAAAAAACCTTGTTGATGAAATTAAAAATAAAAAAATAAAAAATCTTCTTTTAATAGCATTATCAAAATCTTGTTTTGACGCTTCTTATGTTTCCTTATGTCCCGGCACAACATTTTATCCATTTAGAGAAAAAGAGGATTTTTGGGATTTATTTACAAAAAAAGTAATTCAAATTTATAATGATTTAAAAGCTGTTCAGAAACATAATCATTATGGGAAATCCGAATTAATTACTGATACTTGTCTTAATGCAAAAAAACATTTAAAACCTAAATCTATTGATTTTATTGTTACATCGCCTCCATATCCCAATGACTTAGAATATACCCGACAAACCAGATTAGAACTATATCTTCTTGATTTTGTGAAGAGTATGGATGATGTACAGCAAATCAAAAGGAAAATGGTAAAAGGTAGTACAAAATTAATATTCAAGGAAAGCGATTCAGAAACGTATGCTATGAAATTTGATGATGTTAAAATTGTAAGTGACAAAATTTACGAACAAACAAAAGATAAAAACTGGGGGTTTGATTATCCAAGAATGGTTAGAGAGTATTTTGGAGACATGTATTTGTGTATGCTGGAATTTCATGGTTTAATGAAAAAAGATGCAAATTTCCTTCAGGTTGTTGGCGACCAGACAATCAAAGGCGTATATATTCCTGTTTGCGACATTTTAATTAAAATGGCTCAAGAAATCGGATATAGAAATTGCAGGAAAGAATTGTTTAGAATGAGAAGAAGTACAGGACATAATATTTTATTACCAGAAGAAATAGTTATTATTCAAAAATAGTTTATGAATCCAAACGAAATATTTACATTCCCTGTTGAAAATAAATCAGTAGAAGCAAAAAAGGCAATAAAAAATCACTATTGCAAATTTTTGGAAGGCAAATGCGACAAGCAAAGCAGAACAATAAATTACCCAATGGGTGTATGTTCTGTAAACCATAGTAAAACTAAACCTATTATCTGCCCTCATAGGTTTTTAGAAAACAATATTGTATTTCAAGACGCATCAAAAGCGGTATTTGGTACAACCAATAATGTACTTCTCTTTTCGGAGGTTCATTTATCAAATGTTGGCAGTTTCGATTTTGTATTAGTAAAACATAAACCTATAAGCAATAAGATTGATGATTTTTGTATTGTAGAATTTCAATCAGATTCAACTACTGGCACAGGTGAATTGGTAAGGGCTTTGAAAGACTTTATGAAGGGAATAGATGTTTTGGAAAACAAGTACAAATTTGGAATGAATACTTACAATACTATTAAACTTTCATACATCCAAATGCTTATAAAAGGACAGGTAATGGAAAAATGGAATAAAAATATAGTTTGGGTAATGCAGAAGTTTGTTTATGATAATATGGTTAAGCGTTTCAAACTTATTGATTTAGATTATAAACAGCAAGACTATACTAAATATTTTATTTATGATTTAAAGCAAAATAAGGGTATATACAATCTTCAATTAGTTGACAAGACTTCTACAACAGTAAGCAATTTATTAAGAGCTTTTACTCATCAACCTACCCCCAGTTTAGATGAATTTGTGTCTGTACTTGAAAATAAAATCAAATTAAAATTAGGATTATTTATTGAATAAAAACAGCACTAAAACATAACAGGCGTTTGCTTTCAGTGGCGGGACTGTGGCTCGTAGGATAGGAAAGTAATAAATTTAAACGGCAGTATTTTGTAGAAAATGCAGTGGGTTAACATCACCACCGAAAAGTAATCGCCGGTTCGTTATGCGCCAAACGGGAGAGGGTAAATGAATAACAAAAATATTCCGAAGCTTATAGTAATAACAAGTCCCGAACCTGTGAACAATGAATTTGAGATTATCAATTCTCTGTTCAACGAAGGATTGGAATGTTTGCATGTAAGAAAACCTGATTATGATTTGCCGGAACTTGAACATTATGCTTAATGGTAATACGACAAGGGAAAAACTTGTTCTTTGATTGAAAAATTATCAGGAAAGAATTTTTCTTTAATTTTGTTTCTTACGTCTAAATGGATTAATGAACTAAAAACTCACCGATTATGGATAAAGGAATTAATATTGCAATAAACCAATATCTTTCATTAATTAGAAAGAATCATAAAGGTATTGAAAAGGCGATTCTTTTTGGTTCGTATGCAAAAAATAATGAGAGGCAGGATAGTGATATTGACATAGCATTAATTTTTGATAAGCTGAATGACGATGATAAGTTTGATTTACAAGTTCAACTTATGTTACTTGCATCTCAAGTTGACACTCGAATAGAACCACATCCTATTTCAAAAAAAGATTTTAATTCTAATAATCCATTTGTTATTGAAATAAAAAGGACAGGTGTTGAAATAATCTATAAAACCACCAAGCCCAACACGTGGTAAAAAATATTCCCAATCTTATAATAATAACAAGTCCCGAACCTGTGAACAATGAATTTGAGATTATCAATTCTCTGTTCAACGAAGGATTGGAATGTTTGCATGTAAGAAAACCGGATTATGATTTGCCAAAACTTGAACATTGGTTGCAGCAGATAAATATGCATAATCTGAGTAAAATCGTGATTCATTCGCATTTTGATCTGACAGAGAAAATACGGCTTAAAGGAATACACTTTACCAATGCATTTTTAAATCGGACACCCGAAAAAGATATTTTTTTTATTGTTCAAAAAGCAAATTCGGAAAAACTTTCAATTAGCGCTTCTGTGCATAAAACAGAAGAATTGAAAAGTTTAAAATTTAATTATGATTATATATTTTTGAGCCCTGTTTTCGACAGTATTTCAAAACAAGGCTATAAAAGCAACTTCAATCTAAAAGAATTGTCTTTAGATTTGAAAAATCTAAACAAAAATATGGTATTGTTAAATAAGAATAGAGATTGCTTCGCTTCGCTCGCAATGACGCTCAATACAAACGTCATTGCGAGGGAGGAACGACCGAAGCAATCTAAAAATATATACCAAATTACCTATGCTAAAAATATTAAAGTGATAGCTTTAGGCGGAATTGATGAAGGAAATATCGGGCTTGCATTACAATCAGGATTCGCAGGGGTGGCTTTGTTGGGCGCAATCCTCCTTATTTCCCGAACGAAATTAATTTCCTTAGCTAACGAAAGAGTACGTACTTTGTAGTAGGCTCTTTGTGTTGCCGATTTTCGCAATGGTGTTTAAAAAACCCGAGCGCAATCCTGGT
>Ga0265292_1002252_pt1 | contig 13857 bp, 12 predicted proteins | sample Munlanlewell296A_FD_189080 | JGI IMG/M metagenome (GOLD analysis project Ga0265292, IMG submission 189080) | Leachate microbial communities from a municipal landfill in Southern Ontario, Canada - Leachate well 296A | ecosystem: Engineered > Solid waste > Landfill > Unclassified | place: Canada...
ACGTCGCACGCAAGACGATCCACTCGGGATGGGTCTTGAAGAAACTCGTACGATAACCAAAATCGCAAAAATAAAAGGCGTCGCCTTTTAATAAAAGGCGTCGCCTTTTATTTTCTTGAGAATTGAGGAATGTCTTGGATTCGAGTGTCTGCGTGTTGAGTGCAGTGACAGTGGTGACAAAGTCCTTGATCTCCGACCCAAAAGCACCGGCATTACCGCGCACAGCACCTCCTACACTGCCGGGAATACCCGCGAGCTTCTCCCAGCCGCCGAGACGCCGTCCGGCCGCGAGACGTATGATCGTGAGCAGATCGCATCCCGCACCGGCATGCAGTACGCCGTTTTCAAAGACATAGTCAGTGGTCTGCACACGAATGACCAGACCATCGTATCCGCCATCGCTAATCAGCATATTACTCCCGCCGGCGAGTATTACGAATGAGACCTTGTGTTGTTGAGCCCATATAAGCGCCTCGCGTATCTCCGCATCCGACCCCGCCTCGACGAAATACCGCGCATTCCCACCGATCTGGAAGGTAGTGAGCTCTGCGAGGGGTATGTTTTCTTGTATCTGTAACATGTTTGACCATTATATACGCTGACTACTGTAGAGAGGAAATGGTCATTTGGACTTTTTCTTTGTCTTATCCGCAGGATTCTCCAACCGCTGGATCTCATCACGCAAAAGCGCGGCGGTCTCGAAGTCGAGGGCGTCGGCGGCTTTGTGCATTTCGTCTCGCTTGGCTTTGATCAATTTTTTCTTGTCGCCGCCGTATGCCGCCATGTCGCTCTCGGCGAGCGTGTCGACCGCGCGGGTACGGGCCTTTTGGATATCACCGACGATGTCTTTGATCCTGCTCGCGATCGTGCTCGGGGTGATGTTGTGTGCTTTGTTGTACGCGATCTGGATCTCGCGACGACGATTGGTCTCCCCTATCGCACGTTCAAGCGAGCCTGTCATATGATCGGCATAGAGGATCACACGGCCGTGTACATTGCGCGCGGCGCGACCGATGGTCTGTATGAGCGATGTCTCACTGCGCAAGAAGCCTTCTTTGTCGGCGTCGAGGATAGCGACCAGCTCCACTTCGGGCAGGTCTAAGCCTTCGCGTAGGAGGTTGACGCCGACGAGCACATCGAATGCGCCCTTGCGGAATTCGGTGAGGATCTCGATGCGCTCGATCGTCTTGATGTCACTGTGGATATACCGTGCACGGATCTGCCGCTCGGTGAGAAATGTCGTGAGGTCCTCGGCCATTTTCTTGGTGAGTACCGTGACCATGGATCGCGCCTTGCGCGCCGTGACCTTCTCGGCTTCTGCGATAAAGTCCTTCACCTGCCCGGGATACCCCTGTGAATGGTGCCCATTCACAGTGCTGACGATCGGGCGGATATCGATCTCGGGATCGACGAGGCCGGTCGGGCGGATCACCTGTGGTATGGGCTTACCGCTGTGCTCCAGCTCGTATTTGCCCGGCGTCGCCGACGTGTATATCGTCTGACCCACGCGCTTTTCAAATTCGTCGAACTTGAGCGGACGATTGTCGATGGCACTGGGCAAGCGAAAACCATGTTCGACGAGCATGTCTTTGCGTGCACGATCGCCCGCGTACATGCCCCCGATTTGTGTCACGGTCACGTGCGACTCGTCGATCACCGTGAGGAAGTCCGGCGTACCGTCGGCTTTTTTGGGGAAATAGGAGAGCAGTGTGTGTGGCGGCTGTCCGGGACTTCGGCGGTCGAAATGCCGCGAATAATTCTCGATGCCATTGCAAAAACCGAATTCACGGATCATACCGATGTCTTGTCGCGTGCGACGCTTGAGCCGCTCGGCTTCGAGGATCTTGCCTGCCGCATCGAAGCGCTTGAGCTGATCCTTGAGTTCCTGTTCGATATCCGCGAGCGCGGCATCACGCACGTCTTGCGGTGTCACGTAGTGTTTGGCAGGAAATATGAATACTGATTCAAGCGTGCCCATGATCACGCGTGTGATGGCATCGATCTCCTCGATCTTCGCCGCCTTGCCGCCCGAGAGATCCACGCGATAGATCACGCGCTCGTTGGCGGGCATGATCTCCACTGATGCGCCGAGTGCACGAAAGGTCCCCGGCGAGAGATCTCCGGCGACACGCTCAAAATACATCGACACGAGCCTGCGTGTGAGTATTGCACGGGTCATTTCTTCTCCTTGTGCGATCTTGAGATGCACTTTTTCGTATTCTTCGGGACTGCCGAGACCATAGATACATGAGACGGACGCGACGATGATCACGTCTGATCGCGTGAGCAGGGCCTGCGTGGCCGCATGGCGCAAGCGTTCGATATCCTCATTCACCATTGCCTCTTTTTCGATGAAAGTGTCTGTGACCGGCATATAGGCCTCCGGCTGGTAGTAATCATAATACGAGACGAAATAATGCACGGCGTTGTCAGGGAAGAATTCGCGATATTCAGCCGCGAGCTGTGCGGCGAGGGTTTTGTTGTGGGCGATCACGAGCGTCGGCTTTTGCCACTTTTCGATGATGTTGGCGATGGTAAAGGTCTTGCCGGAGCCCGTCACGCCGAGCAGTGTCTGATCACGCGTCCCCTTTTTGAGCCCTTTCATGAGGGATTCTATCGCCTTGGGCTGATCCCCGGCGGGGGTGTAGTTGGATTTGATCTTAAACTTGGCCATAGATATCCACTGTAACAGGCTTCGTGCCTCTTGAATAGTTGGCGCTTTCAAGGTATGAATATCTAGGTTTATGGAGGATCGTGCTATGGGTAAGAAATCCGAGCAGGATGACTATGTAAAGGGAAAAGAAAAAAAGCGTCAGAAAAAGGCCACTAAACTATTCTTTCGGCGCGTCAAAAAAACCGCCAAAGCTCGCACTATACAAGAACAAGCGCTCATGAATCAGAGACGCCTGCATCACGCTCTGGGGATTTATGACTAAAATGGATTCGTCCAGACTGGAAAGGCGACCTACGGGCCGCCTTTTATTTTTTGTACCGATGCATGAAATCGTCTCGCACATGATCCAGATTGTCATTCAAGATCCCCTCGCGGATGCGCTCGGTGAGACAGGTGAGGAATCGCATGTTGTGTGCGGTCGCGAGTATGGGACCGAGCATTTCGCCGGTGCGAAAAAGATGATGGATGTAGCTACGCGTGAATTGTTTGCATACAAAGCAATCGCATTCGCTGTCGATTGGTGTGAAGTCTTCTTTGTATTCTGCATTGCGAATGAGCACCAATCCCTCGGGGGTATAGACCGACCCTGTGCGGCCCCGGCGCGTCGGCACGACGCAGTCAAAGGTATCAATACCTGCCGCCGCTCCGACAAACATATCCTCAGGCTCGCCGATACCGAGCAAGTGCCGCGGTTTGTCCTCGGGTAATTCAGAGTTGACCAGATCCAAGATCCCGAGGATGTCATCTTTGGTAAAAGATCCGCCGATACCGTAGCCGTCAAAATCCATGTCTGCCAAATGCTTCGCACTCTCGATGCGTAGATCTTCATACCGTCCACCTTGGATGATGCCGTAGATACCCTGCGAAGCATTGTGATGGTGGCTCTGGCGATGCGCCGCGAGAGAGCGCTTGGCCCATGCATGTGTGCGATCCATTGCTTCACGCTGATAGTCGTAGTCCGCAGTGGGCGACGTGCATTCGTCGAATACGTAGATGATGTCGGCACCGATCTTGTGCTGTATCTCAATCGAACGCTCCGGTGTAAAGCGATGGAGGGATCCATCGAGATGCGAGGTAAAGGTCACTCCGTCGTCGTCGATGATCGCGAGCTTGCCGTGTGAAGTCGCGAGCTCTTCGCTCCACACGCTCGGTGATTCGTCGGCGACAGGCTCAGCGCTGTTTTCGGGAGCGGCGAATTTTGAGATCTTCTTACCGAAGCCTTCGCCGAGGGAAAATACCTGAAAGCCACCTGAGTCGGTCATTATGGGGCCATCCCAGCCCATAAATGCATGGATGCCGCCCGCACGCTCGATGAGATCCTCGCCGGGTGAAAGGTAGAGGTGATGGGTATTGGCAATGATCCCCTGCATGCCCAGCTCGGCAAACTTTTCTGGTGCAATCCCCTTGACCGTCGCTTTGGTACCCACGGCGATAAAAGCCGGAGTCTTGATATCGCCATGCGGCGTCTTTAGCACTCCCGCACGCGCGAGGCTCTTACCGCGTTTCTCAATCTCAAATGATATGGGCCGCATGATGGGAAGAGCATACCCTGTGAGAGAAGTATTGGGAAGTGTTTGATCTTTAATTCCACACGACCCACACCTTGCCTGCGGCACCTGAACCAGCACCAGAACCAGAGACACTCCCTCCCCCGCCCACAACTATCGTCACTGATGAACCGGCTGATAGCATCCCGGGTGCATAGATTTTTGATGAATATCCACCTCCTCCTCCTCCGCCACGAACGACGAGAGCAAATGGAGAACCTCCGCCGCCAGCACCCGGAAGAGCGCCGTCAGCACCAGGGACTCCACCAAGACCACCATTAGGAGAATTACCACCATTAGGAGAATTTTGATCACCACCGACGCCGCCAGTAGTATTGACATCACCGCCAGACGCGGTACCGCCGACGCCGCCGATTCCCGAGCCCCCAGCTCCGCCTCCACGTGCAATCATGGTACCGTTCCATGAAGATAGCGCGCCATCAGCACCGGGAATCACACCTCCCGATCCACCGCCTCCCCCACCCCACACTTGGACGATAAAGGTACATCCTGACGATCCTACTGGGACCGTAAATGTGCCCGAACTTGAATAAGTTTCTGATCCAGCAGTACAAGACACCGCACATGCCGCAAGTGTGACACCTGCCGGCGGATTCGCGACGAAGGATTGCCATTCGGCGACGGTCGCGGTGCTGGGGACGTATTCGCTCAATCCGGTACTGCTGTTGTTGGTGACCTTCTTGCAGATACCATCGGGGCCGGTGATCTGAGCGGTCGCGGTGTAATTGACCGTACTGCCATCAGATGCGTAGACCGCGACAGCGGCAATGATCAAGCTCGCGACCACGAGTAGTCCGGGGCTGAATTTTTTTGCGATGGTGCGCATGGTGCTATTTGACTTGGGCGGCTTTGAGTTCGGTGACTTGTTGTTTGAGGTCATTGATCTCGACCTGTTGTTCTTTAATTGATTCGATGAGCGGCGCGATGAGCTGATCGTATTCGACAGTCTTCATGCCGCTTGCATCCGTATGAACAGCGCTCGGCAGTACCGCCTCTACCTCTTGAGCAATGACGCCAGCCGATGATGTGCCATCTTTCTTCCAGTCAAAGGTGACGCCGCGCAACTTCTCGACGACACTGAGGCCACTAGACGTCGTGACATTGTCCTTGAGGCGCAGATCGGAGCTATGGAAATACCCTAGTGCGGTCACATTACCTGCGGCGACTGTATTGCCCGCCTGATCGACACTAAAGAGCTGTGCCGTCCAGCCGCTATTGACGAGACGGAATATACCGTTAGTACCTTCGAGGAACATATTGGTGCCGTTGCTACTACGCAGATTGATGGTACCACCCTCACCAGGAGTGCTCCACGCACTCACCGTACCATTGGCATCCGTACCAAATGTCGCCGTGCCTGAGACCTGGAGCTTGGAAACAGGGGTTGCGGTACCAATACCGACATTGCCATTCTGATCGAACCGGACCACTTCGCGATATGTATTCGACCCATTCGGAGTTGTAAAGAAGAGGATACCTGTACCATTATTGGATGGCCCGACCCAGTCTTCCGTTGCAAAAAGCTGTATCCCCGCACGGGCGTCAAGCGGGATAAAGTACGGATCTGTTTTACCTGTCCAAAATCCTGAGGCATGCAAACTGAGCAGGTCATCCCCTTGCTTTACCTTTGTCGGCGCAGACGCGGTGCCTCGTGCGGCAAATCCTCTCACAATAGGGCCCCAAGATGCTCTTGGAGAGCCATTTTCATAAGCATTCAAGGCCAGTCCACCTGAAGACGTGACATTGGCAGTGAGCTCGAAATTAGGCGACGAGTTGCCGATACCGACATTGCCGCCGTTGTAATAGATAGATGTCCCATTGGTGGTCCATTGACTGGCCCCGCCAGATGGCCATGCACTGATGCACGAAGCCCCGATACAATATCCACTATCAGAACCAACGGATGCGGCCCAGAAGCCACCTACTTTTACTTGAGAAGTGGCACTTGTGTTGATGGGAGGAGCAGTGTTGCCTGCGGGAGCGGTCTGCGTAGGACCGACCCACGCAAACACTGCACTCGCGGAAAAAAGCACCCCAACGACCGTAGTGATAAATGAAAATGATCGGATGACGGATTTCATATGCATGTATTTATTTTTATAATTATATCTCATATAAAGCAGTATGGTGGGCGTGAAGCATATAGTATGTTGATATCATTTTTCATTGAAGGTCGGGGCGATGTTGACGGTCGTCTGTGCATTGAATGTACCAATGAACTGGCCATTGCAATGAAGTGTATAGATGGTTTGCGAAGTAATAGGACCCGAGACCTGACCCGACGGCAGAGACGAAGCGCGACCGGCCCAAGAATCACCATTGGACCCGGTGACCAGACAAGACGCGGCGTTTGCATTGGTCACATTCCACAGCACCTGTACGGTTTGTCCCGATCGCACGATCCGTGGCGAAGTGGTGATACTCCCCGTAGGTGCAGGCGGCGTCTTGCATGCATTGGGGACGACTCCAGCATCGCATCCGTAGGTGGGCGGTGGGAAGGTACAGGTCGTGATCGCACAACCATTATCAAGCCCGGTACGATCCGCTGTGCAGGTGGCAGGATTGATGCTCGGTATACACAAAAATGCCGTACGCGCGTACTGTAAATCGACCCAGCCGACGACCGTACTCCCCCATGCATAACCGGAGAATGTACCGCCGGATCCCAATATGGGGCCATAGCCGGGTCCACTAAGGCTGATCCAACCGTCCCAACCTCCTCCATTGCCGATCGCTTTGAGCCAGCCGCTCATACTGCCATCGGCTGGCGATATCTTGGCTGAACAAGGAGCAGTGGGGCACCCTGCAGTATCGGCGTTGTTGGCGCTTATCCAGCCGATGTTGTCACTCCATGCGTAGCCACTCATATTGCCGCCCGGGTCCACCACAAATCCATAATCAGAAGTGCCACATGAGCTTGTATTCGAGCAGTTGAAAGAGATCCATCCTATATTGTCGCTCCAGCCATAGCCGGTAAGCGGAGTACCGCCCGCAGACAAAGCATGCGGAGGAAATACAAAAAGAATGAGCCCCAGCAAAAACAACCCTATGCCAAAGAGTATAGATGAGGAGGCTTGTTTGTGCGCATTTTCATGCATGAGACGTCATTTGGTTTTGCGAAGAGCATCGAGTAATTTTATTTTTGCGTCGATAATCGAGGCCGAAGATGAGGCACTGGTCTTGGTGGTAGAAACCGAAGTCGATGCAGTCGACTTGGCCTTTGCGGGGGCTTGTTGTGCCATGGCCGCTGTATGCGCCGCGGCGAGACTATCGAGGAGGTTGGTCTTATCGACCTCGGTCTTAGGTGCTGGTGGCTGATTGGCTATTATCTGATTGAGTGTCTCCGCGGCGGTGCTGTTGTGCAATGAGTACCAAAGCGCGATATCCGCGCCGACAGATACAACAAAGAAGAAGGTGAGTACTCCTATGACGGTCTTCCAGTGTTTCCAAATGCCGACTGATTCGGACGTAGAATCCATATACCATACATTCTACAACCTTTGCAGGCACAAAGAGGTGTTATCCACATTATTTTGCTTGTCTATGAAAGCACGAGGACCGCGACGGCACGCTTGCCGCGCTTGAGGAGAGCGATGCCATGATGAAAATCATCACTACTGAGTGTTCGTCCGTCGTCAATAATAAAACCCTGATTGAGTGATATCGACTGATTGACTAAAAATTCCCTCGCCTCTCTCTTTGAGCGAGCAAGCCCCGAACCGATAAGGGCATCGATCAGGAGCGTTCCTTCTTCCACTTTAAATAATGGGGCAGATGACCGAATCATTGAAAACACTTCATCTGCGTCGCTACCCGATAAATCACGGAGAGAGACCGTACCAAATAAAACACTTGAAGCGACCTCCACATTAACGGCAGTTTGACTTCCGTGGACAAGCTCGGTCACTTGAAATGCCAATTTTTTCTGCGCACCGCGCACTGATTGGTTGGTGGCGTGGTATGAAATAATCGCGTCAATTTCTGTCTTGGAAAGCATCGTCATCTTCAAGAGATACTCCTCGACAGCATCATCTTCGGTGTTGAACCAAAATTGATAGAACTGAAAAGGCGAGGTCTTGACCGCATCAAGCCACACGGCGCCCTGCTCGCTTTTGCCAAATTTCTTGCCGGTGGATTTGTTGATGAGGAGGGGACAGGAGAGTGCAAATGCCTGCTTGCCGAGCTTGCGACGTATAAGATCCGTACCGGACACCATATTTCCCCACTGGTCCGAAGCACCGATCTGGAGATCACAACCCATTTCCTCCTGCAAATGAAGAAAGTCGTATGACTGGAGGAGCATATATGAAAATTCCGTGTACGATATTCCCTCTTCCTGATTTTCGAGGCGGTTGGTGATCGAATCGCGCTTCAGCATCGCATTGACCGAAAAGTGTTTGCCGATGTCACGCAAAAAAGAGATCAGATCGAGCTTACCCAGCCAATCGGCATTGTTGACGATATGAAAATCGAGCCCACCAAAGAGGTATTCGGCCTGTACGCGAATCGCCGCGGCATTGTGCGATACGGTCGCATCGTCGAGCAGATTGCGCTCCTCGCTCTTGCCGGACGGATCGCCGATCATGCCGGTGCCGCCGCCGACGAGGAGGATGACCTTGTGGCCGTCTTCGAGGAAGCGTCGCAAGACAAGCATTGCCTGCAAATTACCCACATGGAGCGAATCGGCCGATGGGTCGATACCCAGATAGACGGTGCGCTTCGGGCCATCGGTGATCTCCTCGAGCGTCTCACTCGAATGCTGATACACATATCCGCGTTCGCGCAGTGTTTCTGAAAGTTTGATCATGTAGAAAATATACCATATGGATAAAAGAATCGCGCCTCGGGACCAGGGTCTCGAGGCGCTTGAGTATTATTCCGGAAAATAACGATCAGCTAGGTATTTGAGAATCCATACGACACCAAACCAGATCACTGCTAACGTGACATAGAAAACCATCACCTGTACTTCTGTGAGAAGCGTCTTGCCGAATAACAGTGGCCTGATTAAGACAAGCATCACACTCATCAAAGAGAGACTTAGCGGCAGGGACACAACAGAAATAAACGCACCCTTTGGAGAACCCACGTTGAGTACGATGCCAATCCCCATTGTAACCAAGACCATCCAGTCAAAGATGACATCAAATATAAGATGCGTGAGATGCTCCGGCGGACGCATGAACATAAAGTAATAGAAGAATACGATCTGCGATACTGCAACGAACATGACTTTTCTCATCATCATACCCTCCATGCACTTTTTATCTCTACAGAAACTATATACCTTTCTAGGTATAGTGTCATTCAGTGTGTACCAATTCTATTTTGAATTATCTTTCAAAAGCTTGGCAAACCGCGCGCGGACTTTTTTGATCTTGGACTCGATGATGATCTGGCAGTACGGCGCGCTTTTGTTTTCGTTGTAATAATTCTGATGATAGTCTTCGGCTTTGAAAAATGCACCGAGCGGGACGACCTGTGTGATGATACGCGTACCGTCGGTGATGTCGGCCTGCAATTCTTTGATCAGTTTCTCAGCGGCATCTTTTTGCATCTCATCCTCGTAGAGAATGATCGAGCGATACTGCTCGCCTACGTCATTGCCCTGGCGATTGGGTGTCGTCGGATCATGAGAGCCGAAGAATACCGTGAGCAGGTCTTCGTAGCCGATCTGTGCGGGGTCGTAGGTGACGCGGATCACTTCGGCATGACCGGTCGTACCAGTGCTCACCCGCTCATATGAAGGATTTTCCATTGCACCACCCGCGTAGCCAGACTCCACTTTTTCAACCCCACGCAACATCTGAAAGACCGCCTCCGTGCACCAAAAACATCCACCACCAAAAATTGCCGTTTTCATACTATATACTGATGATTGTAACATGTTGGTGATGAAATAAGGCTCGTCACCGCTTTGTAATACCAAGATATAGAAAGGACTTTTTATTAACACCCCCTCAACTTCATGACACCATCATTTTTCTCCCGCATGCGCGCATATGCCGTCGCGCACAAGGGTCTCAGTGCGATCGCCCTCATCCTCATCCTCGGCGGCGGATATCAGTGGTATAGAATGACTCACAGTACGACTGCGACACCTCAATACACCCTCAGCACCGTCACGACAGGTACCGTGATCTCCCTCGTCTCCGCGAGCGGCCAGGTATCCCCCTCGAATCAGGTGACCATCAATCCCAAGGCCTCCGGTACGATTGCCAAGGTACTGGTACGGGAAGGACAGACAGTAAGCGCCGGGCAAGCGATAGCATACATAGACGCGACCGATGAATACAACGCCGTGCGCAGTGCAGAAACTTCGCTCAAGAGCGCACAGCTCTCACTCCAAAAGCTCCAACAACCCGCCGATGAACTGAGTATTACCCAATCCCAAAACATCGTCGCCCGCGCACAAGAATCCATGCAAACCGCTCAGATCAATCTCACCAAGGCGTACGCAGATAGCTACAACGACGTCGTCGCCACCTATCTCGACCTGCCGCCGATCATGACCGGTCTCAAAGACATCATCACGGGCACCGAAGCCGCCAAAGGAAGCCAGTGGAATATTGATTATTACAAAAACGCCACACAAAATTGGGACAACAACACCCTCACCTACCGCGACAACGCCTACAACACCTACACTACGGCGGCTGATGCCTACAGCAAAGCACTATTGGATTATCAAGCGACGACACAGTCATCCTCTACCTCGACGATCTCAGCGATCACCCAAGAGACCTACGCCATGACCCAATCCATCAGCACTGCGCTCAACAGCGCCAATTCGTACATACAGTTTTATGAGGATCAGGTAAAAAACCACAATCAAAATCCTAGCACCTACGCCGATACCAGCCTCACCAATCTCAACACCTACATCGCCAAAATGAACACCCATCTTTCGACATTACTCAGTGATCAAAATACGATCAAATCCGACATACAAACCATCGCCGATGCACAGCGCACCATCGTAGAAAATCAGCTTTCATTGCAAAAACTCCAAACCGGTGCCAATACACTCGACCTCCAATCGAGTCAGCTCAACGTCGATCAAGCGCAGACCGCACTCTCACAAGCACAGACCAATCTCGATAATTACACCGTCCGCGCGCCGATCAGCGGCACGCTCGCTATCCTCAATCTCCACGTCGGCGACACCGTGAGCAATGGCACCAACGCCGCGACCGAGATCAGTCCACAGCAGATCGTCGATCTCTCGCTCAATGAAGTAGATGCCGCCAAGGTATCAGCAGGTCAAAAAGCCACCCTCACTTTCGACGCGATCCCCGATCTCACCCTCACTGGTATCGTCAGCAACGTAAGCCCGCTCGGCACCGTGACCCAAGGCGTCGTCTCATACACCGTCAAGATCGCGACCGACGCCCAAGACCCGCGAGTCAAGGCCGGTATGACTGTCAATGCCGACATACAGAGTGCCGTACACCAAAATGTACTGATCGTACCGTCGAGCGCCGTGAAGACGACCAACGGATCAAGCTACGTCCAGGTATTCAAGCCTGCGATTGTCGATACCGCGACTTCCCCTATCACGACAAATCAGACTCCACAAAATGTACCCGTCACCGTCGGCATATCGGATGACACCAACACCGAGATCATGTCGGGTCTCACCGATGGCGAGCAGATCATCACCAAGACGACCGGCGGCACCGCGACCAAGACCGCCGCATCCACCGCGACAAGCAGAACAGGAGGAGGTGCCGGCAACGTCCTGCGCGGACTATAGGCAACGTCTTTGTGAACGTTTAATATGATCGAACTTAAAGATATAACAAAGACCTACGGCACTGGCAGTGCCGCATTCCAAGCACTCCGTGGTGTGTCGTTTACCATCAAAGACGGTGAATTCGTCGCGATCATGGGGCCGTCGGGCTCCGGCAAATCCACTCTCATGCACATGATCGGATGTCTCGACACTCCTACTTCGGGTACGTACAAGCTCGACGGTGACGATGTCTCGACCCTCGATGATAATGCGCTAGCCAACATCCGCAGTGAGCGTATCGGTTTCGTCTTTCAATCCTTCAATCTCCTCAAGCGCACGACTGTCCTCAGCAATGTCATACTCCCCCTGATCTATGATGAAAAGATCAATCCCGCAGAGCGCGAATCGCGTGCCCGCGCCGCGCTCGAGGCCACTGGTCTTGAAGAATCACACTTCTCACATCTCTCCAACGAACTCTCCGGCGGCCAGATCCAACGTGTCGCGATCGCCCGCGCCTTGGTCAACGACCCTACACTCATCCTTGCCGACGAACCGACCGGCAACCTCGACACCAAGACCGGAGAGATCGTACTGGGGACATTCCAAAAGCTCAACGAAGAGCACAAACGCACCATCGTCCTCATCACCCATGAGCCCGATGTAGCTGAGCACGCACAGCGTATTATCTTTATACGCGATGGCCTCGTCGTGTCCGACAACAAATCCCATCATCAGCGCAAAGTCGCTCACCGCCATGACCACTAAAGACGTCATCGAACAAACGTACGCCGCATTATCGGCCAACAAGACCCGCTCAGGTCTCACCATTTTGGGTATCGTGATCGGCATTTCGTCAGTGATCGCACTCGTGTCGATCGGTCAGGGTGCCACCGCGTCGATCCAATCCAGCATCCAGTCCATCGGATCAAACCTCATCTTGATCACACCAGGTGCACAACGACAGGCAGGAGGCTTCGGCGTGAGCTCCGGCCGCGGCTCTGCACGTACACTCACCGTAGATGATGCCAATGCGATCCTGAGCCAGATATCCAATGTCGCCGCAGTGTCCGGCGAAGTCTCCGGCCGCTACCAAGTAGTAGGCCAAGGCACCAACACCAACACAACCGTAGACGGTGTCAATGAATCCTACGCCGCTATGCGCAATGTGAGCGTCGAAGACGGATCATTCATCAGTGACGTACAGGGCCAGTCGCTCGCCAAGGTTGCCGTGCTCGGACCTACCGCAGTCGATGACCTCATCGCGACCGGCACCGAGCCCGTCGGCCAAAACATCCGCATCAACGGTCTGCAATTCAAAGTCATCGGTGTCACCGTGGCCAAAGGCGGCAGTGGCTTCAGCAGTCCCGACAGTACGATCTATGTACCCGTACAGACCGCACAGCGCTTCCTCTCCGGCAACAATTACCTCACGACGATTGACGTGCAAGCGATGGATGCCAATTCGACGACGCAGGTCCAAAACGATCTCACGGCGCTCCTACTCACGCGGCACAAGATCACCGATCCTGCACAAGCGGACTTTAGTGTCCTCAATCAAGCCGACATCCTCGCGAGCGCATCCTCGATCACTGGCACACTCACACTCCTCCTCGGTGCGATCGCCGGCATCTCTCTGCTCGTCGGCGGCATCGGCATCATGAACATGATGCTCACCACTGTGACCGAGCGCACCAAAGAAATCGGCCTGCGCATGGCGATTGGCGCCAGGAAATACGAGATCAGCCGACAATTCTTGGTAGAAGCGATCGCACTCACCGTGATCGGCGGCGTGATCGGCATCGCGCTCGGTATTGGTATATCTCAGTTGGTGAATTACCTCGGACTGGTAAAGACGACCATATCACTCTCGGCGGTCGCCG
>Ga0265292_1002253_pt1 | contig 13847 bp, 8 predicted proteins | sample Munlanlewell296A_FD_189080 | JGI IMG/M metagenome (GOLD analysis project Ga0265292, IMG submission 189080) | Leachate microbial communities from a municipal landfill in Southern Ontario, Canada - Leachate well 296A | ecosystem: Engineered > Solid waste > Landfill > Unclassified | place: Canada...
AGAAATGCAGCGAGACAAGACATTGTGACGACAGGATCTGGAGGGTTGTTAGTTTTAGATGGTTTTTCCTGAGTCTATAGATTGGTCTTAGTTTTGAATGTTTATTTTCATCCATGGACAATCTTCTTTTATTTCACAATTTTTACATCCGACAAGCCTGGAGATTAAAGGAATAACAACAAATCCGATCAAACTAAATGCAATTGTTAAAATGAATAATTCATTGGTATATCGGGTTGCTAACAAATAAATTGCTATTGCAAATGGTACAAACCAATTTGGAAACACAATCCCAATATTTTGTCTGAATACTTTCTTAAATGATTTACCCTGTCGTTCCTTAAATAATTTAGCTGAAATTGCACCATATCCACATGGGCAGGCTAAAGTATTGTAATGATGACAAAAAGGACATATTCTTGCCCAGAAAAAAACAACACTGAATAATGAATAGACAACAAAAATCATAGCTCCGATCGTTGAGACCTGATACACAATGATAGCACCAAGAACAAACAGAATTAAAGTTGGAACATTATCTAATAACACTAACCAAAATGGAATTTTCCTTTTAATACAGGGAGATTCTATATCATTCCTCAATTCCTTCAAATGGTCTGATTCCAATTTTATTACAGATTTTTTATCAGTTTTCACTATTGTTTTGATTCATTAATTTCTTATCCGACCGTTTTCTATAGTAAAGATTCTGTCTGCTAATTTTTCGGGGATATTTCCATGGGTAGCAATAACAAGGGTAACCTGTTTCTCCTTTTTTAAATTCATCAGATGTTCTATAATTTCCCCGGCTGTTTCATCATCCACAGATCCTGTAGGCTCATCAGCAAAAATAATGGATGGTTGCTTGACTAATGTTCTGATTATGGCAACTTTTTGCTGTTGCCCCACGCTTAACTCTGATGGCAGTAAATGTGTTTTGTCTTTTAAGTTAAACTGTTCAAGGAAAGATATGATGCTTTCTTTAACCATTCTCTGTTTTAATCCATTAGGGACAAGTGCAATCTCAATGTTTTCATAAATGGTGTAAGTTGGCAAAAGATTAAAACTCTGAAATATTATGCCAACACGGTTTAATAATAATTCGCTTAAGGCATTGTTCGACAATTCACTGATGCAATTGTTGTCAATCATTACTTTGCCATGCGTCGGTTTTATTAGCCCGCACATAAGGTTCAATAAGGTCGATTTCCCTGCACCGGAGCGGCCTTTAAGTATCACCATCTCATTCTGGCTGATGCATAGATTAATATCATCTACTGCATTTACTATTTGTTTATTTCTGGTATACTGTTTACCTAGAGAGATGCATTCTATTTGATATTCGCTCATATTCCTGCTGCTAAAGATTACAAATAATTATTTATCATATCTCCCGCCTTAGTTCGGTACAATTTAATCATCGGGAAAATGCTAGCGATAATTCCTCCTGTTAACGACAGAATGATTAATGCCGGTATGCTGCTGAATTGGAATTGAAATTTCACCAGATCAAAAAGCCGGATATTATTACTGTTCATCAACAGAATTATTAATACCCCCAGCAAACAACCAATGGTTACGCCAATCAATGATTGAATAAGAGAGGTAAGTAAGATTTGTCTGCTGAGCCGAAAGTCGGACCAACCCAGAGATTTTAATATTCCTATTTCCCTGGATCGTTCCATAAGAGATGTTAATTGTGTTTTAGTTGAAAAAACGATTAGAAAAAAGAAAATCATTATAGAAAGTACGCCAGATGTTTTTTCAATAATTGTCATAACCTTTCCGGCGGGTTCATAGCAATTGTAACTGGAAACCGATAAGTAATTCATCTCTTTCTTCATCTGATCGATTACACGTTTCTGAATTCGTGCATCAGTAACTTCAACAAGAACAATATTCATATCGAATCCGGGTGATATGCATTTAAGTTTATCTTTGAGAATAGTTCTGACATTTTCAATTGGTGCATAAATATCGGCTTTCCCTGGTTTAATGCCAGAATTAATGATTCCCGCCAGTATCAATTTACCTCCGTATATATTTAAAGTATCGCCTACAGAAAGGCTATGTGCCACAGCGAATGATTCTTCAGCTACTATTTCATCTGGTTTATCAGAAAGAAACTTTCCAGCAATAATGTTAGTTGCTGCACAAACATTATTTTTTGTGGCTACACTGACAGTATCAATTCCTCCCAATGAAATTTCAGTTTTAAGTTTTTCATCATATAGTTTATAAAGCAGATAGGGGGCAGCATCTTTAACTCCGTCTATTTTTTTAATGGAGGTAATTAAATCGCTATTCAGCATTAATGTAAACACCCCTTCAGCAAAAAGGGAGCCGTTTGAACTCTCGCTGTCACAGCTGACACAACAGGAAGTATTGCTGGGAATATATACAATAAAATGTGTGCCGGTACCTTTCAGTATTCCAAATGAGTCTTTTTCATTCGTCCTTGTAACTGATAAAACAAGCAGGATAAAGAGGGCTGCAATAACATACCCGCTAATACTTGCAACCGTTCTCCATAAATGACGTCGAAGTTCTTTTATCACATAATTCATATCCTAACAAATAAGTTTTACGGTTTAAATATAATACACTATCATTTTATTTTACGTTGACGAACAAATTTAATCAAAAAGAGCGATGGAATTTGGCTCTTTTGCTTTTGCAAGTGTGGTGGGTTGTGTTTCGCGCAAAAGCAAATGTGACAAATGAGCGTTGGAATATAATTTTAAAATATTTTGTGCGGTAGTAAAAAAAAATTAAAACACGAAGCGCTGGTCTGTAGTGTCGGCAAAGAAGACACCTGATACAGTCCAGTTGAGTTGTCAAGTTAATATGTCTGTCCACTTGTCAAAATGTTACTCTGTCGTCTTTTTTAGCATTGCCCCAACTTAATGTGATCACTTTCTGTGTACTTATTCATACAATGAGGAACTGAAAGAATATAAAGCTTCCTTTTATCAGTACTAAATTACGATTAATCGGTGAATTAATAATTCAAATGTTTAATGGAATTTTGAATAACGGTATAACGGTGTAACGGTATAACGGTGCAAAAGTGCAACGAATGAAGACAAAACTGCACTTTCTGAATGTCAGGCCGGGAAACTTTAAAAAGTAGCTCAGTTTGTCCGGAATAATCACATATGATAACCGGTAAGATGTTTTTTGGGCCACGTCCACCACCTTTGCCTCCGGCTGCTTTAATGGAATTCTTTGTAAAATCGTAGATAATCATTGAAACCGTTCTGAGAAGGACATGATAGACTATTGCATGTAACTCAAAAAATACTGATCACGCTGCCCCCCACAGCCATGTGTAATGTGACACTTACCTATTGCCGGGCCGTCAGTAACCGGGAAATAACATACTGACATCTCTTCTGAAATACACCCGATTTATTGAATCCCCATAGCAAACCCATGCTCTTGAATGCACGTCGGGAGAGGATTTCGTGCAACACAGCTTCATGTCAGGTCGCGAAAAGCGACCACACGAAGCCTTATTTATTATAGCCAGTGTTTTGTTAAATGTCAAGATAATATACCTAGTCTCCTTTTGGTTATGGATTGAATATCTATCTGTTTGCAAGCTCTTTTAAAAGCTTTGGTTTGTGCTTCAGCCTTAGGGGCTTTTAAATGTGCTTGCAAATTTGTAAGGTATTTACTTCCATGTATATAAACTGTTTTCTAATGGATTAATTTGCCTAGTAATTTCAAAATTCTTTCCGGTATTATTTTCCCACCAGGTTTTATAAAGGCTATAAACTTCAGTCAATTGAATATTATTTAAAAATGGAGTATTTATATCGCCCTTTATTCCTAATTCAGGTACAAAAGAAGGAAAACCTAACCTGACATTTATAGGAGGATTAAACACCCTTATAGCTTCTATTGTCCATAGTAAACATTCGCCAACAGTTAAATGATTTGGCCCGTATGAAGAAATTGGATTACTAGGGAAATGATTAATTTCACTAAAATCGTTTGCATATTTAAGCAACTCTGGTATTGCTTTGAAAGTGAAATGCGGCAACGAATCTTGATTATATTTATCTTCTTGTACCAATTTAACAAATTGTTCTACATCGCTACTAACATTTTCATTTTTACACGAGAATAAAAAATTTAGTAATACTATATTTATAATTAATATTTTCATTCTATTTAGTTTTTTGTTTATTCTTTTAATTTTGCAAGACCATAAAATTGAATCGCCATCCAGGTATTGTTGTTATTGTCAACAACAATATGTTCAATAGATTCAAATGGCATAGGTGTATTATTCTTGTTAAAAATTTTCAATTCATTATTATTATTTAGTTTGGCTAAACCACTGGAATACATTCCTATCCATTTATTATTATGCTTGTCAATAGCAATATCTATTATTGAATTGGACGGCAATTTTGAATTATATATATTATAATTTGTAAAATTTTTACCATCGTATTTATATAAACCATCTCCTGATTCCGGCGCAACAGCCCAGCGCGATAAAACTCCAAACCATAGGTTGTCTTCACTATCGAAATGCATGCATGGAACCCATTTAGCATTTGCTGAACAGATCGCCAACGTATCCCATTTTTCATAGTTATATTTAAGAATAATTCCGGGTTCATCAAAACCTGGCATAGTACTGGCATACAAGTTTTTTTGGCTGTCTAAACAGATAGCCCAAAATCTATTTCCTTTAAAATAGTTTTTCCAGTTTTGACCGTCGAATTCATTTATTCCGTCATTTGTGGCTTCCCATAGGTTGTCAAATTTATCTAATTTAAATTTTGATGACTTCAGAATATTATTAAAACCGGCAACCGACCATGAATATACCAACTGTTCTTGGTTCTTATCGTATTTTATTAATAAATTTTCATTATACCAAAACTGTTCATCATTTATGCCTTTTAGTTTCTTCAGGGACTGGTCAAGAGATAAAAAATCTGCCGAATCAACTTCACTTATTTTATTGTTGTTAAATGTAAATACTGCTGCATAATTAAAGTTGTGGTCAATACGCTTAAATGCAGATATGATTATAACATTGTTATTAGTTATTTCTAAAGAAGAAATCACCATACAGGTGTTATAATCATTTTCTTTAAAATAAAATTCCAATTCACTATATACTTTGGTTTCGTCCTCTTTTAAGTGTTCTTTTTTACAGGAGATCAATACAAATATAAAAAATATAATGAATCGGTACATCCTTTTATGTTGTTGTAAATTCAACGTTTTCAATTACAGAAAGTCCCTTAGCAATCGATTCATCTGGCAACATGGCCTATTTTGTTGAGGTAGGTATATAATAATTACTCACCCTTGTACAAGAACTTCGCATAATACTGGTTGTTATTAACTTTAAGATTGATTATATAAAGTTGGCTGGAAGTTAAAATTCCACTAAGGTTGTAATGCAAGGTTTGGTTGCCATTACCGGTTTTTTGCCCGGGAAAAACGTGTATCAATTTCCCGTTCAAATCATACACGCTGGCTTGGACATTCCATTCCCCGCTCGTTTTAAAATTGACATACAAGTCATCATTTACCGGGTTGGGAAACACGACTAACGACAGGTACCTTTCGTCCTTATCATTAACCGATAAGTTAAATGAATCGGGATTGAATACAGAAATACCGGCATCAATATGTCCAAGCCACAAGTTACCAGATTTGTCCTGCCTTATCCATTGAACAATATTGTTTGCAATGCCAGAGTTGGTAACATTATATGATGACCACTTGTCTTTTTTATCAAAACTCATTAAACCACCACCACATGTACCAAGCCAAACAAAACCTTTTGCATCGATATATACATCCCAAATCGTATTGGTTAATAAGCCAGAGTTGTTAGTTTTGTATGTTTTCATTGTTTGGCCATCAAAACATGTAAGCCCGCCACCATAATCTATTCCAATTATCCTATTTTCATCCATACACGAAAACCACAATTTATTTCCAGAATCAAAAGCCAAACCAACGACAACATTTGTTGGAATATTTGAGTTTATTCTGTTCCAAACTGTCCAGGTTACGCCATCAAATTTAAATAAGCCATTTGCAGAGCATCCCCAAAGGGTGTTTTCTTTATCAAATATCATTGTGAAAATTTCATTTGAAGGAATGTTGCTATTGTCGGTATTGTAATTTGTAAAAGTAAGCCCATCGTATTTATAAAGACCATGCTTTGAAGATATCCAAAGATTGTTATTTTTATCAACAACCATTCTCTTAATTATTGTTTTGCCCGGTGTAAAGGGAGAATTAACGGAATCAAATATTGTTGTACTATTAACATCCATTTTTAGTAAGCATGTATCGCCTACACCAAAAGCAACCCAAATTGCCCTGTTATTATCTTTAGCGAGTGCGGATGGTGAACGATCGGATATTGACAAGAATTGAGTATTTGTTTTTTTTACAAGGTTTTTTCCAGTACCAATCCATTTATTATTTTCATTATCAATTAAAATATCATAAATATAATTGTCTTTTAATGGCGAATTAGATAAATCAATAGAAGTAAAATTAGCCCCGTCGAAACACAGCAGCTTGCCGCTAAAAGTGCCACACCAGATAGTATCGTTGTTATCGCATTTTAGAGTAAGTAATCCTTGAGATGATTGCGGAGGGTTGTAAATTTTGCAGCTTGTTGGGCTAAAACGAACCAAACCTCCTGATGCCAACCACATATTATTCTCCACATCAAATGATATTGCTTTAATAAAATTTGAAGGTAAACAAGAGTTTTCTGTATTATAATTTGTAAATGTTGAGCCATCATATTTATATAGACCCCTCCCTTCAACACCTATCCATATTTTCTTGTTATTATCAATTTTCACACATTGATTTCTGCTTCCATAGAATCCGGGAATTATAGTATATTTGTCATTTTCAATTTTTCCAAAACCATCCGTTGAACAAATCCATGCAATACCTTTATCATCAATTACAAAGTCAGAAATTATAGGAAATGCATCTAAATCGTTCCCGGTTATCCATGTTTTCCAATTAGCTCCATCAAACTTTGCCATCCAACGGAAAGATGCTATCCAGACATTTCCTTTCTTATCCAGTTTAATTTTAGAATTCCATTGATCGAACGGCAAACCAGAATTAGACTGGTTGAATGTAGTGCATTGTACGCCATCAAATTTCCCCACTCCATAATGTTTTCCACCTACCCAAACATCGCCATTGGTATTACAAAATACGCTTAATAGATTATTATCGGGCAAATTGGCATTGGCACGGTTGTAAAAGGCTTTATCTCCTGTTTTTTTATTGTATTTTACCAAACCTCCCTGGGTGCTTATCCAAATATCGTTCCCGTTAAAGTCTATACCTGTAACCCTCTGGCTGAAAGAATAGTTTTCCCAGGAGGAATAGGCTTGTGAAAACAAGAGTGTAAAATTGAAATATATAGTAATTACAATAATTAACAATCTTTTCATGGTACAAAATATTAATAAGGAATAAGGCAGTTTTGCCTTATTCCTTAAAATGATTTTACTGAACTACTATAAGCTGAACATTTACATTGTTGTTAACCAACAATTTTACAAGGCATATACCTTTAATAGTTGCAGGAACATTGAGGTTGTAACTATAATCACCTGCCGCTAATATATGTTCATTTATAATAATTGACATTACCCTGCCATTTAAATCAACAACCTGGGCTGATACCTTTGAATCAGCGGGTAAATTGAACGAAATCTGGCTTGCAGAGTTAACAGGGTTGGGAAACACATTAAATTTAAAAGAATTGCTGTATGTAATGCCATCTTCATCAATTGCCTTTTCTCCCTTAGATGATTTTAACAATTCTTTAATGTATTTCATGGCAATGGTTCGAGGAAATCTTACAATTTTTGCGCCTGATTCACTTGTAGATTTTAGGCTGCTTTCTTTTTTCACCTTATCAAGTACATCCTGGTTTTCAGCTAATGTCAAATCTTCAAGGACATTAATGGTAAAGAAATCGCCCTGCTGAAACTTGTCAAAAATCATCGGCCATACTGATTTTCCCTGACTTTTGCAATAATCGATCAGTTCGTTATATTCCTTACTTTTAGCATACATCCGGGGATTACTTTGCATGGCTATTTCAGGTTTTTCCCAGGTTTGTTTCCAGGCCGTGTATTTATTCTCAAACTCATCCTTCTGGTTAATTGTCAACAAGTTTATTTTATTGGAAACTATATTCTTTTCGGCTGCTGTAAGTTCTACATTTTCAATTACAGAAAGACCCTTAGCAATCGATTCATCAAGCAACATGGCCGATTTTGTTGAGGTAGGTATATAATAATTACTCACATTACCATAACCACCAGTCGCAGTACTATTCAATGAGTTTCTTGGATGAAAAATTCTATTTTGAGGGCCAGGTTTGCTCTCCCAGTCGTACCCATGTGGATGGTTATTCCCAGGTTTTGTTACTGAACCGTGTGTATAATCTCCCTGACCTGGGCCATAATAGTTTGGATTATACCATAAATCAACCACACTATTAGAAACAGTGGCTCCAGAACGGGAATATGTCATACATCCTCCGTATCGTCCTGCGTAACTATAAAAATTATCAAACGAAGCTAAAGGACTACCTGCATAATAAGGATCGTATGGGTTAGGAGGCCAATACCAATCCCAATCAATACCACCGGACCAACTAATACAATTATACACGCCGGATTGCGGCGCAGTCTGAATAGCATCATCGCTTTTTAAATTAGGAAACCCTAAAGTTCCACTGTTCTGGCACATGACGTACAGATCATAAATTCCTGTAGGGGTATACGAACTATATGAAGAGACAAGGGATGCTGCAATTCTGACTGAGAAATCCTTTTTCACTCTTGAAGCAAGTCCCCAATAGAAATCGCCGCCACCATAATAATCGTCGTTCCATGCCCTTATTTTACCTGGTAATCCACTATCATCTTCAATCCATATTCGAGTATCACCAGATATTTTACTTGTAAAATAATTATAAGTGGTTGGAGTTTCATGAGGATCTCTGAACCCAGCCCAACCTGAAGCAACACAATCAGAATAATAAAAAGCATCCCAGACATTTAGATTCACTAGCCCTTGATGAGCCTGGTTCATGGACCTTATCCTTATAAAATAAAAATCAGAGGAAGGGATATTTACATTAATTGTTGCCGTACCGTTTGGATTCGATGTAGCCACCCAGGAATAATTTTCTGTATAATTTTGGCTAAAAACTTCCAGTACATGCGGAAAATTATTTGATTGTGTTGTAAAAAAAATTTGCAGGCCGGCGCTAAAATAAAGAGTTGTGTAAAATGTATATTTATACGTTGCATCGAGATGATAGTAATAATTACCCCCTGGATTATCTAATAATGCAGATGCGCCTTTTGACATAGTTACCGAGGTATCCCTTTCAACAATAGGATTCTTAATCCTTTCCTGGATTTCCTTTTTGATTTCATCTACAAATAGGTTGTAATTAGTTTCAGATATTTCAGAATTGAATTTATCCTTAGAAAGTCTTATGAATTCTATTTCGGGTATTGCCGGTGCATCGCAGGAGAAGGTAATCTGGTTTAAACCTTTTTTGAGTTTCACCGTTCCCTTTTCGTTTGAAATTCCATCTGTAAAAGCTACATTATGCCAGTTGATTTTCTCAGGCTTAATTTTATTTTCCTGCTTATCATTATTAATGATTAAATCATATTCCTGAAATTTTCTACTGCCAAAATTTCCAAGCTCACAACCCATCAACCACATATTCAAATAGTAGTCGCCGTCAGCTGATGATTCAACCTCAAAAATTTTGTAAGTTTTACTTCCATCAGCCTTAATGATTGAATTATTTAGAATTACATCACCACCTAATTTCTTATCGGAGTCGAAATAGTTTTTTTCAATTATTTCCTGCGAATTACCACTAAATGTGATAAACATTAAAAAAAAACATATTAATGTACAACTTTTTGTTTTCATAATCGTTAACTTTATATTTTTAAAATTTGTTGACTAGCCTCATCCCGATGTTGATTTTGTGGTCATTCAAAGGGATGGGGTTTTTCTATTCTAAGTTTTAAAGACGTTAATCCGAATGATTTTGAGAGAATAAACTTATTTATAGCCTAAATCCTCCCCTGAAAATAATTACCTTGTAATCTTTTCAGACCAATCCGTTTGGATTGATGTTAATTTTAAATTTTGTTTTTTAATTTGCCCTTGTTTTTATAATTAACTACTATAGGTTTAAAAATATGTTTATAACAACTGTAGAATTTCTATTGAAAGAATCGGGATATACTACTTTGGTTATTAATCAAATAATTATTTTCTTTCCTTTTTAAGACAAATGTGTTCCCATTTCGATTTGGTTTCTAAAACTGAACGAACAGAAATAAAATCTTCTTATCCTGATCTAGTTGATTTTTAGTAGTTTTTAAATCTGATGTAAAATAAATCTACATTAAATATCCAAGATATTGAAATCAAATAGAACGGAGTATAACCATAACAACTAATTATTGAAATCACCCTTCCAGTTGGCAATAAAATGCCAAACTAATTAAGGTTAATTTCGTAATTAAGTTATCATTTACATAATACATGTCGGAAAGTGGCATTTTGTGACACGGAAAAATCAAATATTTTTCAACTATTTTCTTATATGAACATTATCAGATGTTTATATAAAGGGAAATTAGATAAAAATTTTAAAAAGAGAGAATGAAAAATGAACTTTTCATTATGTGTGGGAGGGTGTTTCTAATTTTAAATGTTTTTAAAAATTCATTCATTTGCCTAATTTCTTTTGATTATTTTAAAGAAACTATTCGGAAATTCTATTCTGGGTAATTAGCTTATTCAATCATGATTTCTTATGTTGACTAACAAATTAACTAAAAAGGAGCAAGGGAATTTGGCTCTCTTTTGCTTTTGCATAAGCGGTGGGTTGTGTTTCGCGTAAAAGCAAATGTGCCAAATGAGCGGTCGCGCTATATAAATAAGTGGTCATGATGGAAACTAACTATCTATTTTACTGCGCATTGGCTATAACATCTCAATAATCGCAACCAGTTACGTTTATTTGCGCCTTAGGCGAAACCCGTACAAGATGTAAAAATTCTGATAAACAGAAGATTAATGATTTGTTCGTGTTTTTCATCCAATTGTGATTATTTATTTTGATTTAAAATTGTTCTTACAAAATATGAAGTTAATAAAAATAAGTTAGTTACAGACTTTTTTGTTTAATAAAATGAGTATCAGGAATGATTAATAAAGAACAATTAAGGGCTAAAGCCCGGGGTTAGTGATAACCAAAAACCCTCTGCGCCGGAGCAGAATCCTGGGGTGTCAGAGAATAGAGGAACAACAGGAAGATGTCAGTAATACAATAGATTCGGCTGTCAGGGGAGAATCACCCCCTTGTATTCCCCCTGACAGGGGGAAATGAAATCCGGTAGCTGTTTAGTGAATTTTCGCCCCTTTCAGGGGAGATGGCTGCGTCAGCAGCCAGAGGGGTATTGCTCACCACTCAGATCATCCTTAGCGCACAATTTTTTCGCCCCTTTCAGGGGAGATGGCTGCGTCAGCAGCCAGAGGGGTATTGCTCACCACTCAGATCATCCTTAGCGCACAATTTTTTCGCCCCTTTCAGGGGAGATGGCTGCATCAGCAGCCAGAGGGGTATTGCTCACCACACAGATCTTCCTTAGAGTACAATTTTTTCGCCCCTTTCAGGGGAGATGGCTGCGTTAGCAGCCAGAGGGGTATTGCTCACCACATTAAAAGCTCCTTTGGGAGATGCCCACTCAGCAACCTGAGGTATTTCTTTCCCACACCTGAGTAAGAGTTTAGTGAATTCTGTACTATCCGCGTGTATGCGCCGTAAGGGATTTCGGGGCTGAGAAATTATCCACCGATACAAAACTACGAGGCTAGTGATGAACACCGAAAACCTCTGAACCCCTTATGGCGTATGACACGCTGTTGCCGTTTTAATTACTTAATTCAGTATCGATTCCTAGTAAAAAACTAAGTCCGGGTTCCTTGGCAATACCTACGTCTTTGATGCCTTCTGCGATTGTTCCGATATCCCCATATACTTTTACCATTGATTTATATATTTGATCAGGTGTTGGTGAAAGAAAAGCTTTGGCAATAAAAGGGATCCAACCAATTACTTTTCCAAATATTTTTAATATTAATTTGTCCTTTTCAATTTCAATCTTACGTTTTAATTCATATAAAGCAGGTTCAACTTGGCTTTCTGCAATAAATTTGGCTTCAGATTTAACTTCTTCTATAGTTCTTGCTTCTTTAATTGTCGATTTTAAATTTGCAGTGAGTTTTTGCATACCCATTCTGAAAGGTATTAACAAATCTTTTAATTTTTCTCTAACTATTAATAAATCATTTGCAGATAACTCAATGCATTGTGGTAATACAATTTTAATACATTCTTCAGATATTATTGTGGTTAATTCACGAACTTGTTTAATTTTTTCTGATAAATATGGAACAGGTAAATTAATATTATCACTTATTAAAATCCAATCATTTTCTTTGGCCAAATTAAGGGCAGTCGGAGCAACTCTTAAAATTATTTCATCATCAATTTCGGGATGAAGTTTACGAAATTCATTATACGCATTGAATTCAGGTGTGTTCCCAATTAAAAAATCATTAAAGTCGTCTGTCAATATACCTCCTTTACTTAATAGTTTATCAGTAATTCTCTTGTTTTGACTATCAAGTAAATGTGGATGATAAAAAATTACTTCTTTTATTAAAGCTCGATTGTCTATTGCAAATTGATAAAAACCTGCTACTCTTTTTGTCTCTTCTTCAGTAGGTTTTTCCCCTATTACGCTAATTGATATTTTATCTGGTAGATTCTTCAAATAACTCGTAGGATCAATTGCCATATCAGAAATTGTAACTAAATGTATCTCATCAAAAAATAATGAAAAAGTAGATAATGACCTTCTATTGTCAATCCAAGGATTTGGATAATACATTGCAATGTATTTTTTATGTTCCATAAATAATTATTTCTGATGTTAAAAAGTCGTATAAATAAAATGGCGCCTAACGGTTTGCATATGGCCAGTGGGGGCTTTTGAAAGCGTTTTTGTCTCCCGTCCAAAATGCTGAATGATTTCCTAAAGTTTCTTCATAATTTTCAGCCCCCATTGGCTATATGCGTTGTAATGGCACGTAAAAATTCTTCTTTGAGCCGAGACAGTCAGGGTTAGAGGCATATCTGTCACTGTTTGAGTCGAGTTGAGGGTCTGTTCAATAAACTGCGCATAGATTCAATCTTGCGCTGCCGTTCTTCGAATGGTAACTTCCCAAGTTCTTCTACTTTTTCGAAGAATTGAAGAAAGTTGCCACCACAGCTATCTAATAGACTATGGAAAAGTGGGACCAACGAATAGTAAACATTTATAGGAACCAAATATGCGTTATTAAGTTCAAAATCTTCGCCATCTGTTTTTGGAAGATTTATTCCGGCACAATTAGCGCTGCAAAGATCCATCTTAAGATCTTGGAATATGGAGTCCTTTTTTTGCGCTAAAGACTTTGAATCCAACTCGCTAAGATAAATAGCATTCAATTGGGAACGAGCATTAAGAATTTTTGCTACCTTCATGTCTTCTTCATCCCATATTTTTAAAGCCTGAACAATCTGGTCATCCCTTCCGATTGATTTTAACCATCTCAAGACTCCAGCCCGCTCAACGGAAACCGCATAACCTTCGTCAAAGCGAGAATCACCGGATACATAAATCTTTTGATGTGCTAATTCATGAATAATTATCCCAGCA
>Ga0265292_1002254_pt1 | contig 13843 bp, 13 predicted proteins | sample Munlanlewell296A_FD_189080 | JGI IMG/M metagenome (GOLD analysis project Ga0265292, IMG submission 189080) | Leachate microbial communities from a municipal landfill in Southern Ontario, Canada - Leachate well 296A | ecosystem: Engineered > Solid waste > Landfill > Unclassified | place: Canada...
AACGGCCTTTTCGCGCCCTGGAGATCGGGTTCGTATATCCCCTTTTCCTGCCATATTTTTCTCCATTTTCTCTCAATTTTCCCAAAATCGTACTTCATGAAATGGTGCTAAAATTTTAGCCCAAAAGAGGGCCGGAAACAACGCCGAAGAAAAATCTCGGATTGTGTTATGCAAGCCCGAGGACTTGTCGGGCGTTCTCGAGAATGTGCTCCGCCATCTCATCCGGGGAAATGGCTTTCAATTCCGCAAGCTTTTTTACAACCTCAACAACATATGCCGGCTCGTTCCTTTTCCCGCGATACGGAAGCGGAGAAACGTACGGCGCGTCTGTTTCGCTCAAAATGCGATTTAGGGGTATTGCGCGGACAACATCGTCATAATCGGCGGTAAATGTTATTACTCCGCCGAATGTAAAATAGAAACCCAAGTCGAGAAGCTCTTTTGCATTTTCTTTGGTTCCAGTGAAAAAATGGATGATACCGGGAGGCGCGTTCAAAATATGCGAATGCGAACAGAGGATTTTTACAAGATCTTGGAATGCGTCGCGGCAGTGAATCATAAGCGGCTTCTGAACCTCATATGCAAGCCGGATTTGCTGGACGAATACTTCTTCTTGTTTTTTTTGCATCAATTCCCGGTCTCCTTCTATCCTGTAATAATCCAGTCCGCACTCTCCGATTGCAAGCACTTTTGGATCGAGCGCCAATTTTTTATAGTATTCAAAATCGAATTCTTCGCCGCGGCTTGTAAACGCTCGGGCCGCCTCTCCCCCGCCAAGCTCGTGCGGATCATGGAATGATCGAGCCGTATGAAGAGGATGGAGACCAACTGTGGCATACACATCGAAGTGATACTGCCGAGTCAATTCAACGGCTCTCCGAGAAGTATTTTGTTGGGTACCGACGTTAATTATCGCAACGTTTTGATTTATGGCCCGCTTAATAACGTCTCTCCAATCGTTTTCAAAAGCCGAAAACTGAACATGCGTATGTGCATCAAGAAAGCGCATGGGTTATAGGCGAGGGAACAATGTTTCTATTTTTGATACGTTCACGACCGGGGAAAGACTTACGTTTTTCAGAATCTTCTCTGCGGTTTCTGGTAGAAAGGGCCGAAGTTCTTCTCCTACGCAGTAAAGGATGGTAGCTAGATTTCCGATTTCGTTTTGTCTTCCTCCTGCCTCCCACGGCTTTTTGTCATTCATATACACATCCGCAAACGCAATAAGATCCCATAAGGCGGATAGTGCTTCGTGGAATCTAAATTCTTTCATTTTCTCTTCAATTGTTTGTTTAGTTTCTTTTATTTTCTTCTCAACATCGCCGTCGAGCTCTACTCTCAAGATCGGACTGAATCGAGATGCAATCGTTGAAATACGGGAGGCCAGATTCCCTAAACCGTTTGCAAGGTCGGCGTTGTAACGTTCCCGCAATTTAGGAATACTGAAGTCTCCGTCACCGTACGCCGATATCTCGCGTAGAAGATAGTAGCGCAGTACATCGGCTCCGTACTCGCTGATTATATCAATAGGATTTGTCACATTCCCGATGGTTTTTGACATTTTCTGCCCATCAACCGTGCAATAGCCATGAATAAATTCCAACGTCGGTAGGGGTATCCCGGCACTCTTGAGCATCGCTGGCCAATAAATCGCATGAAATCGGCTCACTCCTTTGCCAAGTATGTGCACTCTATCCGAATTATCGAACCAGAACTCTTTATAAAGCTCTGCTTTCGTGTCTGGGTAACCAAGCGCAGTGATATAGTTCGCAAGAGCGTCGTACCACACATAGATCGTTTGCTTCGGATCTCCCGGGACGGGAACACCCCACCCCTTTGACCGCTCGATTGGCCGGGATATTGAGAAATCTTCAAGTCCTCGTCCAATGAACGCGAGAATCTCGTTTTTCCTGGTATGCGGGATGATCCTCAGTGAATCGCTCTCTATGAGCTCATGAAGCCATTCCGTATAATTCGATAGTTTGAAAAAATAATTCTCCTCTTCAACGACCTCGAGTTTCCTCCCGGGATGTTCATGACATTCGCCATCTTCGGTCAATTCTTCCCGTGTGTAGAAGAGCTCGCACCCGATACAGTACAACCCGCGATACGTCTTTTTGTAGATATCTTCTTTCTTGGTCGCGCGCCAGAGCGCTTGGGCCCCAACTTTATGCCTCTCTTCGGTTGTCCGTATAAACTGCCCGTACGAAACATTAAGCACCCTTAAGAGTTTCTCAAAAACTCCGGAATTTTGGGCAACGAAATCCTTTACCGGGATCCCGGCCTTCTCGGCTGCCTCTACGTTTTTAATCGCATTCTCGTCCGTCCCCGAAAGAAGATATACTTTGTCTCCCTTCGAGCGACGGTAACGCGCGACCGTGTCAGCCTCAGCGAACTCTTGAGCGTGCCCAATATGCGGAGCCGCATTCACATATGGAATGGTCGTCGTGATATAGAACTTCGTCATCTAGGAAATTTCTGCCTCGCGAGGTCGTTTCTTGCTAGACCATTCTTCGACTATCTCTTGGATCACAGCTGCTGCAGGAACCGCAATGAGAAGGCCCAAAATCCCACCAACCTGGGCTCCGACTAAAAGCGCAATAATGACGATAACCGGATGTAATCCAATCGTTTTTTTGGTAAGAAGCGGCACCAAGACGTGAGATTCCAGTTGATGAAGCGCCAGGAAGGCGATAAGCGTATAAAGAGCTAACGCCGGCGAATCGGCAAGCGCCACGAGTACGGCAACTGCTCCGGACAAAATCGGCCCCACAAAAGGGACTATCTCAAAAATCCCGGCAAGAACTCCGAGCAGGAATGAGTACTTTACTCCCAAAATAAGAAGCACTACCCACACGAGCACAGCCATAGCAACACTCAATAATAATTGCATGCGGAACCAAGAACCAATTTGCCTTCGCGAACGTTCGTAAATCCGTAATGCCGCCGGTTCATAATCCGAAGGAAATACGGCTTTAATAAAACGTTCAACTCCGTCTCGGCCGATACTCAAATAAAATGCGCTCACGAGAACCGCAATAGCAAGGCCAAACCCACCCAGCACCTCGGAGAACGCTCCGAGCGGGGACGCTCCTCCCGAGAGGAACTGAGTGGAAATTTTATTGATTATTTCATTCACCGATCTCGATGTCTGTGGCGTTATAAACGGAGCCAACCAGGCGCTCTGGCTTGTTTTGTCAAACGTTGAAAAGAGCGTGTTGAGACTTGCGATAACGAACGGAATAACGGTATAGACGAGAATAATCAACGCCAGTATTGCGAGGAGAAAAATGAGAACAACCCCCAATGTGCGCGGTAGCCCCCTCTTCTCAAGAAAATCGACAATAACCTCGAGTCCCGAAGAAATAACAATGGCGAGGAAGAGACCGAGTAAAATCTGCCGCCCCGAAAACATAATGAAAACAAGAATCACAAAAAACAGGACTCGCCACAAGCTCCCCCATGAAATTTCCAATGTTTTACGCTCCATTATAATTTCAGAATTTTTTGAATTTGTTTTGATCCTTTATAAGGCCCGATCGCCGCAAGGTTCAGTTGTGAATTCCGGAATATGCGCCGGGCAACGTCGCGGATTTCCTCGGCCTTTACATTCCGAATTCTATCAATTAAGTCTTTGGGCTGCAAAAGCGATCTCGTAAGAATTTCTTGGCTGCCATAGAACGACGCAAGCTCGTCGGATGTCTCCAGATTCAAAATTAAACTGCCAACTAAGTGGTCTTTTGAGCGCTGCAACTCTTTCTCGGGGATTAAGTCATCCCGGAGGCGTCGGAATTCTTCGAGGATAACCCGTAGCACGGTGTGGGTTTTTTGATGATCAACGCCCGCGGAAGCTGCCAAATAGCCGTGATCAAGGAAAAATTCCGGAGTCGCTCGGACATAGTATGCCGCACCGAGCTCCTCGCGGATCCTCCGGAAAAGTCTCGAGCTCATTCCTCCTCCCAAAATATCTGCCAAAATTTGAAGAGCATACCGCCGCTTATCAAAAATATTGAACGTACGAACGCCGAGAACAAGGTGGCTTTGATCCGACTTTTTAAAACTGACGAGGATTCGCGGTTTCGATTGTCCCTCCCTGGTCTTCAATTTCGTCACCTTCGGTTTACGCTTAAGGTTTCCGAAAACGCCACGAACTTGCCTGATAACCTGCTTTGTATCAAAATTTCCCGCTACAATTACTGTCGTCGCCGGAGGAATATAGTGCTTATTTCTATAGCTCAAGAAATCTGCTTTTTTTAGCTTCCGTATAATTTCTTTCTTGCCCGCCACATCCCAGCCTGCGGGCTGATCCCCATAGAGAAGAGTCGTAAAAAGATCGTGGACTCTCCGCATCGGTGTGTCCTCATACATATTAATCTCTTCAATAATTACTCCCCGCTCTTTTTCAATCTCGTCCGGGTTGAAAGTAGGATTCAGATATAAATCCGAGACAATATCTACGATCTGCGGCAGCTTATGACTCTCCACTTTCGCCCAATAACCGGTATACTCTTCTCCGGTAAACGCGTTTGATTCCGCGCCGAGACTAGCCAGTTCTTCCGCTATCATCCCCGGCTGGGGCCTTTTTGTGGTTCCTTTAAATGTTAGGTGCTCCAAAAAATGAGATATTCCGTTGATATGCTTCTTCTCGTATTCCGATCCGGCCTCGACCAAAATTAACATCGTTGCCGCCATGCTCGCCCGCTGGGGAATTAAAATCAAGCGCAGCCCATTCTTAAAAATTATTTTTTTGAATGATTGCATACGATAAAATTCTAACTTGTAATCGTGTTGATGTCTTCTTGGAATCGCTGTGCGCGGCTTACAACCGCTTCCCCGTATGTCCAGAGATAGTTCCGCCACCGACCTCCTGCATAATACTTCGCCGCGGCACAACGCTCTTTACTTGCCTGGGAACTGTACAGCGCACTACACCCGGAAAGTGAATCTTTTAAATACAGCGCGGTGGCCACAAAGGCGTCCGCGTTATTCCATGGTGATGCGGGCGAATTCCCTGTTACTTTCGAAACCTGCTCTTTGTAAAGATTCCATGTAGAAGGGATAAATTGCGCCGGTCCCATCGCACCCCCGTAGACGCCGTCCCGGTTGGGACATGAAACCGTGACCACATCCGGATTAATATTCAGCCCCTTCGTAATTTCCAAAAAGATAGGTTGGTTCGTGGGACTCATCGCGGTCTTATAGTTGCATTTCCCCACATTTTGACCGAGCGCAGATTCACGATCGAGCACCGCTAAAATAACGGCTGGTCTGATGCCCGTCGCGCCCCCGGCAAGTTTTGCGTATTCGTATGCTTGCAGGAAACTCAACTCCCCTCCGCCCAAAAGTTCGAAGATCCTGCTTCGTATCTGGGCGGCGGTTTCTTTCGTCTGCTTCAATAATGATTGGTATTTTGACTCCTGCCCCTTCGTAACGGTGAGGAGTTTGTTCTTCTCTCCTTTTACGTTTTCAACTTCGTTCCGCTGGGCTGCCTGATATACTTTAACGCTCTCGGCATCGGCTCGTGCGAGGAAAAATTGTTCTTGCTTATCTTTTAGCTCGATATGCAGGTCCGATATCTCATTGATTGTAACCCTCAAGTTGTTTTGAAGCGATGCAATACTGTTTAAATCGCTGAAAAAGTCGGAGAGCTTTGGATTTTGAAGGAAAATTTCGATCAGGCTCGCCTGCTCGCTCTCGTAGAGATTTTTGATAAGCTGGCTTAGGGTTTGCTTGTGTCCCGCAATGCTGTCTTCCGTCGTAACAATCTGGAATTGCGTTTCGTTAATTCTCTTATCAAGCTGGGATAGTGTTAAATTGATGGCTTGAATTTGCAGATTGAGCTTCGCTACTTTATCGTTCAGCTTCGTAATCTCCCCTTTCAGCGTGCGCCCTTGCTGCTGGTAGCCGGTGACTTGATTCTCATATTGGTCAATCTCGCCCTCAAGTCGCTTCAGTTCGGCCTCGAGCGCTTGACGTTCTTCGCTTGTTACGGTATTCGCGGCCTGAGTAGGCGTTGTCGGAGCCGTCGCTGAACCGAAAATAAGGACCAATCCCGCAACAATAATAATGCATGACTGTAAAATCTTGGTAAGCGGTACTTCTGTCTTTCTCATATAACTCAAATTCAAGCGGCGCTCCAAAAAGCGGAAGGGGCTTTTTCCGCGAAGTTTTACGTCTTCTACAATTCTCGGTTTAGGTGGTTGAAACATAAAAAGCCTGCACCGGCTACCGCCGAGCACATCACAGTGTATAACGACCGCTTGCCGCTCTTGTTACATTTTACTCTTTTTTCTCCTTCTCCGCAGCCCGTTCTGCCCTCTTCTCCTCTGTTTCCACCTTGACGGCGCTCACGTCAACCGGAACTTCAACCTTCTTCTCCTCCTCCGCGGCCGGTGGGGTCACGGTTACGATAACGGTTTCGAGGTCAACGAGAAGTTTAACCTCGTGCGAAACCTTGAGGTCTTTTACATACAAGCTTTTATTTAAATCATTCAGCGGGCTCAAATCAACCGTTATGCGGCGCGGTAAGTGGGCCGGTAATGCTTCAACCTCGATTTCGGACATTGCCTTATTCAAGATGCCTCCTTTTTCCTTAACCGCCGAGGCCTCTCCGATAAACTCGAGCGGAATCGGAGCTTTAATTTTCTCATCCATCCGGACCTGGTAAAAATCAATATGGTGTATCTCGCTGGTGAGATAATCCTGCTGAATATCATAAATCAGGGCGGAGTGTTTCTCGTCGCCTACCAGAAGATTCACGAGGGTGTTCGAACCTGCTTCCTTGAATACCTTCGTAAACTCCTTAAGAGGAACCACGAGGTGCAGGTTTGTGAGTCCGCGCCCATAGAGTTCGGCCGGAACAAGGCCTTGTTTCCGCAAGCCGTGCACGGCTTTGCCGAACTTCTCTCTTGTTTGTACCACTAAATCCATAGCGTGCTTAAGATTAGCAAACTGCTCGAAAAATGACAACTCTCTGCGGCTCTTCTAGTAAAAATTGAAGATTCTTAGCTTATCGCTTACCACTCGCTTAACCTCTTCGATCGCGGCAGGATAAATCTTATATGGGGCAACTTCATCGGGATTATTCTTGAGACCCGCTTCCAGGCCGCGGCGCCACGCTACTCGTATCTCGGTATTAATATGGACTATGGTGATACCGGCATGAATCGCCGCGATGAAGTCCTCCTTTGTCGTTGCCGAACCGCCATGGAGAACCAGAGGGATTTTCACGGCCCGCTTAATCGCTTTAATCCGATCGATATCTAAGTGGGGCTTCGGGCTGTTTGCAAAAATGCCATGAAGATTCCCGACCGCCGGGGCAAGAAGATCTACTCCTGTCCTTTCCACAAACTCAACCGCTTCGTCGGGAGTCGTTAAATCTTGTTCGCGGATTGCGGCGCCGACCGGAAATTCTTTTAAAATCTCTGACGAAGAACCAATGTACCCGATTTCCCCCTCAACCAAGATTTTCGGGTTCACCGACTTCACATAATCAACAACTTCTTTTGTGAGACGGATATTTTCTTTTCGCTCCAGCTTGCTCCCATCAAACAACACTGCATCGTACCCCGCATCAACTGCTTCTTTGATCCGCTCCAAAGAATGCGTATGGTCCGCGTTCAAAAAAATCGGGAAGTCATATTCTTCCCGCAAGCTTTTTACGAGCGCGGCGGCTTGTTTCGGACCGATAAATTGCCCCTCTCCCTCGGCGGCGCCGATAATCACCGGAACCTTCAGTTCGTGGGCGGCGCCAAAAATCGCCTTCAAAGAAACCATATCAGAGATATTGAAATGACCAACCGCAATTTTCCTTTTATCCGCTTCCTTGATGATGTCTCGCAATCGATGTGGCATGGCGTACGGTTATATTTTCTTCGGTTTATAACTCTTTGGGGCTTTTTTCAAAAACTTCATAAGTTCTGATTTTGTGAGGAGTCCTTTCTGCGCGCCCGTGAAGCGGACGACGTTCATAGAATTGATCGGCGCCCACTGGAGCGCCTCGGGCACCGGTAATCCGTAGATAAGCGCGGCCATAAAACCCGTTGAAAAAGCATCTCCAGCGCCCGTTCGCGAAAAAGGAGGTGCTGGATCGGGGTACGATGGCATAAAATACCGACTTGCCCCGTCGGAAGCGTACGATCCTTTTGGGCCGTCAGTAATAACAATGATCTTCGGGCCAAGCCTATGAAGTCCTTTACATAAGGCTTCGAGGTTGTTATCTTTCGTCTCTAATATCTGTCCCGCTTCTTCCCGATTAACGAACAAGACATATGTCCGCTCGTAAATATCTTTTAATTTCTTCCTCCCGAGTTGGAGCTGAAATGTTCCCGGGTTAAATCCCATCTTGATCTTCGGGTGGTTTATGAGATGTCGAGCGAGTTTCTTGTGAAACGGCAATGTGTTCTCTCCCATAGAAGAAAAATAAATCCAGCCGACATTGTCGATCGCCTTCGGATCATAATATTCATACTCGTGATGTTTAATAAGAATCGTCCGTTCAGCCCGGAAATTCAAAACGAAATGATAGTTTGTCTCTTTGCCCTTATTTACCTTTACAAATTCCCGTGAAACGCCTTCGCGTTTGTAAACGTCCAAAATCTGTTTCCCGTAGTAGTCGTCTCCAACTGCGGTCATAATGGCCGAACGCAGACCCAATCGCGCGATTCCTACCGCAACATTTGACGAATTACCCACCGCAGGGACAACATTAAGAGTTTCGTAGGGAATCTTTGTCGCGAACGACATGCACAACTGGCAGCGCTCGTGATGTAGGTCGCAGTGCACCGATGCGTCATGGAGTCGAATAAACGCATCCATAGTGCAATCGCCGATCGCAATCAAATCATAATTATGTTTCATCGTTTTGCTCTCTCCGAGTTTTTATTTTTTCCGCTTGATAACTTTATGAACCGCACGCATGATGGCGGTTTTTCCCATGCCATATTTCTCGATCAGCTTTGCCGGCGGACCCGATTCTCCATAAACATCCTGCATGCCGATAAATTCAATCGGTGCCGGGTAATGTTTTGCCAAAACTTCCGCGACAGCGCCGCCCAATCCGCCAAGCACTTGGTGCTCTTCAACGGTTACTATGCCGCCGGTTTTCTTCGCAATCTCGACAATCTTTCTTTCATCGAGCGGTTTTACCGTATGGTTGTTCACAACGATAACACCGATTTTCTCCTTTTCCAATTCGCGCGCGGCACAGAGAGCTTGGTACAGCAGGGCCCCACACGCGATAATCGCCACCTGCGGCTTTGGTCCGCCAGATGGCGGATGCCAAAAAATCTCCGCTTTCCCTGGGATGAACGGCGTATTTTCGGTTGTAATAATGGGTGATTTTTCGCGAGCAAACCGCAAATATACCGGCCCCCAAACTTGCGCCGCGGCAAGCGTAGCTTTTTTCGCCTCGACCGCATCGCACGGAACAAATACTTTCATGTTTGCCATGACTCGCGTCGTGGCGATGTCCTCAATCGCCTGGTGCGTCGCACCATCGGGGCCAACAGAGATACCAGCGTGATGTCCGGCAATTTTCACGTTTGAGTTGTTGTAGGAAATCGTCGTACGAATCTGTTCCCAATTGCGACCAGGAGAAAACGTGGCATAGGAAGAAATAAAAGGGACTTTCCCCGAAACGCCGAGTCCTGCGGCGATCGTCGCCATATTCTGCTCGGCCACGCCAACTTCAAAAAACCGGTTTGGGAATCTTTTTGCAAACGCGTCAGACCGAGTCGATTCCGAAAGGTCCGCGCACAACACCACTACATTCGGGTTTTGCTCGCCAGCAAGAAGAAGTCCTTGCCCGTATCCGTCGCGGATCGGCTTCTGCTCGACGTCAGTATCGAATATCTTTTGGTTTAATTGTGCTTCAGGATATAAAGACATAACGAAAATCTAGCGTATTGGGGGCGAAGGTTTGTCTTTCCTGCCGTATATATCGGGATCGATTACTCTCGAAAAACAGGTTCTCCCAGCGCCATGATCCCAAATTTCCTCGGTCTGGCCAATTGGCTCGGCGAATTTCGGCGAAGGGGCGCGACTCTCCGCAGACGCAAGGTTGAATTCTGCGCAAAGTTCAAATGAGAGCTTCCCCGCTTCCCGATATTCATACGACGCTCCATTTTGGGGATCGCGTGGAGGAACAAATCCAGAAATACTATCCCGGAGATCATCGAGTGACGTAGGGAGACGATCCTTCGCCTGCCAGTAACTGACGATCTGGTATTTGAGCGATTGAAGATCCGAGACTCGTTGACTGTCAAAGCGCACAAGTCGTTGTTTGAACGGCGACCCGGCGACGAAAAACCCGTACACGACGACGAGCGCAATAAAACCCGTAACACCCCACACAAACCATTTGGCCTTACTGGAAAACTCGTCTGGCTTCCTTCGCAACTCATACAGGTAGTACCAAAAAACTGCTGCCGCTGCGACGAGAACTGCAAAAATCTTGAGCGCGAACCGGATCGTAAGTTCTCCTTCGAGAAAGTTATAGAGGAGCGCAACGAGGTCTCCGATAATGAGAAGCGCTGCAAGGAAGAGCGTCAGATATACGAGCCACCTGCGGATGCGGATTTCATTTTTCTCCGGATGTACGGCAAGATCACGCCCCAAGAATCGTGACACCCAAAGATACACCGGGAAAACAATGATAAGCAATGCGAGCGACCAGCGAATCGAACTCCCTCCGTCATACCAGGTATTCAAGGGATCCGGGAAAGCAACATTCACGTAGTCAAAGAGCAGGTTCACAACGTTAAACGTCGCGACATAGAGTGCGATTGTTGCCAAAAGATACATAAACACATCCCGCGGCGAACTCTTTTGTACGTTGTTTTCCATAGTGATTAATTTATTATTGGTGTTCAGAAATAATTTTACCTCCCAACGTGCGAAGCTCGCGAATGGCCGCGTCCGCTTCCCCTGGTTTAAACGGCTTACTGTGCCAGAGGTAATCGCGCTCCATAAAACTCACGCCTTTTCCGGCAATGGTATGAGCGATAATCACGGTCGGTTTCTCGTAGATCGCTCTTGCTTCCGCTACGGCATCGGCAATCGCCTCAAAGTTGTGCCCGTCAATTTCAAGCACGTGCCAGTTGAATGCTTCGTATTTCGCTCGGAAGGGCTCCAAAGGCATAATATTCTCGGTAAACCCGTCTATCTGGATATTGTTCCGATCGATGAACACAGTAAGGTTGCTCAACCTTTCTTTTCCGGCGAACATAATCCCCTCCCAGGTATTTCCTTCTTGGTGTTCCCCATCCGACGTAAGGCAATACACGCGATATTTCTTCTTATCAAGCCGTCCGGCCAACGCCATGCCGATCGCCTGCGAAATCCCGGACCCCAGAGGGCCGGATGTCGTTTCAATGCCGGGTAATGCGGTACGGTGCGGGTGTCCTTGAAGGCGCGAGTTAATCTGCCGTAACGTTTCCAGTTCTTCGATGGGGAAATACCCGGCTCGGGCGAGTGCCGCATAGAGAACCGGGCAGATATGACCGTTCGACAAAACCACCCTGTCGCGCTCCGGCCAATCCGGTTTCTTGGGATTATGCTCCAAAATATGAAAGTATAGGGCGGCAAAAACGTCCGCCATATCAAGCGGCCCCGCAATATGCCCGGAACTGGCGTGCGACACCATCCGGATTACGTCCTGGCGGAGCCTATTGGCCATGTCCTCCAAAAATTTTATTTTCTTCTCGTTGAGTCCTTCCATTGATTGGTTAAACGTTTTGTAGTGCTTCGTAGGCGCGTTTTGGATTTGAGTTGCCGAAGATGTATGTCGCCGACACAACGGTATCGGCGCCAGCGGCCCGAACAAGCTTTGCCGTTTCAAGGTTTATGCCGCCATCTACTTCAATTGTAGCACCGGGAAACTGCCGCCGCAAAAATTTAATCTTCCCCAAAACGGTCGGCAGGAACGCTTGCCCCGCAAGACCAGGGTTAACCGCGAGAATTTGAAACTGCGAAAACAATTTAAAGTATGACTGCAGACGCTCAACGGGTGTTTCGGGATTGATCGCCAACATCACATCGGTGTTCCGCACCTTTGCCATCTCCGCCATGGCTTTCGCTGTCATCTTATGGAGCGTCTCGAGATGTACGATTATCCGCTTCGCGCCGGCCCAGGTCCATGAGAGCACCGAACCGTGCGGGTGCTCCACCATTAGATGTACCTCCAAACTAAGCCCTCCTCCAATCCTCGACCATGCCGAAGGATCGTTCCACGTTTTATGAAAGGTAAAACATCCGTCCGCGACATCAAGGTGCACCCAGCTTTGTTTCCCAAAACATTGTTCAATACGTTGAACCCTCTCCTTCACACACAATTCGTCCAGACAATTAATGACGGGGATAACGTTAAGCATTAAGCGTTTTCTATGTCGGAGATCTTGCTGAGCCGTCGTTGATATTTTTCTTCCCGCCCGAACTTCGTCGCAAGAAAAATTTCCGCTATTTTCTTTGCGTCCTCGTCGCTCGTATAGTCCGCCGCGAGCGCGAGCACGTTTGCGTCGTCATCGTGACGAGCCGAATATATCTGGTCGGTAGAAAGAGCAAAAGCACAGCGAACGTTTTTGAATTTGTTTGCTACGATGTCAACTCCCACGCCAGACCCACAGATGAGTATCCCGCGGCCAAGCTCGGAACCAACGCTTATTTTCCTTGCGACAATAGCCGCAAAATCAGGATAATCGTCCTTCTCGTCATATCGGCTCGCCCCCAAATCAAGAACCTCATACCCTTGGTTATGGATAAATTCTTTTAAGAGTTCTTTTAGGCGGAAGCCGCGATGGTCCGCGCCGAAATAAATAAGCATCGCCTCTATTATAAAATGAAATGCCGCAAACAAAAAACGGGGCGGTGCGCTGCCTGCCCCGACCCCTCTCTGGTTGCCAATGGCTCAATTACTGGTTTCCGAGGAGTCTTGTTAATGCTTCGAGCGTTCGGGCGACGGCCTGCAGAGTCGCTGATACGCTTGCGAGAAATTGTTCATTTCCACTGTTAGATGAAGCAACAGTAAAGGACGTCGGCCCAGTCGTAGCCGTATTCCCTGCCCCGTCTGTCGCGCGAACTTCCCATGTGCGCGGCCCAGAGGAAAGGACAACTGTTGCGGAACATGTCGTTGCGTTCGTACAGGTCTTTACTAAACCATTATTCGGCTGAAAATAGATCTCTATCTTCACAATACCGCTTGGATCTGTAGCCGACGCATTCACGGTAAAAACCGGCGCTGAAGCACTATTTAAGGAAGCGGACACGGTGGGCGGAGTGGTGTCAGATTGGCTTGCATTGCTCACGCTTATATTCACAATGGGGCTGTATCCATTGTTACTAGACATGTCCGTAGCTATAGCATAGATACTATGCTGACCATCAGCATACTGCGTCGTAGTCCACGAAACGCTGTAAGGCGGCGTAATAATTCTTGATCCGTAGTTCACGTTATCGACGAAGAACTGAACGCCGTATACGCCAACATTATCGGATGCCGTTGCTGATATGGAAGTCACTCCTGAAACGGTTGCTCCCTGAGCCGGGGAGGAAATAGAAACCGTAGGTGGAGTTGTATCGTTAGATGAAACGGTAACGGTAAAATTTGTTGTCGCCGATGTGCCGGCAACGCCACCGGAGTTGGTCGCCGTAGCATAGAATGAATGGGTTCCCGCGGCCGGCTGTACTGCGCAACTGCCGGTGTAATTAGAAAGTAGAGTACATTGGGATTGTAGTGCTCCATCTAAGTAGAATTCAACTTTCACAATATTAGAGCCGGAAGCAGTTGCCTGGAGGACGACGCCGGTTTGATCGGTCGGGGCGCTCGGCGTGTAAGAAATTGCAACAG
>Ga0265292_1002255_pt1 | contig 13833 bp, 13 predicted proteins | sample Munlanlewell296A_FD_189080 | JGI IMG/M metagenome (GOLD analysis project Ga0265292, IMG submission 189080) | Leachate microbial communities from a municipal landfill in Southern Ontario, Canada - Leachate well 296A | ecosystem: Engineered > Solid waste > Landfill > Unclassified | place: Canada...
CCGTACACATCGAGGGCGCGGGTGCGCCCGAAGCGCAAGGCGCGAGGAGGGCGCATACCTGTAGGTATGCAACCGACGAGCAACGCCGCGATTCGGGATGCAGACGCGACCGAACGTAGGGGAACTTCGGACGCACTACGCTAGAATGGCAGCCGGTTCGCCGGAGTAGCTCAGTCGGCAGAGTGATTCACTCGTAATGAATAGGTCCGGGGTTCGATTCCCCGCTCCGGCTCTTGATAGGTTCACCGACGTCTCGCGCCTTCCGTTGGGAAGCCCATGGCTCGCGAGCCTTCGCTTGAGATCATCGACTGGCGCCTGGCCCGGTCGGTCGCGCTGGCGGTCGCGGGTTCCCAACACGCCGCCGGTCCGTTCAGCCGTGCCGATTCCCTGAGCTTGAAGTCCGAGTTCGCCGAACTCACCGCCAGGGCAGACGACATGGTTCGCGAGTTCACGGGTCTTGCCACCGGATCGGCCGCCCCTCGGGTGGTGGTTCTGGATCGCCGGGGTTGGGCCGAGGCCAATCTCATCGGGATTCGCCGCTTGCTCACTCCGTTTGCCTCGCACCTGGCTTCGCGGCCGGCACCGCCTCGCTCGGGCCCGGCGCGCACTGTGGTGCGCGCCGGGGTGCGTGCGGGGTTGGGGGCGGAGGTCGGCGGTCTGCTCGGGTATCTCAGCGGGCGCGTGCTCGGCCAGTTCGACCTGCTGCGTCCGGAGGACCCGGAAGGGCTCGTCTACTACGTGGGGCCCAATGTGCTCGGCCTGGAGGCCGAGCACCACCTGCCTTCCCGGGAGTTTCGCCTGTGGGTGGCCCTGCACGAGGTAACCCACGCGGCGCAGTTCAACGGTGTTGCCTGGCTCCGCGAGTACTTCCGTTCTCTGGTGTCCGACTACTTCACGGCAGCGGAGAAGGAGGGGGGCGGGCTGGTCGAGATCTTCCGGCGTGCCAGGCTGGCGCTGACGGGCGCCCGGCGGGGCGAGCGGGCCGACCTGATCGGGATTCTGGCGGGGCCGGCGCAGCGTGAGGTGATCTCGCGCATGCAGGCGCTGATGTCGGTGCTGGAGGGCCACGGGGACTTCGTGATGGACCGGTTGGGTGCCGGGGTCATCCCGCATCTGGATTCGATGCGGCGGATGGTGGAGGCGCGACGCGCCTCGGCAACCGGAGTGAACCGGGCGTTCCAGAGACTCGTGGGCATCGAGATGAAGCTTGCGCAGTACCGGGCCGGCGCCGCCTTTGTGGGGGAGGTTGAGGCGCGGGCGGGCAGTGGTGGGATCGAGAGGCTGTTCTCGTCGCCGGAAGCGCTTCCGCGCTTGGATGAGATCGTGGCGCCCACAAGATGGCTGGACCGAGTGGGGTATCCGGGGCGGGAGGACTGAGAGGCTTGGCGGGAAGAAAGAAGGTCCTGGCGGGGAAAGGAAGAGCCTTGGCGCAATACAGGGAGACCTTGGCGCCGGGAAGAAGGAAATAGGACCTTGGCGCGGGGAGAGAACGCCTTGGAGCGCGGGGACGTCGCGGCCTTCGTGGAGAAGGTGGCCAGAACCGCGCGCAGCTACCGGATGCTCGAGGCGCCGCGCGTGCTGACCGCGGTGTCGGGCGGGGCCGACTCGCTGGCCCTTCTTCACGCCCTGCATCGGCTCGCTCCATCCTTCGGCTACGAGCTCTCCGCCGTGCACGTGGACCACCGCCTGCGAAGAGGATCGGGCACCGACGCGGCATTCGTCGCCCGGGTCTGCTCGGATCTGTCCGTTCCCTTTCATGTGTTCCGTCTTCGCTCCGAGGATCTGATCGGCGGCCTGGGACCCGAGGCCGGCGCCCGCCAGGCCCGCTACCGCTGCTTCGAGAGGGCCCTGGAGGAGGTCGGCGGTGGTGTGGTGGCCACGGGCCACACCTCCGACGATCAAGCCGAGACGGTCATGCTGCACCTTCTTCGCGGAGGGGGACTCGACGGGCTGGCCGGCATCCCGCCCGTCCGTGCGCCTTTCGTGCGCCCCCTCATAGATCTCAGCCGTGCCGACACGGTCGGGTTCTGCGCCGCTCTGGGCCTCGTCCCCCGGCGCGACCCGACCAACGCCGATCCTCGCTATCTTCGCAACTTCCTGCGGAGCCGGGTGCTGCCCGTCCTGGAGGCGGAGCGCCCAGGAGCGATCGACCGCCTGGCTCGCGTGGCGGCGCTGGCGCGCGAGGACCTGGAGGTGCTGGACGCCTTGGCGGCCAAGGCTTTCGAGGAGGCAGCCGGGAGGGGTGCGGAAACGTCCAAGAAGAGACGACGCGATCTTGGCGTCGACATGAGAGGCGAAACGGGAGGCGGCCGGGAGGTTCGGCTGGCGGTAGAGTTCCTGGCGGCCCTTCCCCTGGCCACGCGCCGGAGGGTCGTGCGCCTCGGGCTAAGAACCATTCGGGGCAGCCTGGAAGGGATCGGCTCGACCCACGTGGAGGCGGTGCTCGCCCTGCTCGCCTCTGCCAGCCCTTCCGCCGAGACCCATTTGCCCGGCGCTTTGCTGGCGCGGCGCTCCTATGGTTTGCTGATCCTCGCTTTCGACCCGGGCGCCGCCCGATTCATCCCGCCGATCCGGCTTGCCGTTCCAGGATCCACCGATCTCGTGGATGCCGGTTTGCGGGTGGACGCGTGGTTTGCGAAGGGTCGGCCGCGGAAGTTCATCGCCGATGGCCGGCACGCGGCGTTGGACGCCGGCCGGTTGGAGGGAGAACTGGAGGTGCGTGGCTGGCGGACGGGGGATCGCTACCGGCCGCTCGGCATGTCAGGCACAAAGAAAGTGTCCGATCTGCTCTCCGATGCCAAGGTGCCCCGCGCCGATCGGGTGGGGGTGCCGGTGGTGACCGCGGCGGGGCGGATCGTTTGGGTGGTGGGATTCCCGCCGGCGGATGACTGCCGAGTGGAGCCCAACACCACCAAGACGTTGTGGTTGGCGGTGGGATCGATCGAGGAGGAGGCATAGGCCGTGCACAACGACATTGTGGAGGTGCTTCTCTCCGAAGTGCAGATCCAGGCCAAGGTCGAGGAGCTGGCCGGACTGATCGCCAAGGACTACGAGGGCCGTCCCCCGATACTCGTCGGCGTGCTGAAAGGCGCGTTCATCTTCATGGCGGACCTGGCGCGAGCGTTGCCGATTCCCGTGGAGTTCGACTTCATGGCGATCTCCTCGTACGGCTCGGCCACCAAGACCTCGGGCGTCGTGCGCATTCTCAAGGACCTGGACCAGGAGATCGAGGGCCGGGATGTGTTGATCGTCGAGGACATCATCGACTCCGGCCTGACGTTGAAGTACCTGATGGGCAACCTGCGCAGTCGTCGTCCGAGAAGCCTCGAGATCTGCGCGTTGCTGTGCAAGGCCGAGCAGCGGCACATGCACGTCGACGTGCGCTATCGGGGTTTCGACATCCCCAGTCGGTTCGTCGTCGGCTACGGGCTGGATCTGGGCGGTCGCTATCGCAACCTGCCCTACGTCGGCATCCTCAAGCCGGAGGTCGTGGCCGCGCGCGGGGCTTGACCCACGGGGTTCTCGAGCCGGAAGTTGCGACCGCACCCCACTCGACCCGCAGGGCAGCCACGATCCGGCAGATCGCGTTCGCGTGCCGGTCGGGTCCTCTCGGGAAGACGGGTGGGGTTGGCGCCTACGCGCTCGGTCGCTTGCCGATCCCCATCGCCTCCACGGTTTGGTAGAAGGTCTCCATCGAGGCGTACTTGGGCTGCCACCCGGCCGCTTTCAGGCGAGCGTTGGATACGACGGGGTCCTGAATCGTTATCCACCCAGGCGGAAGAACCGACTTGCCCAGCTTCCAGAGGACCCAGCCCACCGGCTTGGCCACCCACGGGGGAACCAGGATCACGCGCTTGCCGATGCTGGCCAGCGCTTCGGGCACCGTCATCCCGGCGTCGTCCGGCGACACGTTGTAGGGGCCCGGCAAGTCCTTGACGCATGCGAGGTGGAAGGCCGCTCCCAGGTCGTCCTCGTGCAGGAACTGAAACACGGGCAGAGGGTTGCTGGGCAGGAAGACCGTTTTGCCGGCCAGGTCGGCCAGGCGGCGTGGATCCATGTGCGGTCCGCCGGTGGTGGAGGGGCGGAAGCGGGTGACCACGACTTCGGGATGCGACGCCTCGAACTTGTCCAGCAGATCCTCCAGGGCCGCCTTGTCCTCTCCGTAGTCGAACCCCACGTCCGGCGTCGAGGGGGTGTCCTCGGTCAGGAAGATCTTGGAGTCGTGCTTGGCGCCGTAGATGGCCGTGCTCGAGGCCACGACCAGCCTGCGAACTCCTGCCTCGGCGGCTGCCTCGAGCACGACACGGGCCCCCCCGAGGTTGATGCGCCGCATCTGCTCACGGCTCAGGCCGGGAGGGCGCAGCACGATGAAGGCGAAGTGGGCCACGACGTCGGCACCGGCCAAGGCCTCCTTCACCGCTTGCTTGTCGGCCATGTCGCCTTGCACGTAGCGGACCTTGTCGCCCATCGACACGGGCCTCAAGTCCATAGCCGTGATGGAGGCGATGCGCTCGTCCTCGACCAGGCGGCGAAGCAGCGCTCCGGCCAGGTGTCCCGCCGCGCCGGTGACGGCGATGTGAAGCCCGTTCTCACCCATGTCGACTCCCCCTGTCACCTCATGCGGTGTCCATCGTGCATGCCCTGATGGTTCCGTATTCTACGCGGCGGGCGCGTTGCTGGGCCCAAAGGCCGCATGTTAGGATGAGGTCGGCCTCGGGGCTTTGGGTTCCGGGCCGTCGGCAGACAGCAGATGGTGGCTTGGGTCCAGTATCGAGGCTGCGTGCTGTCTGCTTCTTCATTCAGGGGCGCGTCTCAGTCCGAGATCTCCAGCCGGGGCGTACCTTGAGAGGACACCGCGCCCGGTAGCCGGGCGTGGCAGTTGAAGGGAGGGCCCCGCGGACATCGCATTCGTGGTCCGGCCACCGACGCCGGGTCCAAGATGCGGCTCCGTCGAGGCGTCACGATGAACCTGAGCCGAATCTTCCGAGGACCGGTCGCCTACCTGGTGCTGATCCTTCTTCTGGTGTTCCTCTTCTTCAACTACGTCTCCGGTTCCAAACCCGTGAAGACCTTCACCTCTGGGGAGGTCGTACAGAAAGTCGCGGCCGGAGATGCGAAGGAAATCACGATGTTCCCGGAGGACCAGAGACTCGAGGGGAAGCTCAAGGACGGCACGGATTTCAAGGCTTTCTACCCCGAATCCGACTTTACCGAACTCATCAAGCAGTTCAAGGAAGCCGGCTTCAACAACTGGGACACCAAGATCCAGCGGCAGTCCGTGCTGGTGTCCATCCTGGTTCAACTGCTGCCCTTCGTGCTGATCTTCGGGCTGTTCTTCTTCCTCATGCAGCAGATGCAGGGGGGCGGCAACCGCGTGATGAACTTCGGCAAGGCCAAGGCGAAGCTCGTCTCAAAGGACCAGCCCAAGGTCACCTTCGCCGACGTGGCCGGGGTGGACGAGGCGGTCGAGGAGCTGGAGGAGATCAAGGAGTTCCTGGAGAACCCGGCCCGCTTCCAGGCCATGGGCGCCAAGGTACCCAAAGGGGTGCTGCTGTACGGGCCTCCGGGCACCGGCAAGACGCTGCTTGCTCGGGCGGTGGCCGGAGAGGCAGGCGTCCCCTTCTTCTCCATCGCCGGCTCGGACTTCGTGGAGATGTTCGTCGGAGTGGGCGCCTCCCGCGTGCGCGACCTTTTCGAGCAGGCCAAGGCCAACGCGCCGGCCATCGTGTTCGTGGACGAGTTGGACGCGGTGGGCCGCCATCGCGGCGCCGGGCTCGGTGGTGGCCACGACGAGCGAGAGCAGACGCTGAACCAGCTACTCGTGGAGATGGACGGCTTCGACGTCAAGGCAGGCGTGATCCTGATCGCCGCCACCAACCGGCCCGACATCCTGGACCCGGCGCTTCTTCGGCCGGGCCGCTTCGACCGCCAGATCGTCGTGGACCGGCCGGACCTGGCGGGGCGGCGGGCCATCCTGAAGGTTCACGTCAAGGGCAAGCCGATGGACAAGGAAGTGGACCTCGACGTCATCGCGAGGCGCACTCCCGGGTTTACCGGTGCCGACCTCGCCAACGTCATCAACGAGGGCGCGCTGCTGGCAGCGCGGTACAACAAGAAGACGATCGGCAACGTCGAGCTGGAGGAGTCGATCGACCGCGTGGTGGCCGGGCCGGAACGCAAGAGCCGGGTGATCAGTGATCGCGAGAAGCGCGTGATCGCCTACCACGAAGCCGGCCACGCCATCGTTGCCCACGCTCTTCCCAATGCCGACCCGGTGCACAAGGTCTCGGTCATCCCGCGCGGGCGGGCGCTCGGCTACACCCTCACCCTACCCACCGAGGACAAGTTCCTGGTTTCCCGCTCCGAGCTGATCGACGAGCTCGCGGAGCTGCTGGGGGGACGAGTGGCCGAGGAGATGGTCTTCTCCGACCCCACCACCGGCGCATCCAACGACATCGAGCGGGCGACCAAGATCGCGCGCCAGATGGTGTGCGAGTACGGGATGAGCGAAAAGCTGGGCGCTCTCACCCTGGGTCTCAAGCAGGAGAACCCGTTCCTCGGCAGAGATTTTTCCCACCAGCAGGACTACTCGGATGAGATCGCCTTCGAGATCGACAAGGAGATCCGCAGGCTGGTCGACGAGGCACACAAGGAGGCATGGGAGGTTCTCACCACCTACCGCAAGGTCATGGATCTTCTGGTCAATCGGCTGATTGAGAAGGAGACCATCGACAAGCCGGAGCTGCTGGAGATCCTGAAGCCGGTCACCAAGCGCCCGGCTCGTGGCATGCTCACCAACGGCTCGCGGGGCAATGGCTCTCGAGCGGCTCGGGCCCGCCGCGCCTCAGGCGCGAATGCGGCCTCCGCCCCCAAGACCTCGGCCTCCCGAGCGCCGGGCAAGCGCCCGCGCGCCCAGTGACTCGGTGCGGCAAGCCCGTGGCGGCTTTGCGGGGCAAGGATGGACTGGAATGAGGGCCGGCAAGCTGCGTCGCCTTCCGGCCGGCAAGGCGATGCCCGTACCCGACTTCGACCGGGCCAAAGTGGCCGAGGGAGTCCGGCTCATCCTCGAAGGGGTGGGTGAGGATCCGAAACGCGAGGGACTCCGAGACACCCCCGACCGGGTGGCGCGCATGTACGAGGAAGTGCTGGCCGGGCTTCGCGTGGATCCCAAGGACGCCGTGCAGGGGGTGTTCGGGGAGGATCACGACGAGATGGTCATGGTCCGCGACATCCCCCTGTACTCCTTGTGTGAACACCATCTCACGCCGTTCTTCGGCAAGGCGCACGTCGCCTACATTCCCAACGAGCAAGGCGAGATCACCGGCCTGTCCAAACTCGCCCGCCTGGTCGACGCGGTCGCCAAGCGCCTGCAGGTGCAGGAGAGGCTGACGACTCAGATCGCCGACGCTCTGGAAGAGGCGCTGAACCCGCGTGGAGTTCTCGTCGTGATCGAGGCCGAGCATCTGTGTATGAGCATGCGCGGGGTGCGCAAGCCGGGGGCCCTGACGGTGACCTCGACGGTGCGTGGGGAGTTTCGCGATTCCGCGAGCCTACGCGCGGAGGCCATGAGTCTGATCGGCGGAATCGGTACGGCCAAGGTCGACTAGGCTCGGTCGCAGTTCGAGAGGTGTCCGGCGTTGACAGTGCGAGTCCGCTTGGTCCGTCCGCCCGAGGGTCCCGCGCAGCCGGGAGCCCAGACGCGCGCCGTGCTTTCCGGGCTTGCCGCCGAGGAGCGCGAGGCGCTGTGCGTTGCCCTGGCTGGTCGGGACAGGCTGTTCCAGCGCCCGGGAGGGCGGCTGGACGTCATCGCCTCATTCGAGGTTCTTGCCGAGTCCATCTCGGGTCTTCCCGAAGGCGGTGAGGCGCTGTGGAGGGCTGTGCGGGGCTGCCTCGAGCGGCCCGCCGATTCCCCTCCATCTGCCGGGGGGCTGCCGTTCTCGAGGCGTGCTTGCGTGATGGGCATTCTCAATGTGACCCCCGACTCCTTCTCCGACGGCGGGCGGTACTGGGGGCTCGAATCGGCTGTGGAGCACGGCCTGGAGATGGTCGAGCAAGGGGCCGACGTACTGGACGTGGGCGGTGAGTCCACCCGCCCGGGCGCCGAGGAGATCGAAGAGGAGGAAGAGGCGCGACGCGTGATTCCCGTGATCGAGGCATTGCGTGCGAGGACCGGCGTCCCGATCTCGGTGGACACCACCAAGGCTGAGGTGGCTCGGCGAGCGCTCGCGGCAGGGGCATGCATCGTCAACGACGTATCGGCCGGCCGCCTCGAGCCTTCCATCCTCGAGGTTGCGGCCGATGCGGGCGCCGGTTTGATGCTGATGCACGTGTTGGGCCAACCTCGCACCATGCAGGAGGCCCCTCACTACGACTACCTCCTGGGCGAGATCTACGACTTCCTCGCCGAGAGGGCCGAGGCCGCGGTCTCGGTGGGAGTCGCGTCCGAGGCCATCCTGGTGGATCCCGGCATCGGCTTCGGCAAGACCCGGGAGCACAACCTGGAGTTGTTGCGCGAACTCGCCCAGTTTCGCTCGCTGGGGTACGGGGTGGCGGTGGGCACTTCGCGCAAGTCCTTCATCGGACTGACGCTGGACCTGCCGGTCGAGGATCGCGTGGAAGGAACGGCCGCCACGGTGGGGTGGGCGGTGGCCCACGGCGCGTGCCTGGTCCGCGTGCACGACGTGCGCCAGATGGCGCGGGTGGTGAGGATGACTGAGGCGATTGTGAGCAAGGGCCGTTAGAGTGTGGTGCGTCCGAATGCGCCGTGCGGACCGACGGCGCGTATGCGCCGGAATGTAGAGGGATTTCGGACACGCCGTACTGAGCCGAAGGGAGGGATCGCGTCGTGCGTGCAGTGGTGATCTACGAGCATGGGGGCCCCGAAGTCCTGCGCTACGTCGAGGACTACCCGGATCCGGTTGCGGGTCCCGGCGAGGTCCTGGTGGCGGTGGAAGCCGTGGCGCTCAACCACCTCGATCTCTTTGTGCGCCGGGGGCTTCCCGACGTGAAGGTGCCGCTGCCACACATTCCCGGATGCGACATGGCCGGACGGGTTGCCGCGCTGGGCCCGGGTGTGGTGGGTCATGAGGTCGGCGAGGAGGTCATCGTCCAGCCCGGCCAGTCCTGTATGGCTTGCGAAGCTTGCCTTTCCGGCCGCGACAACCTCTGCCGGCGCTACTCCATCATTGGTGGCTATCAGCGCGACGGCGGCTGCTGCGAGCTGGTGAACGTTCCGGCCGTCAACCTGATGCCCAAGCCTGCCAACGTCTCGTGGGAGGTGGCGGCGGCGTTCCCCCTGACTTTCCTCACCGCCGGGCACATGCTCTCCCGGGCCGGTATTCGTCCCGGGATGACCGTCCTGGTGCAGTCGGCCGCGAGCGGGGTCGGCTCGGCGGCCGTCCAGATCGCGAAGTTCCACGGTGCTCGCGTGATCGCGACGGCCAGCACGCAGGCCAAGCTGGACCTCGCCCGTTCGCTGGGTGCCGACGAGACGATCGAGTACAGGTCCGAGAACGTGCTCGCTCGTGTGCGGGAGCTGACCGGCAAGCGCGGTGTGGACATAGTCTTCGAGCACGTCGGCGGCAAGGTGATCGCGGAGCTGGTCAGGGCGGCGCGTCCGGGTGGGGTCGTGGTGACCTGTGGGGCCTCGGAGGATTCGACCGCCGCCATCGACCTTCGCTACCTCTACATCCGGGACGTCTCCATCATCGGTTCCTACATGGGAGAGAAGGCCGGCCTGCTTGCCATGCTGCCCCTGCTGGCCGAGGGCAAGCTGCGGCCGGCGGTTGACAGCGTGCTGCCGTTGGAGAAGGCCGCCGAGGCGCATCAGCGGCTGGAGAACCGCGCTGCCGCGGGCAAGGTGGTTCTGCGCGTGGGCTCGGCGGCCTAGTTCCAGTGTCCTGACTCCAACGCTTCTCTGTGATGTGGCGCCCGGCGCAACAGAGGCTCGGTGGTCGGGTGCCAGGTCGGAAACGATTTGGTACCGGCGCGGAGACCGGGGAAGAAATGGCCGACTTCATCGAGATCAAGGGCCTTTGGGTCGAGGGCCGTCACGGTGTGCTCCCCGAGGAGCACGCCCAGCCGCAGCCGTTCGTGATCGATCTCATGGTCAAGTTCGATGCCCGGCCGGCGGCCGCATCGGACGACCTGGCCGATACCGTGGATTACTCCGCGCTGGCCGAGTCCGCGGTCCGGGTGGTCCAGGGCGAGCACTGCAACCTGGTGGAGACGCTGGCCGGCCGCATCGCCGCGGTGATCATGGACCATCCGCGGGTGCTCGGGGTCAGGGTCCGTGTGGCCAAACCCGATGCGCCCATTGATGTCCAGGTTGATGAGGTGGCGGTGAGCGTCGGTCGCACCCGTCCCGGCGCGCATCGCCGGCGGTGGGAGGAGGAGGCGTAGCGGCGGTGGTGGGTCCTCCGACGCCCGGGGGAGGCGCAGCACCCGTGGCGGGTCCCCCGACGCCCGGGGAGGCGCCGCCATGTGTGGCGCGTGCCTTCCTGGGACTGGGCTCCAACCTGGGTGATCGCCTGGCCAATCTGCGTGCCGCGATGGTCTTGCTCGCAGCCGATCCCGGTGTCGAGGTCGAAGCGGTCTCCGGGGTCTATGAGACCGAACCCGTGGGGGGCCCTTCTCAAGGGGACTATCTCAACGCCGTCGCCGCCCTGCGCACGACTCGCTCGCCTCGTGAGCTGCTGGAGCTGTGTCTGGCCGTGGAACTCGCCCTGGGTCGCGAGCGTGGCGAGCGCTCGGCCCCTCGCGTGATCGACCTGGACCTGTTGCTCTACGACGAGGCAAACGTTGGGGAGCCGGGGCTGTGCGTGCCGCACCCTCGTATTCGCGAGCGAGCTTTCGTGCTCGTGCCTCTGGCCGAGATCGATCCCGAGGCGCGTTTCCCCGACGGATCCACAGCCGCGCAGGCCCTGTCCGACCTGGGAGGAGTGAAGGGCGTCTTTCCACGGGGCCACCTACTGGAGTAGCTTCCTTGGCGCCATGAGCGGCTGAAGCGAAGAAGCGAGGACCGCGCGATATGGACAGACACTACGGCCCGACCGACTGGATCGGCCATCACCACGAGACAACCACGCGGGGGCGCGTGCGTTTCGCGTTGCTCGCGGGTCACATCGAGGAGCATTTCCCCGCCCCGCCGGCCCGGGTGCTGGATGTCGGGGGTGGCACCGGTGGATTCGCCGTGCCCCTGGCCGTCCGCGGCTATGAAGTGACGGTGCTGGACTCCTCCCCCGCGATGCTGGCCGTGGCCACACAGCGGGCCGAAACGCTCCCCGCCGATGCTCGCGACCGGGTCAAGGTCGCGGTGGGCGCGGCCGAGGAAGCCGCTGCGCTTTTCGAGGCCGCCAGTTTCCATGCCGCCTGCTGCCACGATCTTCTGGGTCTGGTGGAATGGCCCGAGCGCGTGATAGAAGCCATCGCCACGCTGCTGGCGCCGGGTGGAGTGGTCTCGGTCGCCTTCCGCGGCAAGCCCGCACTGGTGACGCATCTGGCGGCATCGGGGCGCTACCCGGAGGCGCTGCGGGTGCTGCTCGCGGGTGCGGTGCCCGCGGGCGAGGAGCGCGCTTTCACGCGCGAGGAAGCTCAGTCTATGGTGGAAGCCCACGGGTTCGAAGTGGTCGCCGCCTATGGGATTCGGGCGTTTGCCGCGTCGCGTGAGGAGCTGGTGGATGAGGGGGCGCTTGCGGACCTGATCGCCTTGGAGCGGACGGCCGCGCCCGAGGAGCCCTACCGTTCTTCGGCCGGCATCCTTCAGATCATCTGCCGCAGGAGCTAGTTGGCGTGAAATCCAATGGCAGCAGGGGTTTGAGTGTACCGGGGGCCCTGGCGTTGGTCGGGCCGGGGCGAGTGGGCACCGCTCTCGCGGTTCTGGCCGAGCGGGCCGGATGGCGAGTGGGCGCAGTGCTGATTCACTCTCCCGGCGATCGTGAGCGCGCCGAGCGCTACCTGGCCTCGTGCGAGATCAGTGACGATCCGAAAGCATTGCGTGGGGCCGATCTCGTGCTGGTGGCAACGCCCGACGACGCGATTGCGCCGGTGGTCTTGCGCCTGGCGGCGTCCGGAGTGTTCGCGCCCGGACAGCGTGTTGTCCATACTTCCGGCGCCGCGGGCCGTTGGGTGCTCTCCGAAGCCGAGGCGGCGGGGGCGGCCACCCTGGCCGTGCATCCGGTCCAGACCTGCCCCAGCGTGGAGGCCGCCGTGGAGCGGCTTGCCGGCGCGGCCTACGGGGTGACCTGTGCGGATTCCGAGTGGCGCTTTGCCCGGCAGTTCGTCTCCAGCCTCGGGGGCCGAGCGTTCCGGCTGTCCGAGCAGGACCGACCCATTTACCATGCAGCGCTGGCGCTGACCTCCAACAGCCTGGTCACCCTGGCGGTTCAGGCCGGCCGAATGCTGGCCGGCTGTGGGGTCAAGCGGCCTTTCGAGGTGCTGGCCCCACTGCTGTCGGCGACGGTGGACAATGTGCGCGACCTGGAGGATGCGGCCTTGACCGGGCCGGTGGCTCGGGGCGATGCGGGCACGATCTCCCGTCATCTGGAGGCGTTGGCCGGCACGGCTCCCGAGGTTCTGCCGGTCTATGTGGAACTGGCCAAGCTCACCGCCCGCCGCGCTGCGGAGAGCGGGCTGCTGGGCGCGGATAAGGCGGGGGAGATCGTGGCCTTGCTGGATGATTGGTCGTCCCGGCGCGGTTGAAACCGGTTGAGCCAAGAGATTCCGAGCACGGGAGCCAAGAGATTCCGAGCACGGGAGCCAGGAGATTCCGAGCACGGGAGCCAGGAGATTCCGAGCACGGGAGCCAAGAGATTCCGAGCACGGGGAGTCGGAGAGTGCGAGTAGTCCAGACGGTGACCGAGTTGAGGCAATCGGTTCAGGGTCTGCGGGTTCGCCGCGTCGACTCGGAAGGCCCCGCGAGCGGGATCGGGTTGGTCCCGACCATGGGCTTCCTGCACGAGGGGCACCTTTCGCTCGTGCGCCGCGCACATGCGGAGAACGCCGCGGTGGTTGTGTCCATCTTCGTCAACCCCCTGCAATTCGGTCCGGCCGAGGACTTTGCGGCCTACCCGCGCGACCTCGATCGAGATCTCGCGATGCTGGAGTCCCACGGCGTGGACCTGGTGTTCAATCCACCGGTGGATGAGATGTACCCAAGGCCCCCCCGGGTAACCCTCACGGTGGGCCCGATGTCGCGCATGCTCTGCGGCGCCGCCCGTCCCGGTCATTTCGATGGGGTGGCCACCGTGGTGGCCAAGCTCTTCGGCATGGTCGGCCCGGACCGCGCCTACTTCGGGGAGAAGGACTTCCAGCAGCTTGCGGTCATCCGGAGGATGGTGGCCGATCTGGACATGACCGTCGAGGTGGTCGGATGCCCCACAGTACGCGAGAGTGACGGCCTGGCGATGTCCAGTCGCAACAGTTATCTCACGGCGGAGGAGCGCGCCGGCGCCCCCGCGATCCACCGCGCTTTGAGAAAGGTGGCGGCAGAGTTTGCATCCGGGACCTCCGACGCGGCAACATTAGGGTGTTCCGTTAGGGCCGCCCTCGAGAAGGAGCCTCTGGCTCGCCTCGACTACGTGGCAGTGGTGGACCCGGAGATTTTCGAGGCCGCCAGCGAGGCCCGGGACGGAACGGTGGTGGCTGTGGCCTGCTACTTCGGCAGGGCCCGGCTGATAGACAACGTAGTGCTTGGACGGCGTTGACCCGAGAGGGAGGCGACCATGTTTCGGACGATGATGAAAGCCAAGATCCACCGGGCGACCGTGACGGGTGCGGACATCAACTACATGGGCTCGGTGACGATCGACGAGGCACTGATGCAAGCCGCCGACG
>Ga0265292_1002256_pt1 | contig 13812 bp, 11 predicted proteins | sample Munlanlewell296A_FD_189080 | JGI IMG/M metagenome (GOLD analysis project Ga0265292, IMG submission 189080) | Leachate microbial communities from a municipal landfill in Southern Ontario, Canada - Leachate well 296A | ecosystem: Engineered > Solid waste > Landfill > Unclassified | place: Canada...
AAAAATAATCTACCCCGCTTTAGCGGGGGTTCGGCGGGCTTTAGCCCGTACGTTTGCGCGTCCGTTGGAGCTAAAGCTCCACGACCCCCGCTAAAGCGGGGTAGATTAAAAAGCGGTAACCCGCACCTCATCCCTAACCCTTCTCCCTTCGGCGCGAGCTCAGGGCAGGCTCTTGAAGGAGAAGGGAACTGGCCAACTCCCCTTCTCCCTCAGGGAGAAGGGGCCGGGGGTTGAGGGGCGCGCCGCCAGCGACTGCGCCACCGCCGAAGAGCGAAGCCGCCCGCCGACCGTTGAAACAAAAAAACAGATCACAAAATCTGTAATCTGTCTCTATCTGTAATCAATCTGTGAAAATCTGTCAATAAACAACAGTGCCCCGAAACTTCCCCCCATTCAACACCTTCTCCACCTCTCCCAAATCCGTCCCTTTCAAAATAGAAACCCGCAATCCCAATTTCTCCGCCTCGCGGCTGGCCACCGGATCAAACGGCTTATTCGCTCCTGCTTTCCACTTACTTCCTACAATATTTTTTCTGAACTCTTTCCAACCAATCTCTTCAATCTTTTTCGCGTCTTTAAATTTCCGCGGATCTTTGTCATAAACATATTCTATATTTGATAAATTGATCACTTCTTTGGCGCCATAGGTCTTGGCCAGCAAAACCGCGTCCATATCAGTGGAATGCCCAGTCAAATATCCGGCGCCGACAATTATCGGCTTGTCGGTTTTAATTTTTTTCTCCGGATCGCCCTGCAGGTCATGATGAGCAAGGTTTCCGAATAATAAACGAATGAACTGCGCGTTGAAAATCGTGGCGTGAATCCCCAGCCAGTCCAAGTCCGTCTGGCTTAATTTAGTTATCTTACTCGCCGCTTCCTGATAATAACGGCAAGTCGCGCCGCCGCCGATAACTAAAACAAACCGCGCGCCTTTCTTCACCTGGCGCAAAATTAAACTTCTGAACTTTTTCAAAAACTGAATGTCAAATCCGGTTTTCGGAATTATAATTGATCCGCCGACCGAAAAAATTTTGGTTTGTTTAAATGGCATAATTTTTGTTTATCAAATAACGATTTTTTAACTTTAAATCTGCTTGGCGTCCGATACGCGGTCTTCCCTCTTTGCGCTTTATTGGAAGAATATTTTTTCATATTTTTTTAACAACCACACTATTTCTTCAACAAACCACCCACCACCCAGCTTACAACACTCAAAATCAACGCTCCCCAAAACGCCGGCCAAAATCCCAAAACAACAAAACCTTTCACAATAGTTGACACAAACCAAAACAATGCCGCATTAATAATAAGCGTAAACAGTCCCAGAGTCAAAATATTTATCGGCAAAGTTAAAATAATGAGTAGCGGACGAATGAGCGCGTTCACCAATCCCAAAACCAATGTGGCGATTAGGGCGGAATAAAAACTTTCCACGCCAATGCCCGGAAGATAGTAGGCAATGGCAACTATGGTTATGGCGTTAATTAGCCAACGAAAAAGTAGTTTCATAAATTTTGGTAATTACTATTTACAGAGCGATATAAATATTAAATATTATTTTTAAATAAACCATTCTAGGTGCCTACGTAATATCTTGAAGGAGTGGTCCCCGTTACTGTCACCGGCACGCCCACTTCCATAAACTCATATAATTCTTTAGCGTCCGCCGGCCGCATATTCACACAGCCGTGCGAACGGGTGCGTATGCCAAAATCATTGTGCCAGGTGGCGGCGTGCAAATAATAGCGCGGCTTGAACTGTAAATTCCACGGGGTGCGCGGATAAGAATAATCAGCGCCGATATAATCCACAAACGGGCGCATCCGTTCAATTTTGAACTCTCCCGCCGGAGTGGGAGTGCCTGGATTGCCGGTAGAAACAGGATAACGGATGATTTTAATGCCGTCAACCGCCACGTACAACTGTTGAACAGTCAGGTCAACGATAATTTCCCGGGAAAAAATTGTTGTTGTGGCCAGACTGGTTGGGCTCACTCCGCGCATCACTTCCGCGAAATCGCCGGCTCCATCATTGTCAGTGTCCAAAAATCCGATGTCAGTCTCAAACCAACGTTCAGCCCAATCATTCAAGCCGTCCTTGTCAAAATCAAACTCATGCAGACGCTTCCCGGCTCCGGCATGTGGAGAATAATCATTGGCTACTTCCAAACCATCGCTAAACCTATCTCCATCAGTATCCGCGTTATTGGGGTCGGTATAATAATACGCTTCTTGATCGTCAGCCAAACCATCATTATCAGTGTCAGTCGCGGCAAAAACAACTCCGGGAGTTAATAAAAGAATGAATGTTATAAATAATAAATACTTCACAAAATTGTCCAAAATTAAACCTTAACTCCCTGATATAGTATCAACATCAATCCCCTCTCTTTTTATTACCATCATTATATCACCCATCGTGTCAGTTCGCCAAGTTTTACTGCCGACCCGCTCCGCGCGGCGGATAATCCGCAAAGACGGGTGGCCATATGTATTTTCTTTACCCGCGGAAAAAATCGTGTGCGCCGGCGAGGTTTTTTCAATAAATTCTTGAATGGAAGAACCGGCGCTGCCATGGTGTCCGGCTTTCAATATCTCAACGTCAAGCTGGTCCCCGTAAGTTTGAAGTAGATATTTTTCCAACTCCGCTTCCGCGTCGCCAGTCAATAACACGTCCATCTCGCCGTACGATAATTTAAAGACGACAGAAGTATTGTTGGCGTCCGTTTCTTCGCTGCTACCCGGAATTTTGGCATCGGCAACGATTGAATGATCCGGATAAAGGAAATGCAACGTCGTGCTCGCGATATTCCAAACATCCTCTTTTTTTAATTCCACATACTCCCCTCCCTCGTCCGCGATCGCTTGCCAAAATTCTTTCCACATGCCATCATATTCTTTGCGCAGGCCGTTGTAAACAATCTTTTTCACCGCAAATCGTTTTAGCACGTCAACACAACCGCCGTAGTGATCCAAATCCGGATGCGTTACGACCAGATAATCAATATCTTTATCATAAAATTCCATCGTCCGCCCCAAGGCCTCAATAATCCGCGCGTCAATCGCGCAGTCAACCAGCATCTGCTCCCCGTTCGGAAATTCAATAAACGTCGCGTCGCCTTGGCCGATGTCTAAAAAAGTAACCTTAACATAATCATTCTGAACAATTTTATCACTTGCGGCATCTTTAACATTCTGAATATCTTTAACATCTTTAACGCTATCCTTTCTAACAAAAATAAGCAGGATAATCACGATTGCTAACAGTATTGCAATTATTATTTGCGCTTTTTTCATAACCAAAATAATAGAACACGGATTTAACGCCTGCCCGCCTCACTGGCGGGGATTAAACGGATTGGAACGAATTCGTTTTGATTCGTTTAATTCGTTAAATCCGTGTTCTATTAACCTTTCTAAAAGCAAAAACCATAACAACATACCCGCTAATCATAAGCCACCAGGGGATAGTAAAATCAACCGAAGCAAACGACAGCCCGGCAAACCATTTGACGACCAGAATAACATAACTTAAACCAACCCACGCGATCCAAGCGATCACCTGCGCCAAAGGGTTAAAAACAAAACTGGATAGCACCGCGAAAAAACCGAGCGTCATGAGTAGCGGAATAGTCCAAAGAATCAAAACATTCACCGCGGGCGCGACAATGGACAGCCGGCCGAACTGGTACAAGATCAGGGGCAAGGTCGCCGTAATCGCGGACAAAGTTGAAATTAAGGATTCTTTTAAACCCAAAAACTCCGGAACTTTTTGAAACCAAACGCCAATAAACGGACTGACATACACCAATCCGAGCGTGGAAATAAACGAGAGTTGAAATCCAGCGTCCCAAATTAAAATAAACGGATTTTGCAGAGCCATCAAAACACATGTCAAGGCCATCACATTGCCCACGCGCGAGGTTCTGCCAATCTGTTTGGCTAATAATACAATCACTCCCATAATTCCGGCGCGCACCACCGAAGCGCTCGCTCCGGCGAACAAAACAAATAAAGCAATCCCCAAAATTATAATCCAAAACGCTTTTTTGCGCGGGATCAAAAGATTAACGCAAATGGCGATCAAAATCGCCGCGATGATGCTGATGTTGTACCCGGAAATCGCCACAATGTGCGTTACGCCAGTCCGCGCGAATAAATCATTCAAACTTCCCAAGCCACCGCGATAGCCGTACAACAGCCCAGCCATAAAACTGGCATACGGCTCGTGCCATAGTTTATTGATTTTTTCCGCCGCGATATTTTTTAACGACAAAATTCCTCTCATCAAACCACTGCCCTCGCCTTCTCCAACCTTCCCTACCTTCGGATTCTGACAAATACTAAACACCCCATATCTCGCCAAATACATGTCATAACGGAAGTCTTCTATGGGTTCCGGCCTTTCCAACTCGCATTCTAGTTCTAACTTATCGCCATAATCATATCGCGGGTATAATCCCGATTTAACATAAACTCTTCCGTTCAACTTTTTTTCCTCCACCCGTCCCCCACCACCCTTCACTCCTTCACTTTCAACAATATAACGCACGCCATCGGTCCTAACATCCGGCTCGGCTGAAACATAACCGATAATTTTTTGCTTGCCGGCGAATGATGAAATGTTGTTTGGTGAATCCGTCGGAAAAGCAAAAACATAGCGAGCAAAACCCAACGCCGCGATAATCACGCCAATCGCGATAAAGCGCGTCTTTTTGTTTTGCCAAGTGATTATCAGGAGCGCGGCGGAAATGAATAGGAATAAATATAGATAAACGAAATTTATTTTGATGTTTAATAATGACGCTATCGCGACCCCGGCGAGAAAACAAAAACAAAACGCGAGGAACGTTTTGGATTTGGAATTTATTACTTTTTCAAACATACGTAATAGAACACGGATTTAACGAATTAAACGAATTCAAACGAATTTTTTATATTTATTTTCAAAAATTTTTCTTTTAAATTGCGGCTTTTGCCCAAAATTAAATAAAAAACCAACTTCAATTGAAGTGGCTCTCAAATAATTAATCAATTGCGCTTCATGTTCTTCGCATAATGCTTCTCCTGCCTTTAATTCTACAATAATTGATTTCTCAACTATAATATCCGCAAAATACTCTCCTACTAAATTTTCTAAATCATAAACTTTAATCGGCACTTGTCTTCTTCCATTAATATCTAATCTGCGAAGCTCTAAAACCAAAGCATTTTCATAAACCTTTTCTAAAAAACCAAAACCCAACCTATTATAGACATTGTAAAATGCTCGAATTAATTTATTACTTAATTCCTCCTTCAACATAATTCGTTCTAATCCGTTTAATTCGTTAAATCCGTGTTCTATTCAATCACACAACTATTGAAACCAACCTCCCCTTCACATAAATCACTTTCTTCACCCCTCTCCCCTCCAACCACTTCCCTACTTTCTCAGATTCTAACGCCATTTTTTTAACCTCCTCCTCCGAAATATCCACCGGCACGCGCAATTCATCCCGCACTTTACCATTGATCTGAACAACGACAGTAATTTCGTCTTCAACAATTTTCTCCGGATCGTATTTGGGCCAGGTCATTTCTCCTTCCCCATACTTCTCCCACAGCTCGGCGCACAGATGCGGGGCGAATGGAGACAGAATGGAAATTAGTAATTGGTAATTAATAATTGGTAATTGTTCATGCCTACCCATCTCATTTGACAACTCCATCATCTTCGCGATCGCCGTATTAAACCTCATCGCCTCAATATCTTCCGTCACTTTCTTAATCGTCTTATGCAATATGTTCTCCAATTTCCAGTTTCCAATTTCCAATTTCTGATCCTTAACGCCCTCAACCTTTGTCTGTAATGACCAAACCCTGTCAAAAAATCTACGCACGCCAATCAACCCATTCGTATCCCACTCCACCGCCTGATCAAACGGCCCCATAAACATAATATAAGTACGCAAAGCATCCACGCCGAATTTTTCTACCATCTCATCCGGATTCACCACATTGCCGCGCGACTTGCTCATCTTCTCCCCGCCCTTGGCCAAAATCATGCCATGGCTCGTGCGTTTTTTGTACGGCTCTTTGAATGGCACTGCGCCAATATCAAACAAAAACTGATTCCAAAATCGGGAATACAGCAAATGCAAAACCGTATGTTCCATACCGCCATTGTACCAATCAATCGGCCCCCAGTATTTTAATTTATCTTGCGCGGCAAGTTCTTTGCTGTTTTTTGGATCCATGTAGCGCAAAAAATACCAGCTTGAACCCGCCCAGTTCGGCATCGTGTCTGTTTCGCGCTGGGCCGAGCCGCCGCATTTCGGACAAGTTGTGTTGACCCAATCATCAATCACGGCCAAGGGCGATTCACCGGTGTCGGTCGGCTGGTATTTTACTACTTTAGGTAATTCCAGCGGCAGTTGATCTTCAGGCAGAGGAATCCAACCGGTGTTCTCCAAAATCCGTTCAATTTCCGGCTCTTCCGCCCCGACAAAATGCGGGTATTCCGGCTTGGCAAACTGCAATGAGGCGTCCAATAGCTCCCGCGTTTCTCTTGATTGTTCTTCCGGAATTATTGGAAATTGGTTATCAGCCAAAATCACAAACTCATCAACATTGTTTTTTATCTTTTTCCAATCAAATTTAAAATCACCGCTTTTTTCCACCGCAGGCCTTTTTCTATCGTTAAATTCCGGACGGATAAAGCCATCAACAATCACTGCTTTGGTAATCTTTGTTTTAATCTTCTCTAATAATTTCCAAGTAACAATTGATCCCAGACTGCTGGCGACAATAATGGTGTCTTCAGTAATTTTGGTATTATCCAAAACAAACTTTGCCTGTTCGGCAATATCTGGATTATCAGTATTAGGCAAATCCGGCGCGAACACTTCATGGCCTTCGCTTTCCAGTTTTGCTTTCAGCCGAGGAATAAAAATCTCTTGACTGCTCGCGCCAAAGCCGTGCAGTAAAATATATTTATATTTTTTATTCTTGCAATGTTCGCAATAAACCAATGGAATCGGCTCGCCCCAATACCGCTGGCGGGAAAATACCCAGTCGCGGAGTTTGTAATTTACTTCTCGCTTGCCTAACCCCTTTTCTTCCAGCCAGCTAATCATTTTTTCTTTGGCGTCTTTGGTTTCTAAATTATTTAAAAATTCAGAATTTATCGAAACTCCCTCACCGCTAAAACATTCCGTCTCCTTACCAAAAGCTAAAGCAATTAATTCAATCTCTCCTATTTCCTGTGCATTTTTCGCAAAAGCTTTTTGTGCTTCTTCAAACGTCATCCAATGATAATCCCACTTGCCCTCTTCCAAATGATTACTTTTCTTCTTATCGTCTGACAGAGAAACATGATAAACATGCAATAATCTATGTTGATACTGAACACTGTCAGTAGCATAACTACAAGCTTCTAAAGTAGAAAATTGATCTCCAATTTGATAATTTTTAAATCCTGTTTCCTCTTCTATCTCTCTTTTAAGAGTCTCTAACTTATCACCGTCACCTTTATCCATGCCTCCGCCTGGTATGCGATAATATTTATTCTTCTTATCAAACATCACCAAAATTCTATCACCTCTAGTAATTATTGCGTACACACCGGGTCTAGAATAACCCTCTTTTTTCCTTTCTCCTATCTGTCTGGCAACCACATGTTTGATTGGTAAATCATATTTCTTCGCAAACTCCCAATCCCTCTCATCATGCGCCGGCACGGCCATAATCGCGCCGGTGCCATAGCCAGCCAAAACGTAATCCGCCACCCAAACCGGTATTTTTTCGCCATTCACCGGATTTACCGCTTTAATTCCTTTTAACTCCACGCCGGTTTTCTCTTTTTCCAAACTCGTCCGTTCCAAATCACTCTTGCGCTTTGCCTCTTCAATATATTTTTTAACTTCTTCCCAATTCTCAATCTTCAATCTTAAATCTTCAATTAATTTATTCTCCGGCGCCAAAACCATATAAGTGGCCCCAAACAACGTATCCGGCCTTGTTGTAAACACTTCAATCTGAAATCTGAAATCTGAAATCTGAAATCTGACAGACGCTCCCTCCGACCGCCCTATCCAATTCCTCTGCTGAACTTTTGCGCGTTCAATATAATCAACATCATTCAGCCCCGCGAGCAATGAATCCGCGTATTTCGTAATCGCCAGCATCCACTGTTCTTTGTTCCGTTTTTCAATTTCCCCGCCGCACCGCTCGCACTTGCCATCAACCACTTCCTCGTTAGCTAAACCAATCTTGCATGATAAACACCAGTTGATTGGCATCGCCTTTTTGTAGGCCAAACCGTGTTTGAATAATTGCAAAAAAATCCACTGGGTCCAGCGGTAATAAGCGGGGTCGGTGGTTTCCACTGCCCGCGACCAATCAAAACTATAGCCGAGCATTTTTAACTGGCGGGTAAAGTTGGAGATATTTTCTCTGGTTACTTCTGCCGGCGGGCGGCCGGTCTTGATGGCGTAGTTTTCCGTGGGCAGGCCAAACGCGTCAAAGCCGATCGGAAACAAAACATTATAGCCCTCCATTCTTTTTTTGCGCGCAATCACATCCATGGCCGTAAACGGCCGCGGATGCCCCACATGCAGACCTTCGCCGGACGGGTACGGAAACTCAATCAGACCGTAAAACTTTTGCTTGCTTGGGTCTTCGGTCACTTCAAAGGTCTTGTGTTCTTCCCAATGCTGCTGCCATTTTTTTTCAATTTGTTTTGGATTATAAGGTTCCATACTTTCTGATCAATTTGTTTACCCGGCGCAGCGAAGCGGAGACGGGCCATTTTGATTCAATTTTTTTAGGGTCGTATAGCTCCATATAAAATAATGAGAACACAGATTTCCATGATCGCCATGATCAACCATGATTTCTTATATCTTGGTAAATCATGGCAATCATGGAAATCTGTGTTCCATTTTACCTAACTTTGGCTGAAAAATCAAATCACCTCTGACACCCCGCGCAAAAATGCGTCCCCCGTCCGCCCTGTCTGATTTTCTTAATAATCCCGCCGCACCGCTTGCATCTTAACCCCCCTCGTCCATACACTTTCAAAAATTTAACAAAATTCCCCCGTCTCCCTTCCGAGTCAACATAATTATTAAAAGTCGCGTCTGATTGTTTCTACCTCTGGAAGTTCAGGCATAAAAAATTTCCTTTTTGACTAAACATTTCAATTGTGATAGTATATTTTTGTTATTCTATATTTTGAACAGTGAAAATATGGCTAGACCAGATCAACCTCCGCTACCACCGCCAGAATCAATAATTAAGGAAAATGAACCGCCAGAATTGGAAAAATTGATACAAAAAGTCGGCGACTTGACGCTTCCCCACTCTGAACGAGACAAAGCATTCCATTATATTTTTTTAATGCTAAAATCCTCTCTTGTTTCCATTTTGGATAAACAAGAACGGCTCACCAAGTGGAGGGGTTTGGTCGGTCCAACCGATTGGGAAGATATTTCCCAAATGGTGCTGGAAAAATTATGGAAAAGCGCGACCAAAAAAAAACTTTTTGTTACAAACATTAATGGCTGGCTTCAAAGAGTCACGGACCGATGTACTGTTGACTTTATGCGCGCCCGCGACCATCGAAAAACAGAAAAAAACGACGGTAAGACCAGAAATCTTTTTCGCCCGCCGCTCCAACTTACAGACCCGCACGACCTTCAGACATTATTGCCTGACAGCGGACCGCTCTCTCAAAATGATGCCTGCCAGTTTCCATCGCCAGAAATAATATTGGCGCGAGCAGAAATGCGGCTTCTTCTTGAGCGGGCTATCCAACAAATATTCGGCACAAAAGAAGGCGGTTTGTCAAAAATGGGCGAAGCGATACGGCTTTATTATTTGGAAAATATGCCACCCGAATTAATTGCAAAAGAACTCAAAACGACAGTAAACTCTATAAGGGTGGGCATCCAACACGCGAAAAATAAATTGAGAAAATATCTTGTAAAAATACTACCGGAACTCGCAGACGATCCTCTTCTTATGCCTTAATTCTAGCCGCCACCCGCTCCATCGCTTTCACAAACGCCGCGGTCCGCATGTCAACGCCATATTTTTCTTTGGTCTCCCAAACCTCATCAAACGCGTTCACCATAATTTTTTCCAGCTTTTGCAAAACTGCGATTTCGGCCCAGTGTTCGCCTTTTACGTTTTGATCCCATTCAAAATAGCTGACCGTCACTCCCCCGGCGTTAGCCAGGACATCAGGCACAACCGTGATGCCGCGTTTGAATAAAATTTCATCCGCTTCCGGCGTGGTCGGGCCGTTGGCTAATTCAACAATCGCTTTGGCTTTGATTCTCTCGGCGTTGTCTTTGGTAATCTGATTTTCCAAAGCGGCCGGCACGAGAATATCCACATCTAATTCTAGAATTTCCTCATTGCTGATACCTCGGCAAGTTCCGTCATTGGGAATTTGTTCCAACGAACAAACAGTCCCCACACAATAGCAACCCAGCATTCCGCCGGCTTTTTTAATTTCCTCAGCTTTGTCTGGGTCAATGCCGTCTTTGTTGTAAACACCGCCCTTTGAATCGGAAACCGCGACAATCTTGTAACCAAGCTGATGCAAAAGTTTGGCCATAAAACTGCCGGCATTGCCAAATCCCTGAATGGCCACCGTCGTTTTGGCTGGTTCAAAACCCATTTTTTTTGCCAGCTCGCGCACGCAATACACTCCGCCTTGCCCGGTAGAAAATCCGCGCCCTTCGGATCCGCCCTGATCCAGCGGCTTGCCAGTGATGACGCCCGGATCTTTGCGGCCAATAATTTTTTCAAATTCATCCCGCATCCACGCCATAATCTGCGGCGTGGTGTAAACATCCGGCGCCGGCACATCTTTGTCCGAGCCGATAAGCGGCCAAATCTTTTGAATATATCCGCGCGAGAGCCGTTCCAATTCGCCTTCGGACAATTCTTTGGGGTTAACAATCACGCCGCCTTTGCCGCCGCCCATCGGAATATTCACTGTCGCGCATTTTACCATCATCCAGAACGACAACGCTTTCACCTCATCAATAGAGACGTTCCAATGATAGCGAATTCCGCCTTTATACGGGCCAAGAGCATTATTGTATTGAGAACGATAGCCAGTAAATACTTTTAATTCCCCGTTATCCATCTTTACTGGAATAGAAACAGTCAGCAATCGATCCGGTTGTTTCAAAATCTCGTGGACATTCTTATCCAAATTCATTATTTTGGCCGCTTTATCCAGCTGGGCCATAGCGTTTTGGAAGGGGTTGTTCATATGGATGATATAAATGTTATTACTTGTGGTTTATAAGCAAGGTAAAATAAAATAAAGTAGATAAAGTAAAGCAATGAGACAGTAATGAAACTGGGAACTGGAAACTCGAAACTGGCGGAAAAAATGCTCGTTATCTTTGTTCCCCACTTATTGATACTCCAAAATCAGTCGTTCGCATTCTGAGTTTCTAGTTTCCAGTTTCGTAATTCGTAATTGTTTCCATCTTACCCCAACCGCAAAAAATTTTCAATAAGCGCGCTTTTTTATTGACAACTGGGTAAAACCCCTTGACATAGAATAAGGAGTCTGGTAAACTGCCTCGTTCTGCTGTAAAATAACCCCCAGAGGAAACCCGAGCCCGGCAGACCGCCATTGTTCCGAGCGCCTCGGACAATGGAAAAAAGCCGGACTCATTGCACCCAACTGCCAGCATTGCTGGCCAAAGAACAGGAGATGTTCGGTGAAAAAATCCTTATGCGAGTTGTTTCGCGAAAGCGCCGGGGACGGCTATCCAGAAATGGAACAAGTCCTCGAGAGCTTGGATAGCGGCGGCCACAACCATCCTCTTCCCGCCATTGATCCGCTTATAGTGATCGCCGTCATACGGCGCCTGTTGGAAATCTTTTCCTCTCGCGCCAAGCAGGAACCGACAGCGGCGGCTGCCCAGCGGACGCCCGAACCTGCCGCCGCCCCAGGCGACAGGCCAGGAGCCGAGATGCGCGCTCGATTCGCCCCCAATCCAGACGAGGACGAATGGGGGGCAGGAATGCCTCCGGGGGCAGAGATGATTGTCTGGATGGGCATGATGTAGCCCATCGTTTCAAGGGAGGTAGGTCATGAAGCGACGCATCGTAGGGTTGTTTGTCAGAATCAACGGCTTGGTCCGTGTCCACTTTGTGGATATTGACTTCTTCAACGCCCAAGCGAAAGCCACGGCCAAGAAGAAACCGTAATCCTGACCCGGACAACGCGGCGCTGACCTGTTCCGCCTCTTTCAGGTGTTTCACCCTACACGGGTGTTCCACCATTGCCGGGGCGGCGCCGCACTGACGCGACGTCGCCCTGGCCCCCAACTTTCTCTATACTCAAAATCCGCCATCACGGCGGACTTTTTAATACTTCTGGTAATTGGTAAATTGTCCCGCAGCGAGCGGGATCCCGCTGCGGCGGGATAACTGGTAATTATTGGTAACTAACGGATTATTTTTTAAACCAATTACCAAGTTTGACTCCAGAATCTAACGCAACACTTGTACAATAGGTGGAGTGTCAAATTGATCCGCCAATCGGCGGAGAAATTTGACCCTTTTGCTGATTTGCCAGCCGAATTTCACTGCGACGTTCAATTCGGCGCTCCTTATGACAATTACAGATAGTATTGTTGCGTTAAAAAGTTGAATCCAAGCAATTACTAATTACCAGTTTCGTGTTTCGTGTTTCGTGTTTCCAGTTTCCTCCATCACCGTCAGTCACTTTAGACTGTCAAATGCTTCCCAATCATCTCCTTCAATCGCTCTTTGGTGACACCTCCCACAATCTTATCCGCCACTTCTCCGTTTTTAAACATCAAAAATGTGGGGATGCTCATCACCTCGTATTTGCCGGCCAAGGCCGGGCTCTCGTCCACGTTTATTTTGCCAATCTTGATTTTGTCCTCGCCATACTCGCCTGCCAGCTCCTCCACGATCGGCCCCATCATCTGGCAGGGCCCGCACCACGGCGCCCAAAAATCAATAAATACCGGAACACTAGACTTCAACACTTCTTGATCAAATGTTGTTTCTATAAAATTTAACTCTGGCATACAATTAATATTGTTATTATTATTTAGATTCTTCCTTATTTTCCGGCATATTATTATCCAAAAATAATTTTTCTGATTTTAGACTCTTCTGAATAAAATTCCAGCACATCCCCTTCTTCTATCTTCGTTTTGCTTTCAATTTTCAAGCCGCACTCTGTCCCGCTCGACACTTCCTTTACGCTTTGCTTGCCTTGCTGCAATTCTGCCACCTCGCCCGGTCCGATGATTTCTCCATTGCGCTTTATCCTCACTAATGCTTTTTTCTTGGCCTTCCCATTTTCCACGCGGCCGCCGACAGTGATAGCATTCTTTTCAGTGTGAAAAATACCCAAAACTTTCAAATTCCCCAGCTCGGTAACAATTTTTTCCGCGTCAAGCAATTTTTCCAATTCATCCTTTACCCAATTAATTAAATCATAAATTACATCATACCGTAAAAAGGATATCTTTTCATCACGCATCAATTCTTCCGCGGTTGACGTCGCGTTTACATGAAACCCGAGAACCGAAGCACCGCCGGCCTGCGCTTTTGAAACATCATTTTCGGTAATGTTTCCCAATCCCTTGCCAATGATTTTAACTCCCACTTCATCGTGCTTAATTTTTTCTAACGAACCGATAATTGCCTCCAGACTGCCCAGCACATCTGCTTTGACAACAATGTTCAAAGTTTTTTTGCCTTTTTTTTCTTGGCCGTCCTCTGGCGATGTTTGGGCGCTGGAAACTGTATATCTTTC
>Ga0265292_1002257_pt1 | contig 13779 bp, 16 predicted proteins | sample Munlanlewell296A_FD_189080 | JGI IMG/M metagenome (GOLD analysis project Ga0265292, IMG submission 189080) | Leachate microbial communities from a municipal landfill in Southern Ontario, Canada - Leachate well 296A | ecosystem: Engineered > Solid waste > Landfill > Unclassified | place: Canada...
AGTTGAATATTTAGTCAAAAATTCTGAAGATGATATACCAACCGATATCAGTATGGAAGCTGATCAGACGAAAAATGTTCTCTTTGAATCTTTAAATAGAGGAGGCGACGAGGAAGACGACCTTTATGAAGAAGCAAGGGAAATAGTCGTCCAGGCTGGCAAAGCTTCTACTTCTTATTTACAAAGAAAGCTACGAGTTGGTTATGCCAGAGCAGCTAGACTCATGGATATATTAGAAGAAAATGGAGTTATTGGCCCAGGTGATGGAGCAAAACCAAGAGATGTTCTTATTAAACCGGAAGGTGACTTCATAACAGATTCAGAATCAGAAAATGAACCAATATAAATTTGAAGGTGGTTTTAATATAAAACTTTTTGTAATTATCGTATCTGTTTTCCTGCTTGTATCCTACGGTATTTTTAATGCCAGAAATCTGATAATCGGTCCGACCGTTGAAATATTCAGTCCAATAGACAACACAGAAACAACAGAAAATATATTGATTCTAAAAGGCAAAGCCACAAACATATCTTTTTTGAGTTTAAATGAGCGACCCATATTTGTTAACACTGAAGGCTTATTTGAAGAAAAATTGCTCCTTTCCCCCGGCTCTAATATAATAGAAATTAAGGCTATAGACCGATTTAAAAAAGAAGTTTTAAAAACAATTAAAATATATTATAAGCAGAATTAAAAATATGAAAAAGAAAAGCAAAACAGAAGAAAAAGTTAAAAAAGGAACTGATTCCGGAATCCAAGACGCGCTCAGGGAAATAAAAACTAAGTTTGGAGACGACTCCATAATGATGCTTGGTGATAAACCCCATGTAGATGTAAACGCCATTCCTACGGGATCAATCGGACTAGATGCGGCTCTTGGAGTCGGTGGTGTGCCAAGGGGTAGAATCATAGAAATATTTGGACCAGAATCTTCAGGCAAAACTACTTTGGCCCTACATATTATTGCCGAAGCTCAAAAATTGGATGGCATTTGTGCCTTTATAGATGCCGAACATGCGATGGACCCGGAGTACTCACAAAGATTGGGGGTGAAAATAGATCAGCTCCTTATCTCTCAACCAGACAATGGTGAACAGGCTCTTGATATTGTGGACTCTCTTGTTCGCTCCGGTAAAATAGATGTGATTGTCATTGACTCTGTTGCCGCCTTAACACCAAAAGATGAGATTGAGGGTGATATGGGGGCTTTTCATGTTGGCAAACAGGCCCGTCTTATGTCTCAGGCTCTCCGCAAGCTTACTGCCATCGTCGCCAAATCTAAAACAGTGGTTATATTTATTAACCAAATTAGAATGCAAATCGGCGTGATGTTTGGTAATCCAGAAACAACCCCGGGAGGCAAAGCTTTGAAATTCTATACCAGTGTCCGGCTTGATATAAGGAGGATCGCCCAGATCAAAAAAGGTGATGAAATAATGGGTGGTCGAGTGAGGGTTAAAGTTGTCAAAAATAAAGTAGCTGCGCCATTTAAACAAACTGAGTTTGACTTGATGTATAACGAGGGTATATCAAAAGAGGGTGAGATAATCGCTCTTGGAGAAAAATTTGGTATCATCTCAAAATCAGGAGCTTCCTATAAATATGGAGATACTCCCCTCGCTCGCGGCTATGACGCAACTAGGCAAGTATTGAAGGAAGACAAAAAACTATCAGAAGAAATTTTAAAAAAAATCAGAGAACAACTCAAAAATAATACTGCCCCAATCGTTGTAAAGAGTAGCGGTGAAGATAGTGAAAGTGAGTAAAAGTTGATTTATGATCCGTTTTTATATACCATTAAAGTTATGAAAAAAATAACTCTACAAAATATTGTTTGGAAAGAGGGTAAAAATTTTGTTGCTCAAAGCATATCTCCTGATGTGTCCAGTTTTGGCAAAACCAAAAAAGAAGCTTTAAAAAACTTAAATGAGGCTTTGGAATTATATTTTGAAGATGCTCCAAAAAACTCTTTCACCCCTATAAAATTCGCTCAAATCGAAAAACAAGATTTTTGTTATGCTTAAGTTGCATTCTTCTCGTCATATCATTTCAATTTTAGAAAAAAATGGTTTTTATTTTGTATCTCAAAAAGGCAGTCATATAAAAATGCGAAAAGAAAAGTAGACTGTTATTGTACCAGCAAACAGACGGGCAATCCCGTTTGGTACTTTCAGATCAATCTTGAGACAATCCGGATTGGGTTCGGATGATTTTATATAAAAGGAAAACCGGCCGAAGCGGGTTTTCCGTTCGCCGGTTCAGACCGCCAGATTTACCCACTCTTCTCCATTGATAGCGAGAAAATCGAGTAGAACAGGCATGCAAGTGCCCCAAACATGAATGTTCCGTGAAAAACCTGAAACCAGTTGCTCAGGTATAACTGATCGATTGCATGAAGGAACTCCATTGTTTACGCCTCCTACTATAACACTATCATATAACACCCACATTTGTCAAGTAGATTTTAGGGCTTAAATAGGCTATATTTTGATAGCTCCGCATATTTGTGGAGATTTATAAATATGCGGAGTGACGATTTTTATAGTCGCTTTACTCCTTAAAAATCAGTAAAATGTTTGAATACAACGAGATAACACTTGGAAAAGTGATCATATTTGATAATGAACCCTGGGAGGTTATTGGCTCTCACGTTTTTCGTAAACAACAAAGAAAGCCGGTCAATGCTACTAAACTTCGTAATTTAATATCTGGCCGAGTAACCGAATATTCTTTCCACCAATCTGAAAAAGCTGAGGAAGCAGAAATAGAGTATAAAGATATAAAATTTATTTACGCCCAAAAAGATGAATACTGGTTCCATGAAGACGGCAACCCTTCCAAAAGATTTGCTCTAAAAGAAGAACAAATAGGATACGGTTATAAATTTTTGAAAAAAGATGCTATTGCTAAAGCAATGGTTTTTGACGAAAAAATTATAGGTATGAAATTACCCATTAAAGTTGAATTAAAAGTAGTGGAAGCGCCACCAAATATGAAAGGCAACACTGCTCAAGGTGGCAATAAAGTAGTCAAAGTTGAAACTGGCGCCAGTGTCAACGCTCCCCTTTTCATCAACGCGGGCGACACTATAGTGGTCAACACCGAAAATGGCGAGTATGTTTCGCGAGTATAAAAAAATAAAGCCGCCTCTCAAAATAAAAATTTGAAGGCGGCTAAAATTCACAACGACTGTAGATTTTCAATCGTGACGGGCGGCATTTGGAAGTACTCTGTAGAGATTTTATCGATTATCTCCACAGGATATAATTCCTCGGGCTTTTTCGCTACCGGTTTTTGGTCCCTCATGGCTGTGTGAGTATATTGATTATCTTCTAAAATACTCCCACGAGAAACAACACTGCGACAGAATTTACAACCTGATGTCTCGTATTGAGATTCATAATGCTCAGTGTATGGATCGCTATCGTAGTACCGGATGTCTCTTGTCCAAAATTTGCGCATTTGAACAACTTTCACAAATTCTTCAGGAACCAAAGATTCCTCAATCCCGCTTTCGCGAAATACAAGTGGATGCAAAAGGCAAATAACTCTTTTTTCTACCTTGAGAAGGTCTAGCACTCTTTTTCTGCGTGCTTCGTTTATTTCCCGAACTAAGTGGTGAAGATTGGTTTGAGTTTCTCTGGCTTTTTCCTTCTCTTTCTGAAGCTCAATTTCCAAAGATTTGAGCTCAACAAGACGCAGCTTGAGGTCTCCCCAACCTAATTCAATCGTTGCAATATTTACTTGTGTCATAGAACACCTCTATTTACATTTTCTACCAATTAGTGGTATAAACAAGTCAAAATGATTTGAGTCAAATTTGATTAGACATTGTATAATAAAGAAACAGATGCATGAAATTCAAAAACATATTTTAAAAAAGCTGAGTTTAGTAAAAAATACTAGATATAGCGACCTAAAGCCGAAAACGGTTGACGGCAATTTATTCGTTTATCATCTCAAAAAACTTACAAAAGAAAACTATCTCTCATCTCTAAATGGAAATTATAAACTTACTCCAAAAGGCAAGAACTTTTCAGACAGAATGTCTTTTGAAATGTTTCAAGAAAGAATCCAGCCTAAAATCGTGACTCTGCTCGTGATTGAAAATAAAGGCAATTATCTTTTATATCGCAGAAAAAGGTCTCCGTTTATCGGAAGCGTAGGTTTTCCGTACGGCAAAATACATCTAGAAGAGCACATTGCGGAAGCAGCAGAAAGAGAATTAAAAGAAAAAACAGGACTTAGCGCAAACTTACATCACAAAGGAGAAGTCTATTTGACCATCTATAATGAAGCTGAACTTATAACTCAAATGCTTTGCCACATTTTTACTGGCAAAAATCCTTGCGGAGAATTAAGGACGAACAGCTCTGTGGGAGATGTTTTTTGGGGAAAAATTGAAGAGGTGACAAAAGACAAACTTATTCCAGGCGTTAAGCAGATCGCAAAACTCATAAAGAAAAATAAAGGTAGCTTCTTTGCAGAATATTTTCTGAATGCAAATGAAGAATAAATTATCTACTTAAGTAAGGAAGCAAAGCCATAAAACGAGCTCTTTTGATAGCTATAGAAAGCTTTTTTTGATACTCGGTAGAAACTCCGGTTTTCTTTTTAGAAAGAATTCTAGCGTGTGGATTAATAAACTTCTTCAAAAGTTCGGTGTCCTTGTAGTCAACATGTTTAATGCCGTTTTGTTTGAAGTAGCAAGTTTGTTTGTTTGTCATATTTTTTATTTAATGATTATTCTCTTCCCTTTCCCCCCTCTTTTGCAAGGAGAGGGGCTGGGGGTGAGGTAGTTTTTAAAAAGGAATATCTTCAGAATTTATTTCTTCCTCAGGATACTCTATGGCTGGCGCCTCTTCCTTGCCCGCCAAAGCTGTTGGCGAAGAATGGGTTTCTGACGAATATTGAGATCCAGCACCACCACTCTTTGGCCCAAATTGAATCCTGTCAGCCACAATTTCTGTGCGGTATCTCTTGGTACCATCTTGGGCATCCCAGCTTCTGGTTTGAATTCGGCCTTCTAGAAAAACCCCGCTGCCTTTATGAAGATATTGTTTTATCAATTCCGCCTGTCGTCCAAAAACCACAATATTGTGATAATCAACAGATTCTTGTTTGGCTCCATTTTTATCTTTCCAAACTCTGTTGGTCGCCACACTAAATTCACACACCTGAGATCCTGAAGGCAAAGATTTTAACTCTGGATCCCGAGTTATATTCCCATAAATAAATGCTTTGTTTATATACATAAATTTTAGTAGTTATATTTATAAAGTTTGTTTATCAACAAGTTCATCAATACTTTTATCTATTTCTTCCTCAGAAATCTCAACCTTTTCTGCCTCTTCGGTCTTAACAGGAAAATTTTTGGAAGTTACCAAGCTTCCCTCTTTACTATTCTCTCTTCTAAACATTGGAATTTTGGGAGTAGAGATGGTATTTTCCTTAACAGTTTTAATAACCAAAAGTCTTAAAACCTCTGGCAAACTTTCAATCTTGTTTTTTAAATTCAAAACATGAGTCGGATCCATTTCAAATTTTACCCAACCAAAATAAGACTTGCTAAATTTTTGTTTTTTAGTATTTACACTTTTAGAAATTTCGTAAGCAAGCACCATTGATTTGGGCATTTCTTCCGAAATAATAACTCCACCCCCACCTTCAATTAATGACTTTATTTTTGAAGAGTATACTAAAACTTCTGACTCATCAACAGTTGACACCAGGTGATAACCAGCCTCATAAACTAAAATCTCAATTTCATCTTTATTTTCATTCATATTTTAACCCCAGGTGACTTCTCGCTAAGCGAGGCAGAGATGTTTTATAATAATGGCCATCTCGGACCCGAGGTAAGCAATTTAACATACGGACCGCTAGAAAGCAAGAAAAACTCTTCTAAAATTTTCAATAATTGTATTATTTAAAATATCAAAATCTTCTCCCCTTATTTCAGCTATTTTTTTAATAACTTCAATCACATAAACTGGTTCGTTCCTTTTTCCACGAAAAGGCGCCGGAGCAACCCAAGGAGCATCCGTCTCAGCCATAATCGAATTGTTAGGAACATACATAATCACTTCATCATAATCATTAGTAAAAGTAATTACTCCAGTAAAAGACATAGTAAAATCCAAATCCAAAAATTTTTGAGCTACTTCAATATTCCCAGCAAAAAAATGCACATTGCCTCTAAGTTTTTCGGCCACCTGCCTTTTATAATTTTTTAAAATTTTCAAAACATCACCGTAAGCTTCGCGACAGTGCAACATCAAGGGTTTATCGTGTTTTATAGCAAATTGTATTTGTTGAATAAATAATGCTTTTTGTTTATTTTTTTCCTCTTCCACATCTCCAGAAAGCCTAAAGTAATCCAATCCACACTCGCCTATGCCGACTACTTTAGGACTTTTGACTAATTTTTCAAACTTCACCTCATCCCACTTGCCTTCGGCAAGTTGCCCTTCCCCTAGATGCAGGGGAAGGGAAGAATTTTTACCCTCTCCTGCTTCTAGGAGAGGGTCGCTCTGCGAAGCAGAGCGGGGTGAGGTTATTATTTCCGGATGCACCCCAATACACGCCCACACATTCTCATTTGCTTCTGCAATTTCTACCGCCCTTTTTGAACTTTCCAAATCAGCCCCGATAGTTACCGCTCTAATTTCTTTTTCTTTCATCCGGACAAAAACTTCATCTCTATCAGAGTCAAAATCTTTGGAATCCAAATGACAATGTATGTCTATGTATTTCATATTTCTTATCTTACCATAACCCCCTTAATCCCCCATCCTAATTTTGAAAAAATAATTTTCTTCGTCCCTAAATTCAATTTTGTTGTTTGGATGAATTAGGCATTTACCATCTATTAACCCTGAATCTGTCTTTTCTAATTCACAACCAACATAATATTCTATTTGATAAGATTTTTTATAAATAAAACCATTTTGATCGCATATTAAAAAACTTCAAAGCCTTGCAACTTTTTTGGACAAGCGTTCGGCTTCAGCGATTTTATTTTTTTCCACATCATTTAAAAATTCAATTAACATAGTCGCCAAAGGCACTGAGATAAGCAGGCCAACAAAACCGGCCAGTTTATAGCCAACAATTAGAGCTAAAATTGAAATAAGTGGTGGCACACCAACAATTTTCCTAACCACCATTGGGTAAATAAGCTGGTTTTCAAATTGCTGAATAATTACATACAAGCCGATCACCATAATAGCGCTGGTCATACCATTGGATACCAAAGCTAAAGTCACGGCGGGAATTGCGGCTAAAATAGGACCAAAAATTGGTATAATTTCAAACATTCCGGCAAGTACGGCTAAGAGTAAAGCATTTTCTACTCGGAGCAAAGTCAACCCCAAAAATACAAGCATCGCAACAATGATAGCCAAAACTATCTGACCCTGCATCCAAAGACCAATTTTGTGTTGTGATCTCTTCCATAAACCTAAAATATATTTTTCATTTTTAGCTGGAGTCACTATTCTCAAAAAATTTGAAACACCGTCAGACTCAACCGACAAATAAAATGACAAAATAATCACTAACAGAAAGCTCAATACGCCCCCAAAGATTGTGCTGGCAGTTGAGAAAAAGCCGTTAGAAAGACTCGAAACGGTGATATTTATTTGCTCTACTATTTGAGCTAAGGAAAAGTTTTTAGAAAAACCTTCTACGGCGGAGCCGGTAGATATTATTTTACTATCTTGAAGAGGGTTCCAAACTTGGAGCTCTCCTAAATATACCGGTAAACTTGAAAGCAGTTCGGTTGATTGATTTAGAAGTGGTAAAAACAGGAAATAAAATGTTCCTACTAAAACCATAACAGCGGCAGAATACATAAATAAAACTGAGAGAATCCTTGGCACTCTCCGCCTCAAAAACCATTGTGTGCCAGGCTCCACTGCTGATGCAATAATAACCGCAAGCAAGACAACAAGCAAAATATCACGTAAATAGTAGAACGATACAAAAACCAAAACAATCATTATTGTCTTTATAATTGTGCCTGCACTTATCTGAATTATTTTGTCACTAGTTTTATTTGCCATCAACTATAATATACCACAACTTAAGAAATTTTTTCTCGCAAAAAAGAAACTAAATCTTTTTCTGAAACTCTTTCTTGTTTGCCAGTATCGCGGTCGCGGACAGTTACCCCTTCCCCCTTTTCAAGAGTATCAAAATCTACGGTCACACAGAAAGGTGTGCCTATCTCATCCTGTCTTCTATATCTCTTTCCAATATTACCATTATCATCAAACTCAACTGAGCCAAATTCTTTTTTAATAATTTTATAAATTTCTCTAGCCTTTTCTATCAGCTGAGGTTTATTTTTTAGTAGTGGGAAGACCGCCAATTTTACTGGTGCCAACTTTGGAGTAAGTTTTAAATAGCTTCTCACTTCCCCACCAAGTTCATCTTCAGTATAGGCTTCAAGTAAAACGAACAGGAAAGCTCTATCAACTCCTCCTGAGCATTCTATGTCCCACGGTATAAATTTCTCTTTAGTTGTTTCGTCAAAATAAGACATATCAACTTTTGAATATTCAGAATGCCTCCTTAAATCCCAATCGGCTCGATGGTGAATACCCCAAGCCTCCTTCCAGCCTGCAAACGGAGTATTGTATTCAATGTCCCAAGCGTCTTTGGCATAGTGAGCTCGTTCGTCCATGGCATGTTGACGCAAACGCAAATTTTCTTTTTTAAAGCCTAGACCTAGGTACCAATCGAAAGCAAATTGTTTCCAATATTCGTATTGCTTCATACCCTCCTTTTCGTCCGGTCTTATATAATACTGAAGTTCCATTTGCTCAAACTCTCGTTGTCTAAAAAGAAAATCGCGAGGAGTAATTTCATTCCTAAAAGCTTTACCAATTTGACCAAGGCCAAAAGGAATCTTGGGATGCATAGAATCCATCACATTCTTAAAATTTACATGCACTCCTTGAGTAATCTCGCCACGTAAATAAACTTGAGTAGCGGTTTTTTCGGAAGCGCCCAATTTGGAACCAACTAATAAATTAAAAGTTATTGGTTCAGTCCATTCCACTTTCTTTTTGTCGTTCTTGTGAATTTTTTCATGATCGCCAATTGCCTCTGGTTGGTCAGCTCGTACTCTTTCGTGACAGATTTTGCATTCCACTAAAGGATCTGTAAAAAGTTCTAAGTGTCCTGACGCTTCCCAAACTTTAGCCGGCATTAAAATTGCTGCCCCCATACCGTAAACATCTTCGCGTTCAGTAATAAACTTCTGCCAAAAATATTGTTTTATATTGTGCCTTAGCTCCACCCCTAAAGGCCCATAATCAAAAATACCAGCCAAACCGCCATAAATCTCTGAACCTTGAAATATAAAGCCCCTTCTTTTACAAAGAGAAACTATTTTTTCCATTTTGTTTTCTTTTTCTGTCATGAGTCAATAATAACTCACCCAGCCCTCTCTTACAACAAGAGAGGGTTTTCAGATTCCCAGAGGATGACCCTTGAAGAATTTGCCCCAAAGGGTCATCCTCAAATTTTTTCTTCTCTTTACTTTTTCGAACCCACCCCGCTTTCCTAACGGAAAGTCGCCCCTCACCTTGCGAAAGTGAGGGGAAAAATACTATCAACATTCAATGCGACCGCATCAATTGTTGATAATCTAAAATGTAGCGATTAATCGCTACAAATCAAAAACAAAAAGTTGACTTAGTGGTCAATAAGAATGAATAACTTATTATGTAAATTTTTTTAATTTCCTGTTGTAGAAGCTGTGTCTTGTTTTTCTAAACTTGGGGTACTTGTAGCAATTTCGGGAGTTGTGGTACTTGTGCTGAGCGGAGTGGAAGTAGAAGTGACATCGGTGGATGTGGACTCAGAGACTTGCGCTGAAGCACCGGCAACTTCGGGAGCGGAATGTTGTGTCGCCCCCACTCCGCTTCGTAATATCATTTGTTCAAACTGATCTTTGGTTATGCAAGTATTGTTTACGCAAATATCTCCATTCACATTTATCTTATCCGCCGTTATCTCCCTCGTATAAATAGTGGTAGAAGTCACACTATCAAGTACTAAATTTTTCAAAGCATTGGTTCCTTGTCCTATCGTCGTAGTCAGCAAATCAAGTTTAGTATTAAGTTCTTGTATAGCTTTAGCTAAGATAGCCGTAAACTTCGGGTAATCAAGACCTTGAATAGTGCCGTCGCTTGCATAAGCCACAACTTCAGGGGTGACCGAAGCTACTTCTTCAGCAATAAAACCAACTTGTTTCCTTTGCTCTGGAGTATAACTAGATTTGTAATTGAAAAAGACTGGATTAAGTTTTAGAACATCATTCAAACCATACGAAAGTGGTTGTATGTTCTCTTTGTATTTTATAGAAGATGCCCCACAGACGGTGGTGGATGTTGCTAATTGTCCTGTTGTTGTGTTTACACAGGCATAATAACCCGTGGAATCGTTAGCTAAAGCTGGCATAGCTACTCCTCCGTTGACTGAGAGTGCTTTCCACGGAGTAGTCGTCCCGATGCCGACATTGCCAGTAAAATAATTAGTTCCGGAAAAAGTTCCTCCCGATATTGAAGGAGAAATTAAAAGATTATTTACAGTACTGCTTAAATTATCTATATTAGTTTGCAGAGTGTTTGAAGTTCTTCCCAATGCATCGGCCACACCTTGAGTACCGCCACTGGTGTAGTAGTTGTTCACAATTGGTTGCCCCCCTCTTGTTGTAAGAGGAGGGTTGGGGGGTGTTATTGCCCTAACAGTATTAGCAATCATTCTAGAAACTTCTTCTCGGGAGAGACCGGAATAATTTACAGTGAGAGGAGAGTTTGTCCGATTTCCCTCTCCTTGACTAGGAGAGGGGCTAGGGGCGAGGTTTTTAGAAACTGGACTAGGAATGTTTTCCCCCTCTTGTTGTAAGAGGGGGCTAGGGGGCGTTATTGTTTTATGAATTCCAAATATTGATTGAAAAAACTCTTTTAGAGAAAAGGCTTCAGCTTTAGGGGGCGTTATGGAGAGAGAGTAAGAAGAGCGATAATAGTAAAAATTTTTTCATTTGATTTATTTTATCATATTATTGGACCACTCTGTCATCTCCCGTTTTAAAACTTGGGTCGCCAGAGAAATTGGTGGTGACTGCTCCCGCTTTAGCTCCTATTTTCAAACCAGTTATTTTATCAACACCCGAAAGAGAAGCCTCGCCCAATATTATTGGAGCTTGACCAATTTGACTTGAACTTGGTAAAAATTCTAATTGGAAATAAATTTCCTTTTTAGAAGAATCAAAACCTGTATTGGGCAACAACGAACCAACATTCCAAACAACTTCATTGGTTACTTGATTAAATGAGAAAATTTCACTCTGGGGACTTTTTTGACTAGTCCATTTTACATAAGGCGGCAAAGTGGCTCTTACTTCCACATTACTTACCTGGTTAAATGAATTGCTAACACCCCAAACAATTGTATAGGTAGTGGGTAAATTAATTTTTGGAGGTATCAATCCTGAATTTTCAATATTTCCCACCGATCTTACTGTTTTTGATGATAAAGCGATGTCCGTAGCTAAAATAATTTTTCTTGTTTCCATCATAGAGACAGTCTCTACCGAACCAGATTCTAATATTCTTTCGCCCCTGGCGGTTATGGTAATTTCTATTTCAGGTCTCGCCCCTTTAGATATATTTGTATATAAAAGTGGTGAGAGACGAAAAGATAATTTGGCCTGGGAACCGGGCTCCATATCGGAAAATTCTAGAACAGATCTTTTGTCCCATAAGATGGTGTTATTAAACGACTGAAAAAACCCCCCATTGCCAGCAACGACACTGGCTTGATTAAAGGCCCCCCCTTTGAAGGATGCTTCGGCAGAAAGATTAAATAATCTGGAAGATAAATTATTTCTAACAATAAATTCTGTATCGACTTGTGAACCTCCTTGACTAACAAAATCTTTATCACTTCCTTCTATATAAACATCCAGCCCAATAAAAGATTTCTTCACCAAAATTGATTCTGCGAGCTCAGAAAATGGTACGGCAATAATTCTTTCATCATTTTCATTGGCCGTTCCTACATTTATCTTAAAAACTTTTTCTTCATTATTTTGGCCTATAATATTTCCTTTTATTGAAATGTTTTTCTTTTCTCCCGGTTCTAAACTAGAGAATTTCCAAATATTATTTTCATAAAAAGCATCAGGAGAAGCGCTTTTAAAAACAAAACCAAATGGATATTCTACTTTTACTAAAAAATTGCTTATCTTGTCTTTAGAATTGGAAGCTATCTCCATATTAAAAGTTATATCCTGATTTGAATTAACTTCCTTGGGGTATGTCGGGGTAATTATTACCGGAGCAGAACTAATTGATATCTCATAAGTTTTCTCTTTATAAAAAAGAGCACTTGAATTTTCTACCCTATATTCTAAAGATATTTTTATTTCTTTAACGCTTTCTTTTTCACCAAAAAATACCACTTTAATGTTCTGATTGAAATTTTCTCCTGATTTTATTTTGCCCAAAGCATATCTTTCATTGCTGATTTCTTTAGAAAGATCAACCACAGACCTTGTGCCTTGGGGATATTCAATCAGCATAGAGGTAGAATCAAGATCAATATTATTGTTATTAATCACATTTATATCGAGAGAAACTTCTTGCCCACCACCAACAGAGACGGGTCCCACTACTTTTATATCAACATTTCTTGAGGAGACGATATTGATGCCACCCAGGAAAACAAAAGCGGCTATTCCAGAAGCCAAAACAAAAAATAAAAGAGAGAAAATAAAAATTTTTTTGATAAAAGTGTGTTTGTTTCTAGCCATATTAGATACATTAGCGGCTAATTCATCAAATCTGCTTGTTTTTGTGCTTTGCCAACTTTTTTCATTTTCTTCCGTTAAGTTTGCCGGTGGATCATTATCTTCAGTTGGCTTAAGATCAGATCTGCCCACATCAATAATATCTGGATTATTTCTAGAATACAGCTTTTTTTCAAGCCGATTCAACTTTTCCCTTTTTTCATCACCATATTGCATCTTGGATATTATACCACGAGAAAATTTAAGTGGCCCTCAAAGACTCGTTAATGAGTTCTACTATTTTGAACCGGCGAGGAGAAATCGCCTCTAGGGCTTCTATGGTTATTTCCGAGGATGATACAGGAATAGAAAGTTCGGGGTCATGACGCATATAACCCAAGGCATGCAATATGCGCATCAAGGTCAAACATTCTGCCAAAGCAATATTTTCTTCTTTTGCAGTTATTAGAAAATTAAAAAAGTTTGAAATAATATTAAAAACAGAATTAAAGGAATGATGAGTTTCCTCTTCAGAAACCAATTTTTTAATTAAATTTAAAAGGTTGCCGACAATTCTTAATTTGGCAGTAGAGTCTTTAAATTCTTCAAACAAATTTTTGTCAGCTCTAGCACTTACCACCCGCCAACCAGTTTTACCATGCACCAAAGAAAACTCACTAAAACAAAAATCTTGAGAACCCGCTCGCAATTTGGAATGCAAGTTTCTGGATCCTTGGGCTTTGGCATTTATTAAACCAAAATTTTCAGTAAATATATTTATGAGCTTATTGCTATCTCCCTCAATCCGACTAGATATAACAATGCCTTTAGTATGATGTTTGCAATACATAAAATTAAATACTATTTAATTTTGATTTTAAATTTCATTTCGTTTACCAAAATTTCTTCACCGTCATTATTTTCAAAAACAAAAGCTTTTACATTAGTTGGTTTTTTAATCTCTTCCAAGACC
>Ga0265292_1002258_pt1 | contig 13772 bp, 8 predicted proteins | sample Munlanlewell296A_FD_189080 | JGI IMG/M metagenome (GOLD analysis project Ga0265292, IMG submission 189080) | Leachate microbial communities from a municipal landfill in Southern Ontario, Canada - Leachate well 296A | ecosystem: Engineered > Solid waste > Landfill > Unclassified | place: Canada...
CTTGGGTATATGACACCGGTAGAGTTTGAGAATAGGCAAAAGAACGAGGCTTTGATTTCTACTAATTTATATGCTTGACTTAATGGGGGGCATTACAAACCGTTTCTGTTTCTGCGGAACCGGCGGCAAACTATATAACAAACCGTTTGTCAATCGGGCTGTCATATCCTGGGATAAACGTTAAGTACGGATTCTTAAACAATCTTGCGGTTGATTTGCACTATCAAGGCAGCACTATTGCAGGTATTGCCGGGGCAAGGGCTCTCTATTATGTTCTTCCCACGAATACTATCATCCCTTATCTAGGCTTGGAAGTTGATTATCTGCAATACAAAAACCAGCAGAGTAATGATTGGTCGATCACAGGGTCATATGTTGGCGCGTTACTTGGCATAGAATATTATTTCTCACGAGCGTTAAGTATTTGCACGGATATTGGGTATGGGAATATGAGTATGGCGAGTACAACAGTCAGTGATGTTTCGTATATTACGGACAAAATAATTGCAAATATCGGGTTGAACTGGTATATAACCGTACCGAGGAAAGATAGTGGCAAATGAGGATATTGTCATGAAGATAGTAAAACTTGTTTTATTCATATCGTCGCTGTGTTTGCTTGCGGGTAATTTGTATTCCGCAACGTTTTCGTTAGGGATGCCTGCTGCTGTAGAGCAGGCAGGAAAAGAGTTTGAAGCGATTATTGAACAAAAACAGCAGGAACGTATTAACAATACCGCACCAGCAGCGCCTGTGTTGTATGATTTCACAAGCCCGGATACCGACGGGGATTATGCAGTCCGTTGGAATTCAGTTACTAATGCGTTAAACTATATTTGCGAAGAGGACGATAATAATAGTTTCGACAGTCCGGTGACGATATATTCCGGCGCAAACACGTCGTATGATGTTGTTGGGAAATCAACGGGAACTTACTATTACCGTGTGAAAGCCACGAACAGTTACGGCAACAGCGGGTGGAGTGATGCGAAGTCAGTAACCGTGGCTATTAATTTGTCTATCCCCACGGGGATGGTATTTGTAACAGCGGGAAATTTTACAATGGGTTCGATTTCTATATTGATCAACGAACAACCAATTCATACAGCGTATCTTGATTCTTATTATATAGACAAATACGAAGTTACTAATGGACAGTATAAACAGTTTATAGACGCGGGTGGGTACAGTACACAATCATACTGGATCACCGACGGGTGGATATGGAAGTCGAGTTATAGCGTTACTAAACCGAAATATTGGGATGATACAACTTATGGTTATACTGCAACCAATGGTCCCAACTTGCCTGTCGTGGGAGTGAATTGGTATGAAGCGTGTGCATACGCGAAATGGACAGGAAAACGGTTACCTACGGAAGCGGAATGGGAGAAAGCAGCACGGGGAACTGATGCCCGGACGTATCCGTGGGGTAACACATGGTATCCCAATTATTGTAACTGGTATGACACTTCGCCTGTATTGGGTAATAGTGATGGGTACACGTATGCTGCGCCAGTAGGAACCTATGAAAACGATAAAAGCCCGTATGGGTGTTACGATATGGCAGGAAATGTGTCTGAATGGTGTAACAATTGGTATGAGACATATTCTACTGGAACAGTAATCAATCCTACAGGTAACACTACGGGTTATTACCGTATAATCCGGGGTGGGAGTTTTTACAACTACGGTAACATCATCTGCCGGTCTGCGTTTCGGGGACTCAGCTACCCGATCTACATGTACGTCTACTTAGGTTTCCGTTGCGCGAAATCTGTAAACACAGCAATACCTTCTGCTCCAAGTGGCATGAAGACTACTACACTTTCTTCCAGCACTATACTTGTTTCGTGGACTGATAGTTCAAACAAAGAAGTTGGATTTCAATTAGAGCGTAAAGTATTAGGTGGGAATTATAGTTTAATTCAAACACTAACACAAAACACTACATTTTTTTTGGATTTCCCTTTGATAGCAGCTACAATCTATTATTATCGGGTATTGGCGTATAACCTGAACGGGAATTCTATATATTCGGCGGAAGCTAATGCAACAACACAATCATTCAGTAGTAATCTTACGGGAATGGCGTTGATAGCAGCAGGAAGTTTTACAATGGGGTCGAGTTCGTCAACTAGCGAACAACCAATTCATACAGTTTATCTCGACGCATACTACATTGACAAATACGAAGTGACAAATGGACAGTATAAACAGTTTATAGATGCTGGGGGATACAGGAACTCATCATGCTGGACGACAGAAGGCTGGGATTGGAGAATGAGTAACAACATTACGCAACCGAATTACTGGACAAGCTCTACTTTTGGATATGTTGCAGTAAATGGTCCGAACTTGCCAGTTGTGGGAGTGAGTTGGTACGAAGCGGATGCATATGCAAAATGGGCAGGGAAACGGTTACCGACGGAAGCGGAATGGGAAAAAGCTGCACGTGGAACAGATCAGAGGATGTATCCTTGGGGAAATATATGGTACACAAATTATTGCAATTGGCATGATGGAACAAGCGGGGATGGAAGTCAAGATGGATATAAGTATACCGCTCCGATAGGTAGTTATGAAAACGGGAAAAGCCCGTATGGGTGTTATGACATGGCAGGCAATGTGAGCGAATGGTGCAACGATTTGTCTGGTACATATCCTAGTGGAACAGTAAGCAACCCTTCGGGACCCACTACGGGTATTTACCGCGTGCTTCGGGGCGGGTCTTGGGAGGGCGGCGTCTACGAAAGCCGGTCTGCCTATCGTTACCTCTCCAACTACCCGTACCATAACTTCGACAACTTCGGCTTTCGTTGCGCGAAATCAGCCAATCCGTAATATATATATTATCAACTGACAGATTACATATTAGAACAAGTTGTCTTTAGCCGGTGTAGTATACAAAGTGGTGTACTTAGTATGCATTACAAAAAGGATGGATACAAACTATGAAGATAGTCATATCAATGGCACAAGCTTTTCTTTCACAAACTCCCAGGCATTATCAATATCGTACTTTATCTCAGGCCGAATAAGCCCTGTCATATCATTACGGAAATCCATATTCTTAAGCTTAGCTTCTACGTTGTTAATCAACTCAACCCGCGAAATTTTAGATAGCGTTAGATTTATATAAGAATAAAACGCTTTTACTATTTTAGTTAGCTCCGGTTTTTTGGTTTTTATTGCATACCATAGATCAAACAAATCTCTGCCCTTTCTTCGCTGGTACAACGCCCTTATTTTGGTACCTAATAATTCTTCAAGTGTATACGTCATAACATGTGTTTTCCCAGTGTACCATTTCGATTGAACTTCAAGCGGAACTGGCTCAATTATAAAAGCTGGAACATGTTCCCGGCAATTAATCTCAATTTTTAGTTTCATTTGTATAACTGGCGGAATTTCAGAATCGTAAAAAAGGGTCAAAACATTATTCATGTTTTTCTGTTCCCTTTTTATCTTGCCACCTGTAAAAGACAATTTCTTTAACCTGTCAAAAATAGGCCCAATAGGCGCAGCTTTTATCTGTACCAGGTCGATATCTTCAGAATATCTTGCCGCAGGCTTTAAATAAAGCTTGTGTAACGCTGTCCCTCCCCTGAAAGCAAGGTTATTGCGTAACATATCGTCATTAAATATTTCAACCAAAAACCTGCTTATTACCAAGTCCTGTTCCACTTGTTCGTTAGTTTTCCAGGGTGCGGTTTCCCGCCAGGAGTATATATCAGCTCGTGGTATCATTTCTCGGATTCCAAACTTTCATTTACAATTATTTTCCAGCGGTTATTGCGTTTAAATTCAGCTGATTTATTCATTGGATTCAATGCAATACTCCGGTTGATTCTTTTCCCATACGCTTTCCATACTAAATCTGCCACAGTTTTTTTTCGTAAAATAGTTTCCAGTATATATCCCAACCGCTGAACAACTGACAGCGGTACATCTCCCGGCCCTAATTTAGTAATTTCATGTTTATCAAATTTAGATGTCATATCGCCAATAATTTCAACAACCCTATTCAATCCGCCAACATATTTATTTAATTGAAGCAAGTCTACGGCTGTAAGTACCGGACCTGATATTTTAATGTACCCGCTATCTGTCTTTCGTTCTTCTAACCCTTTTATATTGCCACTGTTTTTGCTAATAAAATTAATCTTTAAATTATTTACGTTAATCATTCTCATGGACGGTTTTGAAGTAACAACATATAACTCCTGGGGTTGTTGGTGTGAAGAACCGTGGAACACTGCAGCGGTAAGTAACCCAAGATAATACCTTCTTTTTAAATAGCCCATTAAATCATCAATAAAAAGGTATGGCGACAATATGCCATTAGTTGAATATTCCGGAGGTATTATTACGTAAAAACCATTGATTACAGAAATGACTTTTTTTCTTTTAGCCAATCGGAACAATGCCATTCTTATTGCGGAATGTTTCTTATTGAACTTATCTATTATTTCATGCAATGCAAAGGAATACCTGCCTTTGGATTGGAGGTTCTCAATATAATCTAACACATAATTATACATTTTTCATCTTCCCTCTGATATTGTATCATAATGTCTGCTATTTCATACACAAAGTGTATATAAACGCAGATGTTGTGTCAAGCTTGTGTTTAACAATAATTTATCAATGTTATGTGTTAACCCAAGCGTGTATGTGAATTAACCCGGTGCTTTGATCCACTATAATATATTATATGTACATTAAGACACTGTTTGAAATGATTGAAAAATGAATTGAGAGGTGTGTCTATAACTTGGTTTCTAACGTTTTTTCTGGTTGGATAAAGGGGGGAATATTTACAAAACACGCAACATAGTGATTTGATATTAAAAAGAATTACTGGTATAATGTTATACGTACCTGGAGGAATATGGTTGTTATAAAAAAATATTCTACTAATACAAGTTATGATGCTGAAGATAGATATTTACTAACCCATCAACGCAGTGTTTGGCAACAGTTGACCCCGCGGGAACGTTTACGCCGTTCATGGGTCTTGCGTAACAGGTTGATAAATATCCGCGGAATACATGATACCAAACTTTTTCCACACACTTAACCAGTCAAAAATACGGTACGTACTTATCAGCGGGCAAATGCAAAATAACTTCATAAATTATCCCACTTTACCTTAAAAAATAAATCCAGGGCTGCGCATAATTAATTCGAAGGTAACAATAAATATTGGATGGGTCAAATCAGCAGGTTATTTTGCAGTATTGACATTAGTGAATTATATGTTTATACTAAAAAAAGGAAAGAATGGTTTATGAAAATAACTGAGTTGTTCATATTAGCTATATTGGTAGCTGTGATTAGCACACCTGCCGAGGCGGTTCCTCTGCAAATAAATTTTCAGGGAAGGTTGACCGATAGTGCGGGGCAGCCGCTGACAGGTATGTATACAATATCATTTGGTTTATATGACACAAATACCGGTGGAACAGCGAAATGGGCTGAAACACAAAATAGTATTTCAATGGTTAACGGGATGATAAACGTAGTTATAGGAAGTTCAGTAACGGTTACGCCGGAAATCTTGTCTGCAGGTGATTTATGGCTGGAAATTAAGGTTGAAAATGATATTCTTCAGCCACGGCAAAAACTTGTGTCTTCGCCCTACGCAATCGCCGCAGAGAATAGTAATAAACTAAGCGGCCGTACGTACGATATGTTTTTGTCAACTGGCGGGGGTACAGTCAATGGGCCAGTGATTATCCAAGGTTCCGGTACGGTTTTGCAGGTTGTTGGCGTGTCTTCGTTTACCGGTGTTATGACGGTTAATTCAGTGTACAACCCAACAGTTCCTCGCGGAGGAATTATTATGTATTCAGGTGTATGGAATTTTGATGCTAGCGGGTTAGGTACTGGCGTTTTATCAGGCTGGGCGTTGTGTAATGGTAATAATAGTACACCAAATTTAAGCGAAAAGTTTGTTATGGTATCCACAACTTCTGCGGGGCAAAACTCTGCAGGCGGTAATCTTACGCATTCTCATTCATTGCTGAATACTGAAGTATTTTTTGGGCCGCAGACCGGTGATGTATCGTACATCTCGCCAAACGGAGGACGGAGAGTGTCGTATAGTAATTCTGCTGCCGATATGTACGTGTCAAACAGTAGTACTCAACGGGTTGGGTATTCGGGAAATACACCTGCGGCTTCAGATACAGCTATACAGAACCTTACTCTCGACACAGCAGCTGTTACATCGACGGTTAATCACCAACCGCCTTTTTTCAAACTAGCGTTTATAATGAAACTATAATATTTATCAAAGGATTATTTTAAAGTTATGAACTCAAAACAGCGTGTTTTAACAACATTTGCGTCAAAAGTGCCGGACCGCGTACCCGTGAATTATTTTTCAAATCCGGGGATTGATGCGCGGTTAAAACAGTTCTATGGGTTAAAACCTAATGACGTTGAAGGGTTGCGCATAGCGCTGGGGGTTGATTTCCGTGGGATCAACGCGCCTTATCGCGGGGCTAAATTGTATGAGGATATTCCCGCACGCGGGGTGAAGGTTGATAACTGGGGTATACACCGCCGCTGGGTGGAACATACTACCGGCGGGTACTGGGACTTCTGTGATTTTCCTCTAAAAGACGCGGATGAGCATACTATTGCCGAGTGGAGGATGCCGTCCCCTGATGATTTTGATTATTCAAAAATTGAGGAGAACGCAAAACAGCGGTATGGGCAATACGCAGTGTTTACCGGTAGTGCAGGGTTTGGGGATATTATTAACGCTAATGGTATGATCCGCGGGACTGAACAAACACTGGTTGATCTTATTACCAACGATCCTGCGGGGTTATTGCTAGCACAGAGAAGAGTGGATGTACAACTTGAAATCATACGCAGGACGTTAGTAGCTGCAAATGGCGGGATTGATTTTCTGTGGATCGGTGAGGATCTTGGCAGCCAGAACGCGCAGATAATCAGCCGTGAACTTTATCTTAAACATATACGCCCGTTACACAAAAAGTTTGTTGACCTCGCAAATACGTTTGGTATCCCTGTGATGATACATTCCTGCGGGTCAAGTAGCTGGGCATACAACGATTTTATTGAGATCGGTATCAAGGTTGTGGATACCCTTCAACCGGAAGCTAAGGATATGGCACCGGAGTACCTCAAGAAAAGTTTTGGCGGTAAGTTAGCGTTCCACGGGTGTATCTCCACCGCAGGGCCTGTCGCAACGGGTACTGTTGATGAGGTTGTCCGGTACTGCCGTAAAACTCTTGAAGTAATGATGCCCGGGGGTGGGTACTGTTTTGCGCCAACACATCAGTTACAGGATAATTCGCCAACTGAAAATGTTGTGGCAATGTACGATACTGCTAAAAAGTACGGGGGATACTGACCCCCACTCTTTTTAAAACCTATTTAGTATTTCGCAAGAGTGAGAGTGAGCGGCTTCCATTATCTTTGTGTGTCCCGCAAGGACGAGTATGAGCGATTTCAATCGTTTTGTCTGCAAAACGATTATTGAGCGAATACCGTCCTTGCGGGATACTTAATAACTGCTTGTTTACTTTTAATAAAATAAGTATGATTATTATCAAATAATTATCTTTTTTAATGGAGGGTAAACATGCAGAAGTACACGCGGTCACTGGTAGTCAGTGTAGCAGCAGTACTTGTTGTTTGTATTAGTTATACGGTAACGGATATGATAATCTCACGGTCGTTTGTTCCATCATGGGTATCAAATACGTTTAAACAAAAGAAGGTAAAGAAAAAAGTTGTGCCTACTCTCGTGAAATTTATGTCCTATAAGTCCGCAATGAATAAAACGCAGAAAATTAATAAGCCTGTAATGGTAGACGTTTATACTGACTGGTGCGGGTGGTGTACGCGTCTTGATGAAACCACGTATAACGATAAAAATGTTGCGGCCTTGTGTAAAGATAAGTTTTATTCCGTAAAAGTTGATGGCGAAACTCCGGATGGGAAAAAGTTTTGTGCTGCACATAATATCCAAGGGTTCCCTACAATCATGTTTATCGACAGTAAGGGTGTTGAGATTGACCGTATAGTAGGATACCTCCCGGCGGAAGTGTTTATCCGGGAACTTAATAAAATTGTTGACGGTAAGAAAACTTTTAGTGCGCTTAAGGAGTTGGTAAAACAAACACCCGAGGATGGCGAGGTTTTGTGTCTTCTAGGTAAAGGGTATATGGAACGGGAGAATTATAAGGACGCTATTGGATTATTCGAGAAAGCAGGGATCCTAAATTATCCGGGTAAGAATGTTGAAGAAATTGAGTCATCAATAATTAGTTGTAATTTAGGCTTGAAAGAAAATGTTAAAGCGCTGGGGTTAGCGGAAAAGTTTATTGTCAAGAATCCTACATCAACGACGGTAATATATATGTACCGCGTATGCGCGTATATTCACAAGAATAATAAGGATTATAAAAAAGCTATTCCCTATGTTGAAAAAGCGTTTAAGCCGCCGTATTCGTTTAAGGAACTTTCTGCTATCTACGGTTTGATGGGTGATAAAAAAAATCAAGCTCTGCAGAAACAAAAGTTTGATGAGTTTATGAAAACCCAGAACGCGTTGAGACAGCAGCAACAGCAAAAACAGCAGCAGCAGCCTGCTAAGAAGGGAAAGTAGTTAGTAATAAAAAAATAGTGGATGCATGGAATAACCGCTGTACTGCCTGCATTTAACGAGGCAGAAAATTTGGCGTTTGTTGTAAGTGAACTAAACGCAACATTATGTTCAGCTGTGCGTGAGTACGAAATTATTGTTGTGAATGACGGTTCTTCTGATAATACCGCCTCAGTTCTTGCGGAGCTACAGAAAAAATATTCTTTACTCAAAACTATTAGTTTTTTAAGTAACCAGGGATACGGGCGGTGTTTTTGCGCTGGGGTACATTCAGCGAAGTATGAGTATGTGCTTTTCACGGATACTGACGGGCAGTTTGTGTATTCTGACCTCCTGAAAATATTGCCGGTATCACCGGAAGTTGATGCTTATCTCGGGTATCGCGTTAATAAACAATACGGTATACTCCGAAACTTGTGTTCCAGGATATTCAACTGGTTAATCCGTATAGTATTTGGTTTAAAAGTACGGGATATTAACTGCGCTGTTAAACTATACAAAAAAGGTGTGTGTATCCCGGATAAACTTATTTCCCGCAGGTTTTTTGTTAATGCTGAACTCCTTATAAGATTACACTCCCGGGGTTGTGTTGTTCATGAATTTCCGGTTACTCATCGTCCACGGAAAACAGGGGTTTCAACCGTAAGATGTATTGAAGTATTGAATACTTTTATCGATGCTGCGAGGTTTGTCCAAAGCCGTGTGTATGAAAAAAAGTGAGTTATTACCGGTTAATAAAACTCGATTGTCAATGATGCGAGGTGGTTATTCCCAAAGGTTTTTACCGGTGAGTACGCGTAGTCTAGGCGGAAGTTTGAGATTTTTATTCCACCGCCTAACGTGTACGTTCCAACTGCGGTATTGTATCCCGCTCTAAGGGTTATCACCCGGGTTAATGCGTACTCGCTGCCTGCGGAGTAGGTTATTGTATTGTTAACACTTACCGCATCGGCGGTTATTATAAACCGTTCGTCTTTACTTAGTTTTGATATCCCCGCACGGAGAGTTAACGGTACAAGCGTTTCTCCCGGTAACTGGTATGGTTTGAGTAACTGCGAGTAGTTCTGCAGGGTAGCGCCTATCCGTGTGCTTGGGTTTAACCGGAAAATCGCGCCGGTATCGACCGTGAGTATTTGTGAGTCATACTTCTCTACTAACGTGCTCATAACGTATTTTAGGTTTAGCCCGAATGTAAGTTTACCCCCGGGGTTATGCGCTATACTCGCTACTACGGCGGTATCTTTCTGCGCTACTACTGTCCCAAACCCTGTGATACTTTCCGTACCGGTATCAAAAAGTAAGGCGGTTATGCCCGCAGTTGTTCCTGCAACGCTTTTTCCGGAGAGTTTAAAAACGTAACTTACAGCATCATATTTTGAGTTAAACATTGCAATATGGTGTGTAACGCATAACGCGCTTACTGTTTTGTCGTTACGCCGTATCCCCGCGGGGTTCGTAAAAATGTTTGGGATCCCTGAAAAAAGGGCGGTACCTGCGGATCCAAGGGAGTATGTTTGCGCGTTAATCATCGAGGTTAAGGCATTTAGTTCTGCGTATAGGGCTAGCGGAGTGTATGATAGGAGGATAAGTGTTGCTAAAAGTAGTGAGATAAACCTCTTCATCATCGTAAGACTACTACTTTCCGTGTAATGACTGCCGTACCGTCGGTGATTACTATTACGTATGTGCCGGAATTAACTTTTGTGCCGTTATCATCCGTGGCATCCCACTGGAATTCCATGGTATCCCCGGTATTTTTGCCGTTGTATATTAACTTTATCCTGCGCCCGGTGAAGTCATAAATTTCTGTTACTACATCGCTTTCACGCGGGTTGTAAAGTACTGTCATCAACGGCGCGGAGGAAGTTACAAAATTATTTTTTATCTTTACCTCGCCGTCAGTGGCTAGCGTGTCGTTATACGCTGCGTTGTTGATATTAACTACGATACGCTTATTCGCGGTATGGTTAACGGTATCGTATACTATGGCTTCCACTGTGGAATTACCGTCTTTAGTTTTAGTGGTATCCCAGTAACACTCCCACGGCGGTGTGTTAATAATCGTTAATAACTTTTTTGCGCCATAAAAGAGCACTTGCGCAATGCCTTTATCGTCAGTAACGGATACCGTGATTTTTGTGGTACCCCAGATTATTTGTCCCGGGGTGGGGTTAAGCATCGTTATTTCCGGTGCGCTGTCCGGTGTAACTGCTGCGATAAAATATTGGTTTACCTGGTTCGCGGATAATGGTGCGTAACTGCGGGTGGAGGGTGTTATATCGTATCCTTGTTTTACTGCAGTAACATCGTAATTCCCGGGGGGTAAGGTTCTGAATTCATAGTATCCTTCTGAGTTGGTGGTATAGGTACCGTTGACCGTGCCGGTAAGGGTAACTACTGCACTGTCAACTGCAGCGCTTTGGCCATCCAGGACATAACCTTTTATTGTGTAGGTAACTGTGCTGTATGTGGCGGTATAGTTTTGGGTGTCACTATTACCCTCAAGCGGGGTGTATGCCCTGTTTGACGGTGTAAAAAAGTATGAGGGTTTGGTTAGTATTACATAATAATTTCCAGGTAAGAGATTTGTGAACTCATAATAGCCTGTATTATCAGTACTCGCAGTGCCGGAGTTTGAGCCCGTAAGTGTTAGTGTGACACCCGTAACCGCTGTGTTATTACTTGTGCGGACATATCCTGTTATGCGGTAAATAATTGTACTGTACGTACCCGTAAAGGTTTGGTTTTCTTGGTTGCCCGTAAGCGCGGTATACGTTTTTTTACCCGGAGAAAATGAGTAGGATTGTTTTCCCGGGGTTAACGTATAATTCCCGGAGGTAAGCCCCAAAAATTCGTAGTACCCGGTATCAGAAGTTGTGTATGTGCCTGTAGAACTGTCGGTAAGGCGTATAGTTACTGAAGATATACCGGTACTTGTAGCGCTGTCGCGGATGTATCCTTTGATATAATAACCTGTTTGTGTGATCGTAGTATTTACTGCGGTAAAGTTTTGGTTTGCCTGGTTTGCGGTTAACGGGTTATACGTTTTGTTTGCCGGGTCAAATTCCCATAATATCCCGTCGGGGGTGAGTGTGTAGTTCATACCTGAAATTATGCCCGTAAATTGGTAGTAGCCCGTACTGGTTGTCGTATAAGTCCATGTGCTGGGGGTTAAACGCAAAGTTATACCCGTAACTCCGGTACTGCTTACTGTCCTCACATAACCGTTGATATTATAAGTTACCGGGTTGTACGTACCAATATAGTTTTGGGTGTCCTGATTCGCGGTAATTGAGGAGTATGTTTTTGATGACGGGGAAAAGTTGTAGTCCGTTTTTAATGGTATCACCGCATAATTACCCGCGGTGAGTGCCGGGAATTCGTAGTATCCTGAATTATCGGTGATTGTACTTCCGGTATTCGATCCGGTTAAGTTTATTGTTACCCCGGAAATTGCGGTACTACCTGATGTTCTAGTGTATCCGCGGATATAATAAGTTATCCCGGCAATTGTGCCGGTAAAGTTTTGGGTGTCCTGGCTTGCGGAGAGGTTGGTGTAACTTTTATTTGACGGAGAAAAGGTGTAGCCTGTTTTCCCGGCGGTAACCGCGTAGTTGCCACTGGGGATGTTCAAAAATTCGTAGTACCCTGTACCCGTAGTGGTATAACTTCCTGTCGAAGTGCCGGTAAGGTTTACCGTAACGCCCGTAATTCCCGTAGCGGTGTTGTCACGGGCATAGCCTTTAATATAAAACAATGTTTTTGTGAGCCCAAAGTTTACTGTTGTGGTTGAGTTATACAGCGTTGTCATACTTGCACGGGTTGAGGTTGTGTAGCCCGTAGAAGAAGCTTTGAGGTCATAGGTTCCTGTGGGTACCCGTAAAACGTAATTCCCGGATGTGTCGGTAAGTGTTGAATTAATTGTTATCCCTGATATCTGTGTTTCCACCATAACGCCAATAAGGTTTGTGCCGTTAAGCGTAGAGCTTGTTTTCCCGGTAAAGTAGCCGTAGCATGTGCCGGTAAAGTTTTGGGTTTCCTGGTTTGCGGATAGGCTAAGAAAGGTTTTACTTACCGGCGAGAATGTCCAGTTTGTGCCGGTTGGTTTTAGTAAATAATTGCCGGTGTTAAGATTAGTGAATTCGTAGTAGCCCGTAGCCGTAGTTATGGCAGTTTTGTTTGCGTCACCGCTTAAGGTTACTGATAACCCCGGGATTGCGGTACCGCCTGTATTACGTATATATCCTTTGATTGAGAATACCGTAGGGGTGTATGTACCGGTAAAGTTTTGGTTTTCCTGGTTTGAGGATAACGCTGTGAATGTTTTTGAGGACGGATTAAACCCGTAGTCAGTTTTTGTGGCGGTAATGCCATAACTTCCCGAGGGTAAGTTAAGAAATTCGTAGTAGCCCGTGGAGTCTGTGGAGTACGAACCTGTACCTGTCCCGGATAAGGTTAAGGTAACGCCGCTGATGCCGGTACTTGTGTTGTCACGTACATAGCCTTTAATATAGTAATACACGTATCCGTATTTTGTGATAATCACGTCAGTAAGGCCGGTGTTGATATTACCGTCCAGTGCGCCGCCGGTACCGCCGGAAAGATAAATGTTATTGCCGGTATCCACTGCGATATCGTCTGCGTTGTCATTTTCTGAGGTGCCAAATTGTTTAGTCCACTGTTTTGTCCCGGCGGAGTCAAATTTACTGAAGAAAATGTCAAGTGCGCCGGAGCCAAGATTACCGTCAATCCCGGGGGTTGTGCCGTAAACAGAGTATGTCATTGCGGCGCGTTGTTTTGAGCTCGCAAGTTTTTGCGCAGGTTCGCCGTCAATCGGCGCTTCCGGCGGAATGCCTGTGGTGCCGGAAGCATAAACGTTACCCGCGGAATCAGTGGTGATGCCTCCTGATATTTCGGTATCCGCGGAACCTACCATTCGTGCCCATTGTTTTGTACCCGAGGAGTTGAATTTTAGTAGTAATAGGTCGGTTATACCGGAGAACGGCTGGCTGTCATACGATTTTGAGGCTGTGCAGTTGAGGTACACATTTCCCGAGGAGTCTAATGTTAGCGCGGAAGATGTGTCATCATCTGTGGTACCAAATACTTTTGTCCATTGCTT
>Ga0265292_1002259_pt1 | contig 13768 bp, 17 predicted proteins | sample Munlanlewell296A_FD_189080 | JGI IMG/M metagenome (GOLD analysis project Ga0265292, IMG submission 189080) | Leachate microbial communities from a municipal landfill in Southern Ontario, Canada - Leachate well 296A | ecosystem: Engineered > Solid waste > Landfill > Unclassified | place: Canada...
AAAATTCAATTGATGTTTGTTATTTGTCATTTGTTATTATTTATCTATGTTGAAGCAAGTTCATCTTTACATCAAAGGCGACGTCATCGGGGTTGGCTTTCGGGCTTGGACAAAAATCCAGGCAAAAATTATTGGAGTAACTGGTTGGGTAAGAAATATTACTGATGATGATAAGGTTGAGGCTCAAATACAAGGAGAAGAAGAAAAAGTTAAGCAAATAATTGAACTAATAAAAAAAGGCCCATCTGTTTCTCATGTTTCTGACGTTCAGACTTTCTGGCAAGAACCGAAGGAGGTTTTTGATGAATTCAAGATAGTTAAATAATTTTCTTTTCCTTAAAACTATAGTAACCCTCTTTGGTAATAATCAAATGGTCAGCAACTTCTATTCCTAATAACTTTCCTGCTTTGATTAAATTATCAGTAACAACTAAGTCATCTTCTGACGGTTTTAATTCTCCGGAAGGATGGTTGTGACAAATAATAATTCCCGCAGCGTGATTTTTAATGGCCGTTTCAAAAGTTTCCCGGGGATGAATTAAACTGGAGTTTAAGGTTCCGATTGAAACTGTATCAATATTAATTACTTTGTTGCGGTTATCCAAAGAAACTACTATAAAATATTCTTTGTGAAAATTAATAATTTTTTCTTTTAAAAGCGGAAAAATATCTTTTGGAGATTTAATAATCACGTTTTTATTTTTATTTGAAATTTCCTCTTTTACTAAGCGTTTAGAAATTTCAAAACAGGCTTTTAATTGACATGATTTGGCTAAACCTAATCCTTTGATCTTCTTTAACTCTTCAACCGATGCTTCAGACAGTTGGTCTAACGAACCAAAAGTGCTTATTAGTTTTTGAGAGATTTTTACAACCGATTCCCCTTTTGATCCCCGGCCAAAAATCAGAGATAATAACTCCTGAAGAGATAATGATTCCACTCCATATTTGACAAGCCGTTCTCGCGGACGTTCATTAACGGGTAAATCGTGTAAAGTGGACATATCATTAGTTCATCAAGTTTGTCAAGTTTTTCAAGTTATAAAGACAGGTTTTTTTCTTGATGAACTTGATAAACTTTATAACTTGATAACTTTTAAGTCTACCGCTTATATCCTACAAAACTACTTTATTAGACTATCATAAAGCCATTATTAGATCGATAGATACTATAAAATTATACGAGTATATTTATTTGTAGATTCCCTGGCGATGGCCAATGCGTATAATAAAAATTAATAAAATCTTTTTAAATATTTTATAAATTATTCTGTAGGGCCAAATTCTATATCCATAGTAACCCTTTAATTCTCCTTCCAATTTTTTTCCTACATACGGATTAGCTTGAATAGCTGGTAAAAGAGAGTAAATGCGTTTTTGGTATTCTAAAGGAATTTTATCTAGATCTTTTTTGGCTCTTTTTTCGAATCGGAGTTGCCACATATTTTCTTTTGCCTTTATCGGCTAACATATAACCATGTTCCATCATTATTTCCTCCAGAGTCGGGTATTTGAGATAATCACCTGATTTTATATCTTTTTCCACTTCCTCCATGTCTTTTTTTAAGTTAGGAAATTCGGTTAAAACTTCAACTGTTTCTTTCCACCCATCCAGTTCTTCTACTGACATAATAACTACTTTTGGCTTACCTTTCTCAGTTAAAGTATAAGATCGTCCAGGTATCTGGACTTCTTTAGCTATTTGAAAAAGTCTTTTCCTCGCTTCGGTAATGGAAATAGTAGTTGAATGATTCATATACGTACATAATAACGTACGCTTAAGAAGTTGTCAAGAAGAAAAAGTTTTTGTTTCTACAAAAATATAATAAGCTGTTATAATAAATTCATGGATAGACTGCTAAATCAAGCTGGTATGAAAGATTTTCTAAAATCTGAATATAAATTAGTCTTTTTCCCAAAAAGACAATTAAAAGTACCTCGTTTAAATTATAAATTTCTTACCCAAAAATTTGGCGAAAGTAAGATAAGCAAAATAAAGCATGTAGAGAATTCATTTAATGAGTTTCTAAAGGGTGAACCAATCGGAGATAATTTTGGTAGTGATCATTCAAGTAGAGCAAAATGGCGGGGACAATTAGCTTCTCAATTAGGCAAGGTCTTCTTAGAAGTTTATGCCGATCAAAATCAATTTGCGGGTAGAAATTTAGCAAGTGTGATACGAAATGCCATGATTTTATCAATGTCAACACAAAATGATGGAAATATAACAAAACATCTTGAGGAAATTGGGCAAGAATTAACAGCTATTATGCAAGGCAAAAACATTTCAGGGAAAAAATATAATGATATGGAAAGTTTAGAAGAAAAACTTGAAATTGTGCATTTGTTTGAAGACAGAATAATTAATATGTTAAATGTTCTTGTTTAACATCATTAAATCAATCTTTTATTTCTAAAGGCAAACCCGGAACTTGATTTTAAATATTTTTCAAAAGTTTTTTTAAGTATTTGATCTAGTTGCTTTCTACCATAGCCACTTTTTAAAAATATTTCTCTCATCTTAGCATCTTTTATATCAATGAAATACTCGTAATGAATTAATTTAAATGGCGTACGTAATTTAGTTGAAGAGACTTTGTTTTTTGCGTGTTGGAATAGCCTTTTTTTAAGGTCAGTAGAATAACCTATATATAAACCTTTATCTTTAAAACTAAAGAGAACGTAAACGTAATATCTGGAAACGTCTGACGTTTCCATAATTAATTAAATATATTTAAGAGGGAACGTCGAACGTCCCTCGCTTACAAACACGTCTTCGCTTTAAAATTGGCGAAGCCGCGTTTGACGCGGTGGACCCGAGGGGAATTGAACCCCTTTCTTGCCCATGCCATGGGCACATACTGCCGGTGTACTACGGGCCCTAAAAGAAATATCAAAGATATTATATCATCACTATATGTCTTTATGCCCCTGAACTAACTACTTTATAACTTTAAAAACTTTATGAACTTTATAAACTCTTTTTCGTTATACTAAATTTATGGAGCAACATGCGATTCCCCGTCAGATAACCAGTTTTGAATTCAAATTGATCGGTTTTTTGACAATTAAACAGTTTATATATTTACTTATTACCATTCCTATTGGCCTATTGATTATTTATACATTTCCTGTTCCTATCTTAAAATATTTTTTAGGCATAATCGTTGCTCTAATTGGCGTCGCTTTTGCTTTTATCCCTATAAATGACCGACCGATGGAAGTCTGGGTAAGGAATCTAATAAAAAGATTGTCTTCTCCGACCCAATATTTTTTTAAAAAGCAAAATCCGGCCATATATTTTTTAAAGGATTTGGTTTTTACTAATGACCCGCACCGTGTCATGTCTCACCTTGACTCTCAACAGAAATTGTCAAAATATTTAAACAATAAAGCTCCGGCAAATAATCAAAATAGAAATCAAGAAATCAGTAATCTTTTTACCGATTCATTTGCTTCATTATTGGGTAAAAAAAACAAGCCTCAACCTTCTCCCGTCAAAACCCCATCATCAACCATCACATCTCAGTCATCTAAAGTAAAGACTCCTTTTCTCACGGGGCTCGTAAAAAATTATAAACAGACGGTTTTAACAGGCGTCCTTATTTACATAAAAAAAGAGCTTGTTAGCGACCCAATCAGAATATTAAAAACTAATTCTCATGGAATTTTTGCCACTTACAATCCCCTTCCTCCATCTGAATATTTTTTTGAAGTTAAAGATCCTAAAGGAAATTTCTTTTTTGATACAATGAAAGTTAAGGTAGAAAATATTAATGAAAAGCTAATTGAAATTTCGTCCAAGGAACTAATCTAGTTAGAAAATAGTTGTTGGAAAATAGAAAGTAGTTATAGAAAGTGGAAATTGGAAATTAGAAAAACATTAATTTCAATTTTCTATTTTCGATTACTAATTTCGAGTTACTAATAACTAATTTCCATTTTTAATATGCCAACAATTAAGCCAACTTCACCAGTTAAGGCCTCAACTCAATCTTTTATTGAAATAGAAGAGATAAAGGATGACGTTGTTCTGATGAAAGATTTTTCTGCGGCGGCCGTCATTGAAGTCGGGGCCGTTAACTTTTGGCTCCTTTCTACCGAGGAGCAATCGTCGATGATCTATGCCTATTCCGAACTATTAAATTCCTTATCTTTTCCTGTTCAAATCTTGATTCTCTCCAAAAAAATTGATGTTTCAACATATTTAGACTATCTTGAAGAAAAAATAAATAAACAAAGTCTCGATATTTTGAAAAAAAGAATGATAGGTTACCGGGAATTTATCAAAAGCGTTATCAAAATAAATACAGTTTTGGAAAAACGCTTTTTTTTCGTTGTTCCTTTTTCGCCACTTGAAATGGGAATCTCAGGTGCTAATCCTGGCTCACTGAATAAAGAATATGTTTTTACCCGAGCCAAAACTGCCCTTTATCCAAAGCGGGATAATTTACTCCGATTAATTACAAAAATCGGTCTAAAAGGCAGTATTTTACAACGTCAAGAGTTAACTGAACTTTATTATAATCTTTATAACCCTTCGGCGACCGGTCGTCGACTAGCCCCGATTGAGAGTTATACGGATGTTGTGATGACAACAGGGTGATAATGACAAATAATAAATGTCAAATAACAATTGAATAACAAATATCAAATAATAAAACGTCTAAAACATTTGTTATTTATTATTTAAAATTCAATTGATGTTTGTTATTTGTGATTTGTTATTTTATTAAACTATGTTCAATCTATTTTCCAAGCCAACAAACAATCAAACAACTTCCAACAATCTTAAGTCTGTTGGTAGTGGTAATATGGCTGACTTTTTGGCGGCCGGATCGGTTTCAACCAGAGATTTAATTGCTCCGTCTTATGTTGAGGTGGATTTTAATAGTTTGAAAATTGATGATAAATTTTACCGAACTTTGTACGTTGTTGGCTATCCCCGTTATGTTTCCCCAAACTGGCTTTATTCTTTAATAACTTTTGACCATCCTCTCTATATTTCTATGTATATCTATCCAACTGAGTCAAAAAATGTTCTTGATGATATGAAAAGAAAAATTGCTGAAATGGAGGCAACGATTGAAGGTGATATTAAAGCCGGGAAAGTGGTTGATCCGACCGTTCAAGTTGCTCTCGACGATGCTCTTTCTCTTCAAGCGGAACTGGCTAAAGGAGCGGAAAGATTCTTCCAATTTGGACTTTATGTGACTATTCCCGCCGATTCGCTCGAAGAACTAAACAGGATTACCAAAGAAATTGATTCGGTTTTATCGTCTCTTTTAATTACTTCCCGCCAGGCAACTTTAGAAATGGAAGAAGGGTTTAAATCTACTCTGCCAATTTTTTATGATAAATTAGGGGTCTGGCGCAATATGGACACGACGTCCCTCGCAACAACCTTTCCGTTTGCTACAGCCTCTCTCACCCGCAACGAGGGTATTCTTTATGGTCTTAATCAACATGATGGTTCTCTAATTATTTTTGATCGATTTACCTTAGAAAATGCCAATGCGGTTATTTTGGGAAAATCTGGGGGAGGAAAAAGCTTCATGGTCAAGCTCGAAGCCTTAAGGTTGTTAATGATGGGAACCGATGTAATTATTATTGATCCTGAAAACGAGTATGAAAAATTAGTGCCGGCCGTTGGTGGAGAGTATGTAGTTTTTTCTTCATCATCCAGTTATAAAATTAATCCATTTGATTTGGAAAAAACCAACGCGGGCCCGGATGAGCTATCTAACAAAATTCTCGACCTTCATTCTTTGATGCGGGTAATTATGGGGGGGCTTACTCCTTCTCAAGACGCCATGTTGGACCGAGCTTTGGTTTTAACTTACCGAGAAAAAGGGATCACTCAGGATCCGGAAACATTTTCACTCGAGCCACCTCTTCTTGAAGATCTTTTCAAAATATTTACCGGTATGGAAACCCCCGAGTCAAAAGAAATGGCTGACCGATTAGAAAAGTTCGTTTCCGGCTCTGCCTCTGGCATCTTTAACCAGCATTCAAACTTTGATATAAAAAATCCTTTTACGGTTTTTGGTATCCGCGATCTTGAAGAGAATTTACGACCGGTGGCCATGTATATCGTTCTGGATTATATTTGGAATCGGGTCCGTCGGGAAAAGAAAAAAAGAGTTTTGATCGTTGACGAGGCCTGGTATCTGATTAAACAAAAAGATTCCGGTGCCTATCTTCATTCTTTTGCTAAGCGCGCCCGAAAATATCATTTAGGCCTGACAACAATTACTCAGGACGTTGAGGATTTCTTATCAACTGACGAAGGAAAAGCCATTATTACTAACTCGTCCCTCCAGATAATTTTAAAGCAATCAACCGCAGCGGTTGAGTTAATTGCTAAAACTTTCTTTCTGACCGGAGGGGAAAAACATTTCTTGCTTCAAGCTGGAGTTGGAGAAGGACTCTTTTTTGCCGGCCACAATCACGTCGGCTTCAAAGTCATTGCTTCTGAGGAAGAAAAGGGACTTATTGAATAGTCCATCAAGTTATAAAGTTTGTCAAGTTTATCAAGAATATATTATTATTTCTTTATAACTTTATAAACTTGAAACTTGATAAACTCTGATTACCTGTACATGACCGGTTTTTCTGTTTGAGGAAGAACAAGGCTCATCCGACGTTCTTTTTTACTGACTCTTTCTATGAATGCTTTGATTTTCTGACCAATCTTAAGGTTTTCATCTCCCTTTAGTTTTGAAATATGAATTAAGCCCTCAATCCCTGGTTCTAATTTAACAAAATAACCATATTTTTCTTTTCGGGTCACCTCACCATCAATCTCTTTATCTTTTGGATATTTTTCTTCAATTATCTCCCATGGGTCTTTTTGCAGTCTTTTAAGAGAAAGATTTAATTTAAAATCAGTCATGTTTTTTTCTACTACAAAGACATTTATTGTTTCACCAACTGTTACAAATGAAGCCGCATTAGAAACCTTTTCCCATGAAATTTCAGAAATATGGATCAAACCTTCGACACCCTCAACTTCACAAAAGACGCCAAATTCTGAGGCCCCTAATACTTTGGCTTTATAAATTTTTCCTTCTTTTATTGCTTCAAATTTTTTCACTAAATCTTTATGAGAGATTTTCAAAACTGAAGCTTTTTGAGAAACGACCAAACGATTTTTTTCTTTATCAACTTCAAGAATTTTTACCTTGACTTTCTGGCCACGCATCTTTTCCGGTTGGGAAATAAACGGCTCGGTTAATTGAATTTTTGGAATAACTCCTCTTATTCCCATGAAGTTAATAAAGACTCCGCCTTTACCATATTCACCACACAAAACATTGATTTCCTCTTCATTATCTCTCTTTTTAATAAGAATGTCCCATTTCCCCTTATCAAAGAATTTTCGAAGTGAGACGACCGGAAAGCCATTTTTTGACTCTTCGCTGATTATTCTTACAAGAATAATGTCACCTTCATTAAGGTAAGGTAAATAAGTAGAAATTTCTTTTATTTCAAGCTCGCCCAAAATCGCCTGGGCTTTTCCGCCAACATCAAAGATAATTCCTTTTTTAGATATCGAAGTGATTTTGGCCTCAATTTCCTTCCCTTTTTTAAGTAAGGCCGGTTTGGTTTTTTTAAGAAGCGAGTCCATGATGTTCATAATCTAAATATTTCTCCTTTTTACACCTATACAAGAAGAACAATATACCAAATAAATATGCTGTTAGCAAGAGAAATTTATCAATTCCTTGAAATAACAATTATTTTATGTTATATTATAGGGTGTTATGGAAAATATATTGCTTCCCTCTTTGGCTGACAGGTTTATAAAACACCTGGAATCCCAAGAAAAATCATCTTTTACAATCGTGGCCTATAAGAAGGATCTTGAACAGTTCGTTGGTTATTTAACCACTCAGGAAGTTTCTGATATTAAAGAAGTAAAAAGAGACCATATTGATGGTTTTATCAACAAGTTAATCAACGACGGCTATACAAAAAAGTCCGCCTCAAGAAAGCTAAACTCCATCAGAACTTTTTTTCGTTATCTAAAAAATGATGGGGTGATTGAACAAAATCCTTCGCTTGATGTTTCTCATCCAAAATATATTCAGTCGGCTCCGCGGATTTTTTCTAAGTTAGAGTATCGAGCTTTAAGGGATTTTGCCAAAGAAGAACCTAGGACGTACGCTCTCGTTGAAATTCTTCTACAAACCGGTATTAAAATAGGAGAGTTAGCTGGGCTAAAGATAGAGGATATTAAGGAATCAACAATACATATTACTCAATATGGAAAAACACCAACTAGAGACATTCCATTAAATAAGCCTGTAAAAAAATCAATTGAAGATTATCTTGGAGACCGCTCAAAAGAAAAAAACGGTGACCACCTTTTTATTACCCGAACAGGGCATCCATTACTTATTAGAAATATCCGCCAAATTATTTCCCGCTGTTTTCGGGAAGTAGGTATAGAAAAAGCGACTGTCAATGATTTTAGAAACACTTTTATTGCTCATCAACTAAAAAATGGGGCATCTGTAGAATATATTGCTCGATTAGTCGGCCACCGCCGGCTCTCTTCAACCGAACGCTTCTTGAACGTCGTCAAGGAAGAAATCCAGAAGAAAGAAGGGCTTGGGGAGCTTTAATACTACATTAACTAGTTCTTCGAGTTATAAAGTCCATCAAGTTTGTCAAGAAAGCAATATTCTTTCTTTATAACTTTATAAACTTGAAACTTGATAAACTCCGTTGTTTTTCCTCTTGACAACCCGTGTGGACTTGTTTATTATTTGTGGATAAGTTATCCACATTATTAAATTATGTCCTTATTATCCTCTTACTGGGAAAGTTTTGTGAAAAAGTTGGTAGAAGAAAACAGAGATAGAAGATCAGTAATCCCATCTCTCTTAAATCAGGCGAAGATAATCGAGTTGACCGATGATAAAATAACTCTTTCCGTAGCCAGTCCAGGGGCTTATGATTTTTTGGAAAAAAGAATCACTGAGATAGAGGTGGCTTTTTTTGATCATTCTCAAAAGAAAATTAAAATAGAGTTTATTGTAAAAATCCCCACTAAAAAAAATGTTGTGGCTCCCTTACTCTCCTTTGAACCAAGTATTGAGGATGTTTTTGCTAAAGCCGGCTTAAATAAAAAATATAGTTTTGACAATTTTGCTGTTTCTACCTCAAATCAAGTCGCTTACGCTGCTGCTCAAGCCGTTGTTGAAAATCCTGGTAGTGCCTACAACCCTTTATTTTTATACGGAGGAGTTGGCGTCGGGAAGACCCATATAGCCCAATCTGTAGCTAAAAAAGTTTTGGAGGGGGATCGAAATAAAAAAATATATTTTTGTCCCGGGGATAATTTTACCAATGAACTAATTGAGTCTATTCGTGGAAAAACTACCGGACATTTTAGAAAAAAATATCGTTATTTAAATTTACTTATTGTTGATGATATCCAGTTTATTGCCGGTAAAAATGCCGTTCAAGAGGAATTTTTTCACACTTTTAACGCAATTGCATCATCTGGAGGTCAGATTATTCTAACTTCTGATCGCCCTCCAAGCGCTATTAAAAATTTAGAGGATCGCCTTCATTCAAGATTTTTGGGTGGGCTAACGGTTGATATCCAACCTCCGGACTTTGAATTAAGATCGGCAATATTATTAATTAAGGCCAAGGAAAAAGGCATTAATATTGATATTGAGGCTGTTAAGATTATTGCTGAAAGAATAACTGACTGCCGCGGCCTTGAAGGAGCCCTCCTTTCTATATATGCTAAAGTTTTTGGGACTAAGGAGCAGATTGACTTAGAAGCAGTGGAAGTGTTTTTTTCCAAAGACAATGGAGAAAATAAAAAAAGAGTTAATCCTTCCGAGGTAATAAAAACAGTTTGTTCTTTTTACGATATTAAACAGTCTCATCTTAAGGGTCCATCAAGGACAGCCTCTATTGCTTTTTATAGACAAATTACAATGTATCTTCTTCAAAAAGAATTAGGCCTAACCTTAATCGAAGTGGCAGAAACTTTAAACAGAAAAGACCACACGACCGCCCTACACGCTAAACAAAAGATTAGCAATCTTATTCTTCGCGATCCCAACCTAAAGAAAGAGGTTGACATAATAACCCAATCATTATTTCAATCAACATAGTTTCCACCACTCTCACACATACTTTTTTTTCATTTCTTTTTGTCTTGAAAATCCGAATTTATTTTTATACACTTATACACACACCCTATTACTACTATAAATAGATATAAAACAATAAAAATGAAAATCCTTTTACAAAAAAATGAATTTTTGGGAAAACTGGAAACATCATCTCGTTTTACTTCTTCTAAACTATCATCCTCAACCTCTCTTCAAGGTGTTTGTTTGATTGGGGAAGAAAAAAACATCCACTTTTATTCAACAGATTTAAACTATTATTATCACTCGATATTAAAGAATGAAAACAACAACAAATTCAAAATAATTATTGAACCAAAAAAAATCATCGAATTTCTATCTCTTCTTCCCGAGACCAAAATTGAAATGGAGATAAAAGAGAAGGCCATAGTCATAATCCAGGGAAAAATAAAAGGTCAATTTCCCCTTTTTTCCGATCAAAACTTTCCTTTTCCTCCAAAAAATACAGAGGAAAGACAAAAAATAAAAACCTCTTTTTTTAAAGAAAACCTACCCTTTCTTTTTTTTGCCGTTTCAAACGATGAAACCAGGCCGGTTTTGACAGGGGTTAACTTTGTCACTGACGATGAAAATCTTCAACTCGTGGCGACTGACGGCTTCAGACTCTCCCTTTTAACAATAAAGAGAGACCTGCCATTTGCCTCAATGATTATTCCAGCTGGATTTTTGATAAACGCACAGAGATTTATTAATAAAGAAATAGAGATAGGGTTTAGTTATTTAAAAAATGAAAAACTTTTAGCTCTTTTTATTGGAGAAAACGATATTTATGTGCGAATGATCGAGGGCGAGTATCCTCCTTTTGAAAAGGTTATTCCAACCGAGAAAAAAACCACGGTGACCATAGATGCCGATGAATTTCTAAGAAGCGTAAGGTTAGTTTCTGTTTTTTCTAAAGAATTTTCCAACATAATAATAATGGAGGTGGAAAAAGACTCGGTAAAATTTATCCCAAAAGTTGGACAGGGGGAAGAAGACGTTGTTTATCAAGAAGCAAAGATTGAAGGAGAAACGCAAAAAATTGCCTTTAATTATAAATATTTAATTGATTTTTTAAGCCAAGCTTCGAAGAAAAAGATCATAATTGAATTATTAAGATCAGATGCTCCTGTTGTTTTTAAAATTGAAGGGGTTAATAATTTTTTTCACATAATCATGCCTGTCAGGATTCAAGAATAGTTAGTCAAGTTTCAAGTTTGTCAAGAAAAAATCTTTATAAACTTTATAAACTTTATAACTTGATAAACTAAACTATATGGAATCATTTATTCTCGATACAAATTTATTCTTCAATATTGGGGCTGGTCTTGGGATGGGAAAAACCACAGAGGAGATCGTTGTTAATTTGACAGAAATAATAAAAAAGCTTAAAAAAAATTCTAAAGCCGTTTTTTATATGCCACCACGAATTATTGATGAATTTTTAAGTTTCTTTGAGAACAAAGATCAAGAGTTTATCAAAAATTTTTTATCAACCGTGAACGTTAAATCACCTAATCCCGCAATAACAGATTTTTCTAGCCAGATTTTTTATAAATTAATTGAAGATATTCGTAACCGTAGTTATCGAGGACTTAACATTGCTGAAGAGGAAATCATTAAGGCGGGTGAAATGACATCGGAGAAAAAATTTGCGTCAAAAAAAGATTTTCAGATAGCTATTGGAAAATTTATAAAAAACTTTCGTGATCGTTATAGAAACGCTACCAGAACAGGATTTTTAGATAGTGTGGCTGACCTGGACTTGATCGTTTTGTCCAAAGAGATTGACGGTTTTTTAGTGACGAGTGACGAGGGGGTCTTATCTTGGGGAAGAACTTTTGGGATTAAAGAGATGCCCGCCTCAGTCTTTCAGAAACGGCTTGAAGACCTTCTTCTTTAGAGACCTCTTCTTCATCGGGAACAAGAACGGAAACCCAATCCAACATCTTATCTGTGATAGTTTTTTGTGGAGTTTCCTGATAAAGAAGATGAGCGGATAAGATGGTAATTAATTTTTTCTTCAAGTCCTCGTTTGGGACAACTAAATAGAGATGATAAAAATATGGCGACTGGGAAACAACTGTCAAAGTATAAAAACCAAACCGTTTTCCAAAATAAAAATGAGAAAGCATCTCCCAGCGTAGGGTGACCCCAGCCGCATCAATCCCAAAAGTAGTAATTTTGTTTTCGACGTTTGGAGGGGGGGTAATTGTCAGAACATAAAAAATAAAAACCAATGCCCAAATAGGAATAATCAAAATTTTATCACCGAAAAAAAACACGATAAGAGACAGTAGAAGGGCTACGGTCAAATAAAACTTAAGAATCAAGGTAGACTGTTTTTTATAGGGACGCAAAGGGGCTCTCCACCCAAATACCACTTGAGGATTATTATTCATAATTAGTATTATAATAAACAAATCCGACCAATACTACAAATCAATAATAAAATAAACAAATAATAAAATGAATGAATTAAATTAGTTTAATTATTTATACATTTATTTGTTTATTGGTCTGGATTGGTAGTATTTGATTATTTTGTCTTTTGTGCTATAATAAATACTATATGGATAGTTTTAATAAGGTAATCTCGTTTGTTTTGGGCTTGGTTGTCGTCTTGGTCTTTTTTGCTGTAGTTACAGGTAAAATTAATTTAAAAAGCAAAACGAGCCCGAGTTCTCCAGTTCAAAAAAATAGCGGAGGATTTTTTGGTTTTTTTAAGCCTAACATTACTCCAACCCCAACTCCAACTTCTATGCCGTCATCGATCACAATAAATACAAATACAGGGGTAAATAATGTTTATAAACAAAACAACCAGACTTCTCAATATTCAAATGCAAAATCAATTCCTTCGACAGGCTTGCCGACCTTATTCATTCCGATCCTCTTTTCAGGTTTAGTCGGAGGAAGTTTCTTGAGAAAGGCAGGGAAAAGTAAAAACAGTTAAGTATTAAACTGTTAAAACCTAAATAAACACTTAAACACTAAACAAATAAACAAAATATGCGTTTAATGTTTATGGTTTAATAGTTTTTTTAACTGTTTAAGTTTTAAGGTTTAACCGTTTATTCTCCAAATCCCGGTATCTTCAATATTCCCGAAGCAATAAATTTAACAACAAAAACTGATCCTAAAGTAAAGATTAAGCCAGTAATAGCCCCATAGACAACCCTTCTTCCATAGTTGAGTCTTTCCGGTTCTTCTTGAGAGGTGGTGATAACAAACGATCCGTATAAAAGATAAAGAAAAGCTATGCCCCCGGTCATGGAAAAAACAATATTTAAAAGCGATTGAACAACGCCTCCAACTGCTCCTTCTTCGGTAAAACCTTCACTACTTTTTATACATCCTAAAAAAGTATACTGACGGCCAAGAGCAGGCGTGATTGGAAGATTGGTTTCAGGGTCAACGATTAAACTTTCCTTAGCGCTTGAATCGGGATTAATATTAGGATAAAGACATTTTTGACAAGCTTTCCAGCTTTGCGGGGCTGGATTAGGAGGACAGTATCCACAAAGATCGCAGGCAGCATAACGGGTTTGAGCAGAAACCCCCATGGTTATAATCTTTATAAAAGTTATAAAAATTATAATGATTAT
>Ga0265292_1002260_pt1 | contig 13757 bp, 11 predicted proteins | sample Munlanlewell296A_FD_189080 | JGI IMG/M metagenome (GOLD analysis project Ga0265292, IMG submission 189080) | Leachate microbial communities from a municipal landfill in Southern Ontario, Canada - Leachate well 296A | ecosystem: Engineered > Solid waste > Landfill > Unclassified | place: Canada...
TTATCTTGCCACCGCTGATTTATTCATAAATATGAGCCGGACCGGTAGCCTGGACAAGGCGATTCTTGAGGCGATGGCCGCGGGTCTGTCGGTTGTGACCTCTAACGAGGCGGCGGTAAAGATGCTTTCTGCCTTCGCGGAGCAGATGGTTTTCCCGCAAAAAGATTTTACTGCTTTGGCCGAGCAGATAAAATTTTTTATTCAATTGCCGGATTCGGAGCGCATAAAATACGGCGAGAGTCTGCGTAAAATAGTGGAAAGCGAGCACGGCTTAAAAGGTCTGATCCAAAAAATTATTGAAAATTATGTTTAAAATATATCAAGATAAAAAAGAGCTTATAGCCGACCTCATGAAAAATGACGACGTAGTATTGGACGCGGGTTTTTGGGGCCAGGGCATAAAATCTGATCAGGAAAACTGGCCGCATAAATTAATTAAGGAGCGGGCTAAAGAGGTCTATGGCCTGGACCTTGATTTTGATCAAACAAAATTTTCCGGCGGTAATTATCTCAAGGGCAGCGCGGAGTATTTTAATTTTCCGGTGAAGTTTGACGTAATTTTCGCCGGCGACTTGATTGAACACCTTTCCAACCCCGGCCAATTCTTGGCAAGTTGTGCCCGAAACCTGAAAGATGATGGCCGGCTGATCATCACCACGCCAAACTGTTTTAACCTTTTTAATCTGGCAGAGAAACTCTCCAAAGCCGAGCCGACGGTGAATAGCGACCACGTCTGTTATTTTAATTCTAAGACGATTTCGAGACTGCTTAAAAAAAATAATTTTACTGTCGGCGAAATGTCTTTTCTCTATGATTCGGGCGTTGGTTTTAAAGAGAGCTGGAAAAAGAAATTTTTAAATTTCTGCTACTTTATCGCCGCGAAATTTACCACAAAATTTTTAGAGACCTTAGTAATAATTGGGAAAAAAGAGCAAGCAACATAATATAAAAATTAGATTATGAAATACATCTTGGGTATCAACCTGCCGATGAAATCAAAATGCCATGAGTCCGGCGTCGCGTTGATTGATTTGGACGGTAATATAGTATTCGCCGCCAACGAAGAACGGTTTTCGCGAATAAAACAGGATGGAGATTTTCCCGAACTCTCAATCAAAAAAATGTTTGAGTACACCGGCGTAAAGAAAGAAGACATAATTTATGTCGCCGTTCCGACCTTGTCGCGCGGACGCAAGGCATTACGCTTTGCCGAGTTTGTTCTCAGGGAAAGGTTTTCGCACCTTTTTCGTCTGAAGACCTATGCCGTTTTGTCAAAGATTTTAATCAGGGAAAAGTCCGATAAGCCGTATTCGGACGAGTCTGGCGGTTTTAAAATTAGGTATTTTTGGAAAGATTTTATAAAAACCAATTTTCCGAACGCAGAAATCAGATATGTGGAACATCATTTGGCACACGCCGCCGGCGCTTATTTCTGCTCGCCCTGGGAGCGGGCGTTATTTATGACTTCTGACGGAGCGGGTAATATTTTGACCTCGCTCGTCGGCTTGGCGGAAAACGGACGTTTAAATGTAGTTGCAAAAACTTTTTTACCGCATTCCATGGGTTCGTTCTGGGGCAGTATCACCAAAGTTTGCGGCTTTAAATCCGGCACCAGACACGGCGGTAAGGTAACCGGCCTGGCGGCGAGCGGCAACCCGGCCAAGCTGATAGAAAAAATGCGGTCGGCGGTCTGGGCCGAGGGGCTCAAGATCAAGACCGTGCCGGAATTATTTTTTGATAATAGCAAGCTCCTGCCGAACTGGGATAGTTACGAACCGGAGAGGATAAAAAAATTAATCGGCGAGGCCACGAGAGAAGATGTGGCCGCCGCCGCGCAACAGCGGCTGGAAGAGGTGATGGTTGAGATTGTGAAAAATTTGCGGAAAAAAATTGACTGCGACAAAATCGTTTTGGCCGGCGGCGTGTTTGCCAACGTGCTTTTGAACCAGAAAATCTTGGCGCTTGACGGCATTGCCGATATTTTTGTTTTCCCGGCAATGTCCGACGGCGGCATCGCTCTCGGTTCGGCATTTTTGACCTTAAGCAAATTAAAAGAGAAGGCCGGCTCGCGGCTTCTGCCGAAAAGAATTGCCAATATCTATCTGGGGCCGCATTATACAAACCAAGAGATTGAGACGGCGTTCGAAAAGCGGGGTTTGAAATATTCAAAAATGGAAACGCCGGCCAAAACCGTGGCCGAGTTGATATACGACAATAAAATTGTAGCTCTTTATCAGGGCAGGATGGAATATGGGCCGCGCGCTTTGGGCAACCGCTCAATCATCTACGCGCCGATTGATCCGACGGTCAATGATTGGCTGAATAAAAAGCTGAACCGCAGTGAATTTATGCCGTTTGCGCCGGTGACCATGATTGAAAAGATTGGCGATTGCTACCTCGGCATCGCGGCCGATCCGGTGGCGGCGAGATTTATGACCGTCACCTATCATTGTACCGAGGCGATGAAAACCAAGGCTCCGGCCTGCGTGCATCTTGACGGGACGGCTCGGCCGCAGGTGATTGATCGCGCCACCAACCCCTACTATTATGATATAATCAGCGAATACTATAAATTGAGCGGCATTCCGACCCTGATCAATACCAGTTTCAATATGCATGAAGAACCGATTGTCGGCAGTCCCGAGGATGCTGTCCGCGCCTTTCTTGATTCCGGAATAGACTACCTGGTAATGGAAAATTATCTTTGCAGCTTTGCCGAGAACAAAAAATAATCGATTATGGCTAAATTAATCCATCTCTCAGCCAGGAAGTTTCAATATTTATCTGCAGACGCGGTTTATATTGAAAATTTAGCCGGACAGTTTGCCGCGGCGCTGGGGGGTGATTATCATCTGGTCGTCGGCAACAAGTCGCCGGAGCAGTTTGCCGGCGTCAATCTGCTTAATCTCAATTTCCGGACCTGGGGCAGGTCGGTCTGGCTGTATTTTTGGCCGCCATACATATATTATTTTTTCTGGCTGCCTTTTTTTCTGACAAAAGAAAAAGGCGACGGCCGGGTTTATTTTACCAGCGACCAGAATATCCTCTGTTTGCTGATTTTTTGGAAGAAGCGTCTGGGCCTCAAGCTCAAGATTTGCGCCGACCTGCATCTGCTTTATGAAAACTGGAAAGACGGGTATATCGCGAAAAACTGCGATTTTATCATCACCACCTCAATGAAGCTGAAAAATTTGATTATAGAAAGATTTAAAACCGAACCGAATAAGATTTTAACGGTTTACGGCGGAGTGGACCCAGTGAACTATGCCGGAGCCCTTGACCGGACGGCATTGAGAAAAAAACTCGCTCTGCCGGACGGCCAACATCTGATCGGCTACGTTGGCCTGTTTAAAACCATGGGCATGGAGAAGGGGCTGAAGACCATGATTGAGGCAACAACAAAATTGGCTGAAAATAATATAATGGTGTTTGTCGGGGGAAAAGAGGCAGAGCTATCTGAATATAAAAAATACGCGGAGAAACTTGACGTTGCAGAAAGATGCATTTTTATCGGTAGGGTGAAGCTGGGCGAGGTGGCCGCGTTTGAACAGGCGATGGACATCTTGGTCATACCGTACCCGAACCAGCCCCATTTCCGCCTGTACGGCTTCCCGATGAAAATCTATGAATACATGGCAGCTAAAAGACCGATTGTGTATTCGGCACTGGATTTAGCCGAGGAGATATTAGCTGATTGCGGTTATACTTTCAAGGCTGACGACAGCGAATCGTTGGCCAAAACCCTAAAATACGTTGCTGGCGGGGGAAATCGGGAGGAGGTACAGATAAAAGTTGAAATCGCTTCTGCCAAATTGCAACAGCTGACCTGGCAAGGCAAGGCGGAAAAAATTATTGAATTCATAACGTAAAAAAATGAAAAAAGAGTATCCGGTTCAATTCTTGATAGGCAATATGATTTATAAAAAGCTATACTTTGTTTATAAGCCTTTATATTTTGCTTATAAAAAAATATCTGATAGAAAAAAAATACAGGCCTTAAAAAAAATTATCAAGCCGGGAATGGTGGTCGTGGATATCGGCGCCAATATCGGTTTTTACTCCATTCTTTTTTCAAAATTAGTCGGCGCCACGGGCAGAGTGTATGCTTTTGAGCCTGATGAAGAAAACTTCCGCCACTTGGAAAGAAATACGATCAATCTAAAAAACGTGTCAATTAACAAAAAGGCGGTATCCGACAAAAGCGGAAAAATAAAATTATATGTTTCGGATGATTTGAATATTGATCATCATACTTATGATGCCGGGGAAAATAGAAAATTTATAGAGATTGAGGCGGTTTCGCTTGATGATTTTTTTGGCAATAAACCGATTGATTTCATTAAAATTGATATTCAGGGCTATGAGTACTACGCAATTTTAGGCGGCGAAAAATTATTCAGCAGAGCTGATAAATTAATGATTCTGAGCGAGTTTTGGCCATATGGATTAAATAAGGTCGGAATAAAGCCTTTGGCTTATCTGGAGTTGTTGAAAAAATCAAATTTTCAAATAGACTTGCCTCAAGACAAACTGAAAGATATAGATTCTAAAATTAATGATAATATGTTCAGTTTGGATTTTTTTGCTGAAAAAATTTAACTAAAAAATATGAACCACGACAACGAAAACATGAAATCTATTCAACGAATTGCCGAAAAGCGATCCATGTATATTGATAGAAACAAATATTATTACAGAGATTTGACTAAATTTTTACGATATAACATACCAAACGGAAAAAACGTTTTGGAAATCGGTTGCGGCATCGGATATATACTTGATAGCGTTAAACCGAGCCGGGGCGTGGGTATTGATATATCGCCGGAGATGATAAAAATTGCAAAAAATAAATATCCGAATCTGGAGTTTTTAGTGATGGACGCCCAAAACATTGAGTTGGGAGAAAAGTTTGATTTTATCATCATTTCAGATGTGCTCGGCTATTTTGAGGATGTGCAAAAATTTTTGAAATCACTGGCCAGGGTTTGTACGCCTGAAACAAGAATAATTTTTACCTATCATAATTTTCTCTGGGCGCCGATGCTGGGGCTGGCAGAAATGCTAAATTTAAAAATGCGGCAAGCCAGATTGAATTGGTTGAATACAAATGATTTGTCCAATCTTTTGTACCTGGAAAATTATGATGTTATAAAAACAGGGCGCAGGTTGTTATTTCCGAAGTATATTCCTTTATTATCCAATCTGCTTAACAGGTATATCGGCCAGTTGCCGATTATCAATAAATTGTGCTTGGTGAATTTTGTCATAGCCAGAATCAATCCTGATTTATCAGATAAAAAAGATTTTTCCGTCAGCGTTGTTATTCCCGCCAGGAACGAAGAGGGGAATATTGAGAATGCCATAAAAAGAATGCCAAAACTAGGCAGCCACACGGAAATTATTTTTGTTGAAGGTAATTCATCAGATAATACTTATAAGGAAATCATCAGAGTTTATGAAAAATACAAAGATCAATACGACATCAAATACGCGAAGCAGGACGGAAAAGGGAAGGGCGACGCAGTCAGAAAAGGCTTTGCTTTGGCTCAAGGCGAGATTTTGATGATTCTTGATGCAGACCTGACGGTACCGCCGGAAGATTTGTCGAAATTTTATCAGGCGATCTCTTCCGGCAGGGGAGAATATATTAACGGCTCGCGCTTAATTTATCCGATGGAAAAAGAGGCGATGCGTTTCTTGAATATGCTCGGTAATAAGTTTTTTTCCATCATGTTTTCCTGGTTGTTGGGACAGCGCTTGAAAGACACGCTTTGCGGCACTAAAGTCTTATCCAGAAAAAATTATCAAAGTTTGATTGCCAACAGATCGTATTTTGGGGATTTTGATCCTTTCGGCGACTTTGACTTGATATTCGGTTCGGCCAAGCTGAATTTAAAAATTGTGGAAGTGCCGATCAAGTATCGCGCCAGAGAATATGGCGATACGAACATTTCCCGCTTTACTCACGGCTGGCTGCTGCTTAAAATGGTGGTCTTTGCAATGAATAAGATAAAATTTTTGTAGCATCAGTGATTATGAATGATATAAAAAATAAACTTATTGGATTTATCAAGGATAATTATTTTATAATAATTATTTTATTGGTTGCTTTTTCTGTCCGATGGTACGGAATTTATTTTGATTATCCTTTCGGCGTAACTTGGATTGGCGATGAAAGATCTACTATGCAGTTTTTGATAGACGCGACAAATAATAAGAATTTATTTACCGCTTCCAGTTCTTATCCGGTATTGATGGCATTTTTTTATTTTCCGGTTTTGATTATAAGGATAATATATCTGGCTCTGGCAAATAATCTGCATAGTCTTGAGGAAATTAAGGGTTTCCTTATCGGCCATGGAATCGGCCAGATCTATATCATAATCAGGTGGTTTTCAGTATTTATCGGCACAGCATCCGTATATCTTATTTATAAAATTTATAGTCTTATATTTAAACATAAGACAAGCGCTTATTATGCCGCCCTTGTTTATACATTTAGCTTGATTCCGGTGGTATTGTCGCATTGGGGTAAATTGCACGCGCCGATGGCGTTTTTCTTTCTCCTGTCCTTATTTTTTATTTTAAAATTTGAAATTGAAAAGAAGGAAAAATATTTTTTCTGGTCAACCGTAGCGGCGGCAATGTCTTTTTCCTCTCATTATATTGGCATCATGTCTTTCGTTTTTCCTTTTGTCGGCCTTCTGAGCAACTGGAAAGAAATTTCCGTTAAAACTATCATCAAATCGTTGGCGAGCTGCATCTTCGTTTTTCTTATCGCTTTTGCTGTTGATTATAAAGGCATATATATTATGTTTGCCGGTCAATACAATCTTTTTCTTAAGCCAAATAATTTTGCCGGGTTATTTCCCGTCGGCAAATTTGAAAGATTTTATTACGGTCTAGCTGATGTTCTTAAAATTGAACCGGTATTTTTCTTTTTGTTTGTGATAATGTTGCTTGCAAATTTTAGGGAGTATTTAAAAAATAAATTGATCAGATATATTTTTGCCGGCTTACTGATGAGTTATCTGTTGTTGTTGGGCGTTGCCGGGGCGCATTTGAGCCGCTGGCTGTTGATTTTTATAACCCTATCTATTACTTTAGCGGCCGGATCTTTAACAGAATATCTGTTTGAAAAAAAAGTAGAAAAAATTTTCGTATATATAATTATCACACTCCTGCTTTTACCGAACATATTTTTTGTGAGCCGCTGGCTGATGCTTTTGCATACGAACACCAGGAAAGAGGCGATTGAATGGGCTAGAGAAAATGTGAAAACAAATGAGTTTATCTACAATTTTGACAATTGGTTTGATGCCCCGTTGTCGTATGAAGCAATTGCCTGGGACAAGCAATTTAATCAGCGTTATTCCAAAAAACAGGATTATATTTTGGAACATCCGGAAGCCATCAAAGATACAGGCGCGATTAATTTAATTTATGATTATAATAATGGAAGATTTAAGGAGCTTGCCGGAAAAAACACAAAGTATATATTAATTTCCTATTGGATGTCTGGAGATAAAAAAGAATATTATGAGTTTCCGACCAGGAAAGATACTGACGAGCTGATTGATAAAGTAAAAAAGTATCATGATTTAAGGTTGATAAAAACCTTTTTCCCGACCGGCGATGAACAACTCACAAAAACTGGCGTTGACGACTATTTTAACAGTCCGCATAACTGGCTGGATCTTTTGCGTTTGGACAAGGGGGGGCCTTTCATTGAAATTTACGAAATATATTAACAACTGAAGTGATGGAAAAAAATCAAAAAAAAGATTTTTGGGATAATATTGACGTTTCGTATCCGCTTTATCCGACCGTGCGCCACCGTAAACGCTTCATCATGAAAATGTTTGATAAATTTTGTCGGCCGGATAAAGATTATTTTGTTTTTGATTACGGCTGTGGCACTGGCGATATTATCTTGGCAATCAAAAATCGCTATGAGCTCCACCCTGAACAAATCGGCGGCTCTGATATGTCAGGAAAATCAATTGAGCTCTGCAAGCTAAAAATAGCAAGCCCATACTTTTATCGGGAATTCTATCCGATTTTGGAAAAACAATGCGATGTAATAATTTGTTCGGAGGTAATAGAACACTCCGTTGATTATCAGGAAATTTTGAAATGGATAGGAAGCAACTTACGGTCCGGCGGAGTATTATTGCTTTCCACTCAAGGAGGGAAGACGCATAAAATAGATGAGTACTCCGGCCATGTGCATACTTTTAAAGTTGAGAATTTGAAAAAAAATTTTGAAGATACAGGCCTGAAAGTCGTTTACGCGAGGCAGTGGGGCTTTCCGCTTTTCACCTGGCAAAAAATGTTGACCGATATAAATTTTGACAGGATAAAAAATGCTTATCTGGAGGGCAGCCCGTCAAAAGTCAAGAGATATTTTTTTTATTTCGTATATTTGGTCTATTTTGTGGAAGATATGATAAATTACGGTCCGCAGATATATATTTGCGCGATAAAAAAATAATTTAAGCCAGCAAAAAATCATCAAGTATTTATGAAGTTATCAATAATCATCCCGGCTTTTAATGAGGAAAAGAATTTGGATAAGACAGTTTACAAGTTTAATGATTATCTGAAGAATCAAAATTATGATTTTGAAATAATTATCGTAAACGACGGTTCTAGTGATAAGACCGCCGAGGTTGCCGAAAAATTATCCGCGGAGTTTCCTTATATAAAATTGATCAACAACAAAATCAATAAAGGCAAGGGGGCGGCGGTCCGGCAAGGCTTTATGTCGGGGCAGGGCGAGTACTGTCTATTTATTGATGCCGATAACGCCACCGATATTGATCATCTTGATTCGGCCTGGCCCTTGTTTGAAAAAGGAGTCGACATTGTTATCGCCAGCAGGAGCTTCAGAGATCATCCGGAAACCGTCCAGAAAATAAAACAGACAATTTGGAAAAGATCATTAGGCCTTGCCGGTAATCTAATTATCCAGTTTCTGGCTGTCAAAAAAATCTGGGATACGCAATGCGGATTTAAAATTTTTTCCCCAAAAGCGCTGGAAATTATTTTGCCGAGAATGACAATTAATCGATGGGCTTTTGACGTGGAGATGCTGGTTATCGCCCGGAAGCATAAAATGAATATTGGAATAATACCCGTAGTGTGGGTAAATTTAGAATTTAGCCGCGTGGGCATAAGCGGATACTTCTCCAGCTTAAAGGAAGTCGTTAGAATAAAAACGAATTTGATTAAAAATAAATACAATTGAAGCAAATGATAATTGATGATTCAAAAAATCAAGCGATGAAAGAAAGATTGAAAAAACATTGGGCTATAATCGTTTTTGCGTTTGTTGTTGGCTTTTTGACCGCCCAACCGACCGTTCGCTCAATTTCACATATCGGAATCGGTGATTTTAAAGGCATTTATCCGGTTTTTAACGCCGATAAATTATTCTATATGTCAATGGCCCAAGATGTGTACGAAGGTCATTTAGGACTGGGAAACGCTTATTTGCAGGAACATAAAGGCGATCCATATATCCAACCGCCCTTAGCGGAAATTATTTTAGCTGGCTTAGCCAAAGTAATCGGCCTGAACATACCGGATTTGTTTTTTGCCTTAGATTTTATTTTTCCAGCCGCCATAATCATATTGCTTTATTTGATTTTTTATTGCCTGACTAAATCGCGTATAGCATCTTTTTATTTCACGGCATTTCATGCAGCCGTTTTTCTGCCGCATTATGCTATGCCCATAAATCCGCAATTCAGTTTCATTCCATTTTTGGCCGGAATTTATTTTATAATAAAATTGTTTATAAAATCCGATCAAAATAAAAACAGAGATATTCTGTTTAACATGCTTGCCGGCTTGATGACCGTAATTTTGGTTTACATCTATCCTTTTTTCTGGACCAGTCTTTTCGTTTTATATTTTATGCTTACTTTTGTCTTTTTTATGACGGAAGGCAGAAATATTAAATACTTAAAAAATATTATTTATTATATCGCGCCTTTTATTGTTTTCATCCTACCGTATCTCGCGAATTTATTTTATGCCACCAGAAATCCTTATTACGCTGAAACAATATCAAGATACGGCTTATTTAACTCTCATCTGCCTGGCAGTTATTATAACATCGCCATGTTGGCTACAACTATGGTTGCCTTAGTTGTCAGCAGAAAAATGTTTGATTTAAAAAAACATTGGTATTTCGCTGCTTGCCTTGTAATTTCAGGCGTTGTTTTAACCTGGCAGAATGTAATCACCGGAAAATTTTTGCAGTTTTCGACGCACTATAACCGGACCGCAATCATCTTTGCCATGATGGCCTTTGGGCTGGTTGCTTATTATTTTTTAAAAGAAAAGAAAATATCAGTTAAAAAATTTGTTGTTATTGGGTTGTTTTTATTATTCTTATTTCAGGCAGCGCATAATCATCTGGCCTACACATTAGAGTGGCTACGCATTTCCATGCCAAAACAAGAAATGGTTGATTTACAAGAATATGCGGTTATGTTTGATTGGCTGAACAAGAATACCCCGCCGGATTCTACTGTTTACTCCATAAATAATCAGTTAATAAATTACTTAACCGTTTACACCAGAAACAATACATATTTTCCAAGCTATGGGGCGGTAAATCTGATGTCTGATGACGAGCTGGAGAATCGTTGGATGAGCCAGGTGATTTTTGACAAAACAATAGATCGGGGTTATGTCGGAGCCGTTGACATCTGGGTGAATAAATTCATTGATCAATACCAGAGTCAGCAAACAAGAAAAAAAATATTCGGTTGGCTGGGAATTAATACAAAAGCCGCTTCCACGATAGTACCTATGGAGTATAGCGCTAGATTATTGCAAAAATATGAAAAATACAAACAGGGCGATCCGGAAACGCTTCTGAAGACATATAAATTGGATTATTTAGTGATAACCGATCAGGATAAAAATTGGCAAGATGAGAAAAAGACTGTTGAGGGTTTTAATTTTTTTAAACTGGAAAAAAAATCAGACTATTTTTTAATATATAAAATGCTCTAATTTATTTGTCAGCTAAGCGTTAATAAAATATAAAGAAACTTTTATAAATGTTTAATAAGCTTAAAAATTTCTTTCTATCATTGGACGTTGTTTTAATTTGTATACTTTTTGCTGCTTTTTTAATCCGTATCTGGGGAATATATTTTGATTACCCGAGGGTAAATTTTATTTGGGATGAAACCTATGATATGGCCTATTTAATGAATTTACTGGAGCAGAAGCGATTATTTTTTAGCCCCCCGGTTTCGCCCTATTCTCTCTTTTTGCCGGCGCTGTATCTTCCGGTCACCATCCTGCGCATCGCCTATCTGGCCATCAAATTTCATTTGTTCAACCCCGGCTCTTTCAAGGATTTTATTATCACAAACGGCATCGGTCAGATTTATATTGTTGCACGTTGGTACGCCGTTTTTTTTGGCACTGCAGCAACTTATTTAATTTATCGAATTTATAATTTAATTTTTAAGCACAAACTAAGTGCTTATTTTGCCAGTCTGGTCTATGCAGTGAGTTTATTGCCGGTATTCCTTTCACATTGGGGCAAGGAGCACAGTGGTATGCTGTTTTTTACCCTGCTGTCGCTCTTCTTTATTTTGAAATTTGAGCGGGAAAAAAGCACAAAATATTTTTATTATTCAACCGTTGCCGCGGCCGGTGCTTTTTCCATTCATTACATCGGCATCTCCGCGGCAATTTTTCCGTTGCTTGGCTACCTCTTTAATTTTAGGGAAGTTAAATTTAAAAGCGTATTCAGGGCTGCCGCTCTTTATGTCTTGATCGCCTTGTTTTTTTATCTCTTGAATTACAACGGAATTCAAATGATGTTTCAAAACACCAAAGATAATTATTACGCGGCGAACAATTATTCCGGGCTGATTAAGACCTCTGGGCTGGAACGTTTTTATTACGTCTTTAGAGATTATTTCTGGCTTGACCCGGTATTTTTGGCGTTATTTTTTGTTATGTTAATTACAAAAGGGAAGGAACTATTAAAGAACAAGCTGATCCGATATATAATTTATGGCCTGTTGTTTAATTATTCTTTAATGACCACAATCATCGTCGGTCCCCATATGACGCGCTGGCTGCTGATTTTTATGGCCCTTGCCATTCCACTTGCCGCCGGCTATTTTGTTGAACTCTTGAAGGAGAAAGAAATCGGGCGTTGGTTTGTTTATGTTTTTGCCGCAATTTTAATTATGCCGTCTTTTTTTATAACGACCAGCTGGCTTGGTATATTGAAAAACAACACCAGCCTGGAAACGGAAAGATGGCTGGAACAAAATCTTAAAACTGACGAAGTCGTCTATTCTTTTGACAGCCTGATCTATGTCCTGCCGACATATAGGGCGGCTGTCTGGAACAGGCAGGTTAATCAGCGGGAATCAAAAAAGAATAATTATATAATTGAACATCAGGATCAATTTCAGGGCAAAGGCATTACATTGATGTATGATTACGGCAACGATCGATATAAAGACTTGGCCGGGGAAGAGACTGAATATGTGATCATCTCTTATATTGATCCGGCAGAGAAAGATCGGCAACTTATAGAATTACAAAAATATCATAACCTGAAACTGACCGAAAGTTTTTACCCGACAACCAATAACGGTTTGATTGCCCGGGGAATTGATGATGATTATCTGAATAATCCCCGTAGCTTTTTTACCCTATTTAAACTTGATAAAAGCGGTCCATTTTTTGAAATTTATAAAATGCAATAAATATATGAATCTAGCAGAACAAAGAAAAATAAACGAAATCAAGCACGGCGAAAAGATTGCTACGCACGCAGAGGAGATCTGGGGTCATGCCAAAAAAGCGGGACAACTTCGGGTGGAGCGCAGAGTGAATTTAATGATTAAACTTGGAGAGATTAGTAAAGAAAGCAGAGTTCTTGAGCTCGGTTGCGGTACCGGCGAATTTACCAAGCGGCTGGCGATGACTGGCGCGGAGGTGACGGCGATTGATATTTCCCCCAATTTATTGGAGCTGGCCAAAAAGAAACTCGCTGGTTTCGGAAGGGTAAAATTTGAAATCGGTGATATGGAAACATTGGAAAATTTACCGGATAATTATTTCACCATGGTTGTTGGTAATTCCGTGCTTCATCACGTTGATTATACCGCTTCTTTGGTGGTGGCAAAGAACAAATTAACCGCCGGAGGAAAGATATTTTTTTCCGAGCCGAATATGATGAATCCGCAGGTTGCGATCTGGAAAAACATTGCGTTTATCAAAAAAATGGTTGGCGATTCGCCGGACGAAACGGCTTTTTTCAGAAGACGCCTGGCGAAAGAATTAAAAGATATTGGTTATAAAAATATCCGGGTGGAGAATTTTGATTTTCTTCACCCGGCGGTTCCGGATTTTTTGGCTGGGATTACGGAGAAAGCCGCTTTTTTGATGGAAAAAATACCGCTAATTAAAGAATTTAGCGGCTCGCTTTTAATCTATGCGGAGAAGTAATCAATCAAATTAGCCGTTAGGTATAATTTTAAAAAGTATTTCAATGGCGAGGTAGTAATTTATCGGATTGATTAAGTTATTTTTTTATAAGGCATTTGATAAATAATTTAGCGATTGCTAAACGGTCGCTTTTTTTTATTTCTCGGCTAAGATTGGAGCTCCAAAATTTTTTCAAAATCCAGATACCCGCTTGGGAATTAGCACTACAGCCCTCCAGCCATAATCTGCTTAAAACGCGAGAAAATATTGGCTCA
>Ga0265292_1002261_pt1 | contig 13746 bp, 12 predicted proteins | sample Munlanlewell296A_FD_189080 | JGI IMG/M metagenome (GOLD analysis project Ga0265292, IMG submission 189080) | Leachate microbial communities from a municipal landfill in Southern Ontario, Canada - Leachate well 296A | ecosystem: Engineered > Solid waste > Landfill > Unclassified | place: Canada...
ACGAAGGAGAAGGACGGTTTATGGGACTATATCAATATTTGGTTAAAAAACACAAGAAGAGGATTAGAAAATTCTCTAGAAAACCCAGGAATAGTCTAAAGATCCTCTATACCACACCGATTAAGTACAGACCTAAGAAAATTAGTGAAAGACAAGAGTTTGGTCATTGGGAATCGGACTCGATTGTCTCAAGGAAAGCAAAATCAGCTTTGTCAGTACAAATAGAAAGAACCTCCAGACTAGTTAGAATAACCAAGGTTAACAACATGACAGCCACAGAGACCGAAGAAGCCATAAGGTTGCAGATTGATTGTCTGTCATCAGAGGTTTTCAAAAGCATAACTTTCGATAATGGTTCCGAAGGTGCCAACCATTGGAAGATTAGAAACGAATTTAATATTGAAACTTATTTCTGTGACTCATATTGTTCGTGGCAGAAAGGGTCGGTGGAGAATACCAATGGCCTTATCAGAAGATATTTTCCCAAAGGAACCAACTTTGAAACCATAACTAGACAACAAATCTATGGTATACAAGAAAGACTCAACAACAGACCAAGAAAAATCCTGGGATACAAAACATCCAGTGAGGTCTGGAAAGAACTCACTGGACGAGTGGTGCATTGAAAAGTTGACTACATCAAACTTTTAAAGTGTAAAAATAGACACTTTTCATTTTTTTAACAAAAAATCCCTACTGAAACAGTAAGGATTTTTTTGGTGCGCGCAGGGGGATTTGAACCCTCGACCAAGAGATTAAGAGTCTCCTGCTCTACCGGACTGAGCTATGCGCGCATAATTATTTCACGCGCAAAAATTATGCCACGGGCGTTGACTAGAGTCAAGATTTGGCGTATTTTATTGGCAGGGGAAATTCAATAATTTGGAAATTCAATAATTTTAAAAAAATGCGCCTGTAGCTCAACGGATAGAGCGCTAGTCTTCGGAACTAGTAATGGGGGTTCGATTCCCTCCAGGCGCACCAGGCAATTGCCCCGCAATCAATTATATATTGCGAGGCAGTTGCCTGGCGCACCAAAAAATACCAGTAAATTCTGGTATTTTTTGTTTTTCTCTTAAAACATAATATATTTGACAAAAACCTTTAAATGTTCTATATTACTCGGCTGGATTAACAGTAAAATCTGATATAACCCTAGGAGTCACCGATGAACTATTATAAAGTTCTCGGCGTCCCCAGGGACGCCGATCCAGACACTATCAAACGTGCCTATCGCCGTTTGGCCTTGGAAAATCATCCCGATCGTCATCCCGACGACCCCGAGGCTGTGACCAGGTTCAGAAAGGCTACTGAGGCATTCAAAGTTCTGGGTGATGAAAAGAAGCGAACGGTTTATGATCGCAAGCTTCGACCCATCAACTCAGTTTCTGATCTCTTTGCCCGTCCTGTTGGTCAAAGGCTGGTCTCGGTCATGTTGCCGAGTGGACCAGCTGCCCCAAGGGATGGCATCGACACCGTAATCATTGTCGAGGTTTCGACTGAGATAATTGAATATGGTGGCACAATCGAAATTCCAAACCCCTGCGAGCCGGGCAATCGACTCGCAATTCCTGTGGAGGCCGGATACCAATGGTGTTGTCTGCACGGCTTGGGTGAACCAGGTCGTAATGGTGGCAAAATTGCTGACCTTTACATTCACCTCGTTCCTGTTCAAAAGTCCAAACAACAAGAAGGGAGGGGCTAGTGCTCCAAAACAAAACCTGTAATTCTGATCGGCTCCTTCGGGAGTTCACGTTTTCCTTCCGCGCGAACGTCGACCCCGATGTCCCGCGTGATACCCGGGCCACCACTCTTCATGATCTGCTTGGCCTTCCGGTCGAGCAGGTCGTCGAGCTCATGGAACCTTGGGACTTGGCAGCGGCCATGTCCTGCTGTGTCTGTGTCAAAGGTGATGTCGTGCAGCGTTGCCTTGCGGCCTACACTTACAAGTCCCCGATCGATATCGAGACGTTGCAAAGCGCTCTCGAAGTCGATCCCAAGGCAGTAAAGACTGCCGCTTTCATCGCCGTCATGGCTGCGATTCCCGAAGGGGCCGACAAGCTCCTGAAGATCGTGGTCTGCCTGGCTCGCGGTTGCGAGATCCCAGGTATCAACAACTACCTCTGGACCCCCAAGGAGAGTATATAATGGAAATCGTACTTTTTCAGAAACCCGAAGATCTTCTGAACCTCATTGGTTCCCGTACGGGATCGAAGGGGATTCGTGTCGATCCCAAGATTCAGGACGAAGCCGCAAAGGCGGCTCGTGCGAGCGTGGATCCTTCCACTGCTCTAGCGCTTCTCGATCAAGGACGTCGCGAAGGTTCCCTGACCATCACCAATCAAGTGCTGGTCATCGAAGCTGTTCTTGGACGGATCGCCGATGCTTCCAAAGCTCGGCAGTTGCTCGAGAACACTACCAGTACGGAGGCGCAAGTCGAGATGGTCAGTACCCTCGGCGACCTTCCGTCGGTTCTCGGTGAACTGGTTGACATCAGTGTCATCCAGGAAGCCCTCGAGAACGAGGACGAGAATTACCTTCTGGCTTGGGCCGAGAGATACAAAGATCGGCCTGATTGGGAGGAGATCCTCGAGATGGATGTTGGTGACCACAGCTTGCGCGATCTCCTGATCGCTCAGGTGGCCATTGAGTTCGGCACGCCAATCGGGAATAGTTTCAACCATGAAGATTTCGACGACGTCGACTTCTACCCCGAGGGCAACCGATGGGTCGATGTCGGACTCGATCCGGCCGAAGCCAACGAGCGGTTGCTCGAGCTTTTGCGGCTCGGTAGCCTGCCATCAGTCGATCGCCAGGCCATGGCTGATGCCAAGGCCACGGCGGCTCGCAAGCGCGCCGCACTTGTCGGGTCGGCCACTTCGGCCGACGATCTCGATCTCTAGGGCGTAGTTCCTGAAAGGTAATTTCAGAAGGCTGTGGGTTCTAGACCAGTCATCTTTTATCCACAAAAGTGCTTTGTCTTAATTTAGGAACACGCCCTCTAGTCACGTAGCCCGGTCGGCAACAGTTGTAAGTGCAATACGTAGCACCAAACTGCTGCCGGCTGGGCAACTTTTTTCTCTAGAGCGTGTTCCTTAATGACAGATAAGGCAATTTCGGGGGGATAAAAAAGCTAATTTAGAACCCATGACTTTCCAGATTTACGTTTCAGGAACGACGCTCTCTAATGAATTGAGCATAGCAAATTGGCTGTTGTGCTTAGTTCATTACAATCAGTAACAAAACCTTTAACCAAACGGAGTTGAATCATGGAACAGCAAAACTTTGCTCTTGTTCCGGTCAGTTGGTCTTCTTCGGAAGAAGTAGATCATCCTGTGGAATTGACGCCGTTCGGTCAGTTTCTGGCCATTTTGAACAAGCGTCATAGTCGACCCGAAACTTCCAGAATGGCTGGCGCGATCCTGTGGATCGAAGAGCCAGTAGAGACTATTGTTGCTTCGGGTCTTTGGATGGTGGCTGAAAAGATCGCCAAGACGGTTGGTCTTGATCTCACCACCCAGACTCGAGTTCAGCGAATCATGAAACGGCTCGACCGAATTGTTTCGGCTGGGCTGGTTCTCCGCTACAATTCGATTGCTGATGCGGCCACGGCCTTTGAAACTCAGGTGTTGCAAGTGGTTGATCGAGCCATCAAGCTTGGTTTTCGACCTGGCATGCCTGTTTCAACCAAGGCTTGGGAAGAACTTCGTGAAAATCGGTCAACTGTTATGGTTGCTGAAATTCGTGCGGCTGGTAAGGGGCCTTGGCAGGCTCCGACTTTCCATTTTGGTCAGACTTTGTCAGCCTTGTTTTTCGCTGCACTGGTCAAGACGGCCCGTAGTTTCAGAGAGCAAGCCAAGGGTTGGTTGAACGATCTGCGGCGTGGTAACTCTGTACGCGGAGCCGAAAAATTGGCCGCTGAATATGTTGATTTCTCAACATCCCATGGTGATGACTGGCTTTCGATTATTGGAAACTCTCTTGACGAGTCGCAAGACTTTGAAAAAGAGATTCCCGAGCAGGTGCTTCGAGGCTTGGAAAAACGGGTAGAAGAAATTCTGTTTGTTCAAAAAGCTCTTCGTTGCCTTCGAGTTGATCCCAAGCCTTGGGCAGGACTCAATAAACGTACTGTTGAGTACCAGTGGCTGAATACCCAGATTCTTCTTGGTATTTTGGCCGAGGATGAAATGGCCGAAGAACTGCAGGGTATTGGTCAGTTTGTCCGGGCTGTTGAGATGATTCAGATCGTGTCGGAAGATGAAGCAATCAAGTTGGCACTTGAACGTCTGAACCGACGAATTGAAAAAACGTTCTCGGACAAGCAGTCAGTCTGGCTCAGAGAAATTGTCATAGCTCGTGTCCAGGAAATTCGAGATTGGAAGACTGGGGTCTTTGATGACCAGGCTTCTTCCGTTGTTATAGTTCGAGTCATCGATGATGAATGGTTGGTTGATCCGGAAACCGCGTTTGACATTGTTTCCGGCTACCGACGCGAACTCATCGAAGATGTGTCCAAACATGGTGGGAATCTTGATAACTGGCTGAAGATCAGGGTTTTTCCGGCAGTCATTTGGAGAGAACTTGAATTCGAGGATTTTGAAACAGTTCTCGAAGCCGGCATTCTTTCCAGTCGTCTCATGGTTGAAGGCGCTTTAGCTTTGAACGACGAATTACAACATCAGGCTGCGGTTCGTCTTGTCGAGGCCGGGCTGGAGTTCGATGGTCAGACCATTGATCTCATGTTGGAGAAAAGCCTGGTTGAACTCACTCTGCAGTTTGTTGGCCAGTATCTCGGTAGTTTCTTGCCAGCCACACTTGGTCGATATCTTTCAGACATCATTCGGGTCACGGCCAAAAGCAGTACTGGGTCAGATTTCAAATTGGCTTGGCAGGTTTTCTCCAGGATTCCATCTGATATGACTCAATCCGTAGTTGATGACGTTAAGATCCGTCAGGAACTTTACGCGGTCGTCTCGGAAGCCATGGATATGGCTGGAATGGATATTGATTGGGAGCTTTTCGACTTGGTTCGAGAGACTCTTGGGGCAGATAGGTACAACCTCATGATGCTTGGAGCCGAGGCCAGACAAAGGTCTGAAGACTACAAAAATCCTGAAGTAACTGGTTTGTCTCCATGGGAGAGAATGTTTGAATCCGAAAGCGGATCTTTCGTGAAACCTCGGATGTTTGGGCATAATCTTCCTGATCTGACAGTGATCACCGAAGAGGTGGCCTTTCGCTGGGTCAAGGCCGGTGAGAAGAATCTTGATAAGAGCTGGGCGCGAGTAGCAAAACTTCGCGAAAAGTTCTTTCGTCGTAAGGGGTAGAGACATACAAGTCTCGCCCCTATTTTTTTTGACAATCTTTAAAAAATCGGGCATTATTTTAAACGATATGCGCTATTCAAAACTTTTCGGAAAGACAAATAAAAATGCTCCAACCGATTCTGATTGTATTAATGCTAAGTATTTAGTACAAGCCAATTTTGTTGATCAAGAAATGGCCGGGGTTTATACCTGGTTACCGTTAGGTTTGCGGGTTTTAAAAAATATCGAACAAATAGTTCGTGAAGAAATGAATGCTTTGGGGGCTAGCGAAATTTTTATGCCTTCGCTGCAGCCAAAAGAATATTGGGAAGCCACCAACCGTTGGGACAGTGTTGATGTGTTGTTTAAAATTAAATCGCAAACCGAAAAAGATTACGCTCTGGGTGCAACACATGAAGAAGTGGTTACCCCACTGGCTAAAAAGTTTATCCAGTCTTATAAAGATTTGCCTTTTGCCACTTATCAAATCAACACCAAGTTTCGTGATGAATTACGAGCTAAGTCTGGTGTTTTGCGTGGTCGTGAATTTCGCATGAAAGACATGTATAGTTTTCATTCGACTTTGGAAGATCTTAATCAGTTTTATAATCAAGCCTTGCAGGCTTATTTAAAAGTTTTTACTCGTTGTGGTTTGCAAGTTAAGGCTGTCGAGGCCAGTGGTGGAATTTTTACTCAAAATCAGTCACATGAGTTTCAAGCTTTAACACCAGCTGGTGAGGATTTAATTATTGCTTGTGAAAAATGTGAGTTTGGTCAGAATAGCGAAGTGGCTACAGTTAAAGAAGGTGACAAATGTCCAAAGTGCAGTAGTGATTTGGTAAAAGTAAAAGGTATCGAGGTTGGTAATATTTTTAATTTAGGTACCAAGTATACTGATGCTTTTGATGTAAATTTTACAGCTGAAAATGGCGAGCAAAAAAAAGTTCTTATGGGTTGTTATGGTATTGGAACTTCACGACTGGTTGGAGCAATCGTTGAAACCTTTCATGATGACAAAGGTATTGTTTGGCCAAAGTCAGTTGCACCATTCCAAGTTCATTTAATTTCTTTAAGTTCTAAAGATTCTACCGTAGTCGAACAAATCAATAGTACTGCTGCCTCGCTTTATGACGATCTTCAAGCTGCCGGAGTTGAGGTTCTTTGGGATGATCGTGCGGAAATTTCTGCTGGGGCAAAATTCGCTGATGCTGATTTGATTGGTATTCCTTTGCGTCTAGTTGTTTCAGAAAAAACTTTGCGGGAAAATTCAGTTGAATGGAAAGAACGTTCTTCAGAAGAAGCTAGGCTTGTTGGTGTCGCCGATATTGTTGAGGCAGTTAAGAGTTTTGTTTAATGATTATTTATAGCGAGTAGTAAGTAGAAAGTAGTAAGTAGTTTGATTTTGGATTAAAATTAAAAAACATTTAATTACCACTCTTTACTTACCACCTACCACCAACCCCACCTACTCACTACTTACTACTTACTACTTACTAAATAACTATGAAAAAAATCTTCACCTTTCTTCCACTAATTTTAATCGCCTTAACCTTAACCGCTTTTGGTTGCCAAAAATTTGGCGGCGGTTCGCCTAAGGTTAATGTGCCAAGCGGTTGGACAACTTATACAGACACTACTTACAATTTTTCCGTGTCTTATCCTGACAACATGGAATTGAATCAGCGTCCAGGTGAATCCCAAGACTCGACCTATATCGGATTAAATGGAAAATTTTTTCTATCTATTCGTGACCTAGGTCGTGAAACTGAAAAGGTAGCAACCATGGCTCTTTTTTACGCTTTTAAAAATGTTACTGTTGAACAATTTACAAACGCACTTTTGGCCTCTGATCCGGATAACATTACAATTAGGGAAACAACTGATGTTGTGCAGGGTGATATCAGTATGAAAAAGATTGTCAGCTCTACAGCTATGGGAGTTGATAAAACCCATTATTTATTTCAGAACGGTGAAAACTTGATTGTAATTTCGCTTATACTGGGTGAAGATGAAGCTTTCAAGCCTATCTTTGAAACCATAACCTTGCCACAATAAGTTAAAATCGCAAAAACCGCCTGTAAATGGGCGGTTTTTGATAACGAATCATTGACCTTTTTAATTAAATGTGATATTTTACCTTGTCCGAACGACTATATATGTGTAGTCCAAAACGGGCTAACTAAATTTTATGAATAATCTTTGGCACAATCCAAAAATGTACGATTGCTTCAGTACTTCTGCTGGTATTGTTGAAGTTTTGTGTTCCCCGGGTTGTCGGCCACTGATTTTTTAGCCTAAATTTTAAAATCAGTTTCCAAACGACTCGGGAAATTTCTCTCGAGTCGTTTTTGTTTACCCCGCCGTAGCTCGCCATGAGCGAAGGTGGGTGATCTTGAGGGGATAGGGGAAAGGGAAGGAAGTGTTTTAAAAAATTTCAATTATCAAGATTCAATATTCAATGATGGATGTTCTATATTTTAAGAAATAAGACTCCTTACTTGATTATTGAACATTGATTATTGATATTTCAAAAAACCATCCCCTAACCCCTATCCCCTCACTCCAATCCAACCCAAGGAGTAAATATGCGTCCGCAAACAATGTACTACGTTCTGTCCGCCATGATGGCTGTCGGGTTCGGTTTCACTTGCGTGTCCTATGGACCGTTTCTGGAATCGATCGGGTTGTCATACGCTGAATTCGGTTTGATCAATGCCGTCTTTTGGGTGATTATTGTCGGCGCTGAATTGCCGACCGGAGCCATGGCTGATGGTCGCAGTCGTTCGTGGTCAGTGGCCATGTCCGGGTTTTTCTACGCGGTCGGCGCGCTTACATACTTTTTTGCCCAAAATGTTTGGAGTGCCATGCTGGCCGAAGCTATTGTCGGCATTGCCTCAGCTTTCATGTCTGGGGCAAAGCAAGCTTGGATAGTTGATGCTTTGAAACGCTCTGGTTTGGTTGATGAAGAATTGAAGAAAGTCACCAAGAAAACTTTTGCCATGGACAAAATTATCGGTGGAACACTGATCTTTATCTGTGGTTTGGTTGGTGATTGGCTTACGAACTTCATGCCAATTCGTTTTATTTGGTTGCCGCTAGTCTTTGCTGGTCTGGGTATTTGGTGGCTAGCTTCGCAGCATATGAACGGTCATGGCGAACCGGATGAAAGGATTTCCGAAATAGAAGCTATCAAAAGAAGTCTTGTTCTTTTAAAGCAAAGTCGAGCACTGATTTGGGTGGCAGCTTGTTTGATTCTTTTCGGCGCCATTGTGTCCTTTAATCACTACTGGTCTGTGTACTTCACAAACTTGTTTGGTTCAAACGGTCGCTCGTACGCTTGGCTTATCATGTACCCGGCCGTACCGTTGGCCGGATTCTTGATCCGTAGTCGCCACGTGTTGGATAGAAGGGAAGATACGGGAATTTTAGTAGCTCTGTTTTTGAGCGGGCTTGGCATGTTGCTTTTGCCAGTCTTCAATAACTGGATGTTTGTCTTGCCAATGGTCGTAATTCACGAACTTGGTCGCGGAATGTTCGAGCCGCTTTCGGACGCTTTCATTCAGCACCGTGTGCCAAGTTCGTTTCGCGCCACCTTTGGTTCGCTCCAGTCGCTCATTGGTCGTATCGGTTTTGCCACGGTGCCATTTATCACTTGGTTATTCCTGTGCGGCCAGCCGAACACCAACGAGACAATTGGTATGGTTTGGATTGTCTGCGGCGGGTTGTTGATTCTGGGCACGGTTGTACTTTATACTGTTCGACCAAGGTCGACATAATCTTTCCCCATCTCTGTAATAGAGGTGGGGATTTTTTTTGAAAAATGGTATAATAAACAAGTCAATAAATTATTTTTTTGATGGTTATGATAAACAAGAAAAATTTTATAGTTTTTTTCCTTTCAATTTTTTTAGTTGTAAGTCCTTTTACGACTTATGCCGGGGGCGTGTCTTCAACACTTTCAGAAACTTCGTCGTGCACATTGTTTACTCAAACATTGCAGATGGGAATGTCTGGTACTCAAGTTGAAGAACTACAAAAAATACTTAAACAAATTCCTGATATTTATCCAGAAGGGTTGATTACTGGTTATTTTGGGTCGCTTACACAAAGTGCAGTTAAAAAATTTCAAATAAAAAACGGCCTAGAAGCCGTGGGAATTGTTGGTCCATTAACTAGGGCTAAATTAAATCAGTTGACAGTAGGATGTGTTTCTAGTTCCACTGATGAGGCCACCGGTACTATTAGTTTAACCGGTACAATCGGACCGATTGGTGAAACCGGCTTAATTGGTTTAACTGGGATTACCGGACTTACAGGATTAACTGGTCTGACTGGACCTATTGGCGTAACCGGTCCACTTGGTCTTACCGGACCAATTGGTATTACTGGTCTTACTGGGCCGGCTGGTGCCACTGGTACTGTTGGTTTAACCGGTACAATTGGCCCGGTGGGAAATAAGGGTTCGATTGGTTTAACTGGAATAACTGGTTTAACTGGTTTGACCGGAGAAATTGGTATAACTGGGCCACTTGGTCTTACCGGATCAATTGGTCTCACAGGGCTTACTGGACCTACTGGTGAAACCGGTGCTGTTGGTCCTGTTGGTGAAACAGGCGCCACTGGTGCAATTGGTTTAACTGGTACAATTGGTCCTGTTGGTGAAACCGGAGAAATTGGTTTAACTGGTGTTACCGGACTTACGGGTTTAACCGGCTTAACCGGTGCAATTGGTGTAACTGGTCCGCTTGGACTTACTGGACCAGTCGGACTTACAGGTCTTGAAGGAGCGGCCGGAGCCACAGGTGCTACTGGCACTATCGGTTTAACCGGTACAATTGGTCCTGTTGGTGAAACCGGAGAAATTGGTTTAACTGGTGTTACTGGACTTACGGGTTTAACCGGCTTAACCGGTGCAATTGGCGTAACCGGACCCATTGGTTTAACCGGACCTATTGGTATAACTGGTCTTACAGGTCCGGTGGGTGCTACTGGTCCGGCTGGAACAGTATTATCCGCTCAATACGTTCAATTGGGGTCTCAGCCAGCAACTGTTGCCGCGGGACAACCTTTTACTTATTCTGAAACAGTTTTATCAACACCGGGTATTACTTCAAGTACCGCAGTTTTTAATCCGCCATTTGCGGCTAGTGGTACGGTTTTTACTTTAGCAAATGTTGGTAGATATGAAATTATTTACCAGATGGTTTATCCTACAGATGGCGGGGTAGTATTATATTTTGGTTCAACTGTCGAAACTATGTTGCCGTTACCTTATACAATGGTGGGAAAAACTTCTGATGGTGCGGTGCGCGGAAGTGTGATTGTTGAAACGACTGCTCCGAATTCATTTTTAAGCGTAAATGCCGCTGCTGGAAACGCTGCAGCAATTGATATACCGCCAAATTCCAGTACAACAAACCAAAGTGCAACAACTATATCGATTAAACAACTTTAAAATTAAAAAACCTCAATTTGAGTTAAAAGTGAGGTTTGAGTTTTTGTCAATTATAAAGGTCTGATGGCATTGATTGGAGAGTTGATTGGAAGGTCGCTGCCGTAGAATACAGCTTCATGAAGGCTCGGATCTTTTTTTACCTCGACTTTGGCACATTCGGAGCATAGGAGGTGTTCGTCTTCGCGGCCGAAAGCCCAGCCAATGAGTAGGGCCGATTGTTTGAAAGAAAGAACGCGACCTCGACCTTTTGGACATCCAGGGTTCATGCAATTTTGATACCTTTCGACTTTTTGTGCCAAGACCAAGTAAGGTGTTATCGATGTCAGTACAATATTCAACGGTTTGGCTTTTCTTGAACCTGTTTCAACGAGTTCGCCTTTTGTATCAACGAAGTTGAGAACAATTTCACCGTCTATTAACCTGATACAAGCTCTGTGTTCCGAAACAATTCCTGTGAAAAGTTCCGGGTGTATGTATAACTGACTACCGACAATTAAGGCAATGTCGTCGGGGTTTCCAGGAAGATTCAGAGCGTAGCGTTCCAGTGTTCCAACTAACTGGTGTGTACCGTCACCAAAATCTTTGCTTGTGATAGGTTTGATGCCTGTGAAATCGCATGTAATGAGTTTCATGAATATTCCTCATGTTTGAAAGGTGCGATCAAAGATTATACTGATCAAAATTAAAAGTCAAAAAAAGAGCCCTTACGGACTCTTTTTAAAATTTGTTTTTAAACAGTTGGAGCAACTGGAGTTTCTGGAGTTGGAGTGACAATTGGAGTTGGTTTAGCAACCTTGCCTTTTAAAGCATCTTTTAATGATTTACCAGCTTTAAATTTAGGTACCCGAACTGAAGGAATTTGAATTTTCTCGCTTGGGTTTTGTGGGTTAACTCCGGCACGACCACGACGGACGCGGGCTGAGAAGGTGCCGAAACCGGCAATAGTTACCTCACCATCATTCATTAATGTTTGGGTAACGATTTCTTCAAAAACCTCAATAAAGTCTTCAGCAGTCTTTTTTGGTAAATTTAGCTTGTCGGAAATTTTAAGAGCAAGTTCAGCTTTGTTCATATTTTTTAAAAATTACTTTTCTGCTGATATTATAGCGGAAATCTGTGTCAGGCGTCAAGAGGGTTTTGATGGTTTTTAATTATCGCTGTAGGGGCGAATGGCCATTCGCCCCTACAGTCGTTTAAATCAAAACCTGCCTTATTCGTTCGATGTTTTTTGCTAATCCTGTTTCCTCATCAATTTCAATTAACACTGCGTTTATCTCAACAGGTCCTGATTCGGGTACTTCAAATTTACCAAGTTCACCAACTTTCATGCCAACAAGGATTGGTTCATAAGCTCCGCCAATAGCTTGGTTGTGGGCACCAGTCATGCCAATATCGGAAATAAAAGCTGTGCCCTTAGGTAAGATTTTTTCATCAGCTGTTGGTACGTGAGTATGTGTGCCAACAAAAGCCGAAATTCGACCATCAAGATATAAACCAAGTACAGCTTTTTCTGAAGTAGCTTCGGCATGAAAGTCAAAAATTCTTGCCGCTACATTTTCATCCTTTGTTTTTTTTAAAATTTCATCAGCAGCTACAATAAAATTTCCAGCTGCTGCTTCTTCCATAAAAACATTTCCGGACAGACTGGCAATAAGAATTTTTTTGCCGTTTTTTTCTACGATAGAATATCCGACCCCGCTTTGATGATAAATATTGTAAGGACGAAGAACCAAATTTTTTAATTCTGGATCAGCAAAAACTTCTTCGCAATTTGGGTTGGCTAAGATATGATTTCCGGAAGTGAAGAAATCAACGCCAGCCTCAATCAATTCCAAAATAATTTTTTTGGTAATACCAAAACCATGGGCCAAATTTTCGGCATTCATGATAACAAAGTCTGGTTGGTATTCTGCGCGAAATTTAGGCAGGATTTTTTTTATTGTCTCGCGACCAATTTTTCCAACAGTGTCGCCGAACATTAGGATTTTTAGGGGCATAAGGGATATAAGGGGTTGAAGGGATTGTAACCCTCCTTCGCAGGGCTTCGGTAGGGCGTGGCGGGGGAATAAGGGGGAGGAAGACCGAGGATTACATTTTTTTAAGAAAATAATTACTCCATCACGCCCTCCTTCATATACTCTTTTATTCCTTGTATATGGGGGAGAGTTGGGGGAGGAACCCGATTAATATATATGATAAAGGGAAATAAAAAAAGGCCAGCCTTTTAGATGCTGGTTGAGAAGCGATATTGAGAGACGGGTTTTTATCGATCCGCGGGCGGAAAGGGATATAAGATGTCGAATCTCGGTGTTTCGACTTTTTCACCCCGACACGGTTTGAGCCCGGCTTGAATATCCGTGCTAGCGTTGTCGAGAGCTGCCCAGTGGAACAGGTCAGATGTTTTTTTGCTACTGTCCGGGGCGGTTTCGCAGATGAGTAAAGTTGTGATATCGAATTGTTCGCTGAGATTGTAAGGGTGACCGGCTGCTAGTGAGTTGCAGACCCCGGCGAAGATTTGATAGCCGGTGATTCGCCATCGGATTTCTTCTCGGAAGCGTTGGACGGCTGCCGTGTCTTCTCTCAAAATATTTTCGCACCACACCAAGACTTCGATGCGGGTGGTTCTAAGAACAGTGTCGTTGTAGTACCGGCAGTCGGCCTCGTTAATAAGTCCGGCATCCATCGCTGGTGTTCGATACCTCGGATCGAGCGGCAGAACCGGCTGTTTTTTGCAGTCGGTAAAGCCATGAATCGGTGGAAAACTGTCAGCAGGAATCGAACCTGTTGTCGGATCGGCAGGAGCGATCGTATTTTGCTGCCATGTTGGAATCGCCGTTTTTTGCACTTCTTCTGGTGTGACTGGTGGGTAGGACACCTGGGCCACGACTCGGTTGGGGAAGGCGGCGATCGTAAGCAGGATGACAAGAAACAGAAAGACAAAAGATTTTGTACGATTCACGAGGTTGCCTTTTTGAGGTAAGAGGT
>Ga0265292_1002262_pt1 | contig 13743 bp, 11 predicted proteins | sample Munlanlewell296A_FD_189080 | JGI IMG/M metagenome (GOLD analysis project Ga0265292, IMG submission 189080) | Leachate microbial communities from a municipal landfill in Southern Ontario, Canada - Leachate well 296A | ecosystem: Engineered > Solid waste > Landfill > Unclassified | place: Canada...
TTCACTCGTAGAAGGTCCAGTAATTCTGATAGAAAAATCATCAGTTTTCGTTGACTTATCACCTTTTGGAACAGGTATTATTTACGGCCGTGAATTTATCAATGCAAAAGATATTATTAAAAAAATAAGTTTGGGCGACATTATCAAAGCGAAAGTCGTTGAAAGAGAAAATGAAAACGGATACACGGAACTTTCTCTTAAAGAGGCCAAACAAGCGCTTACTTGGAGTGAAGCTGAAAAAGCCATAAAGGAAAAAACCGTCCTAGATTTGGAAATAAAAGATGCAAATAAGGGTGGATTAATTTTAGAATGGCAAGGTATACAAGGATTCTTGCCCGCTTCTCAACTCAAAGCTGATCACTATCCCCGTGTTTTAGATTCGGATAAAGATAAGATATTAAAAGAATTAAAAAAACTTGTCGGTGAAAAAATTTCAGTAATGATTATTTCCACGTTGCCTAAAGAAGGCAAATTAATTTTCTCCGAGAAAGATAATAATCCCGAAGAGAAAAAAGAAATTCTAAGTAAATATAGTATCGGTGATGAACTGGATTGTACGGTTGCCGGTTTAGTTGATTTCGGAGTATTTTTAAAACTTGAAGACGGATTAGAGGGCCTTGTGCATATTTCCGAGCTTGATTGGGGTCTCGTAGAAGACCCTCGCAATATGTTCAAGGTAGAAGATAAAGTCCGCGCTAAAGTAATTGAAATAAAAGATGGTAAAATTTCACTTTCAATTAAAGCGCTAAAAGAAAATCCTTGGACGGAATTTGAAGGAAAATTAAAGAAGGGCGACATTATTAAGGGTGTTGTCATTAAATACAACAAGCATGGCGCTCTTGTTTCCATAAAAGAAGGCGTAGCAGGACTTGTGCATAATTCAACTTTCGGATCAGAATCAAAGCTCCGTGAAAAATTAGAACTTGGCAAGAATTATAATTTCCAAATTACATTATTTGAACCAAAAGAACATAAGATGACTTTAGTATATTTGGAATAAAAATTGTCAAAAAAAGACGGACGCCTGGCGTCCGTCTTTTTTTGATTATGCTTCTGCTTTTGTTCCTAAATCTTCAGGTCCAATATCATTCATGATAGAGATAACTTGTTGCGCGTAACGAGGTACTATAGATGGAGGATTATATGCGCGGAGAATTTGTGTAATAGTTTTATCAGCATAATGTTTTTCAGTATTAGGATTATTGCCTCCTAGATTTCTAGCCACAGTTTCAATAGCTTCGTCTATGGAATTAAAACCAATTTTGCAAGAACCCCAGCCAAAAGGGTTATTTTCAACCTTTTTACAATCAAATTTTCCACCAGTGGATTCTCGAACAGCAATGGCAGGCAAAAGACGCCAGTCAAGATTATTCTTTTCGGCTTCTTCTACCATCTTCATACCCATGCCTAAAAGTGGCATGTCGTGTGACTTGAAATAATCATCAATAGCGTCTGCTTTAGCTTTCAAATCTTTAGCTTTCTGGTCTAAAACCTGGTTAAAGGCTAATATACCATAAGCTTCAATATTTTCTTTTTGTATAAATACGGTCTGAATAGTTTCTTTCGTTGTATCCATTAAGATACTTCCCATAGGTACTGTTGTTACAGTCACAAAAGGCAAAAGAAGAAGAGATTGCGCAAACCGTATTAAATTGTTTTTATTCATATTAGAGCGGTATATGCTCCGCCAACTCTGGGTAGTTTTATTCAACTTTTACTGAAATAGCCCTTATTAGAAGGTTATTTAACCTATTGATAAGAACATACGTACATCTTAGCATACTTCATATTGAAAGTCAATAGTTAAACATCATTTCGCTTGTCTGTCAAACATAAAAAAGCTTATAAAATAAAGCTATTTTATAAGCTACCTATTGACATATAAGGCTAAAATAGGAATAATATGATATATGTGGACAAGTTTTTTGCCCTTATTTAAGAAAACTTGAATACTTTATCAGCTACTTTATATGCTTCCCCTGCCCCCATTGTTACAAATATGTCATTTCCTCCAAAATTTAAGTCTTTTATAAAGCTTTCTGCTGATTCAAAATCTGGAAAGGCCTTGGCTTTATCTCCAGCCAGACTAATAGCCGAAGCTAACTTCTCGCTCGAAACGCTCTCATCTTTTTCTTCCCTGGCAAAAAAAATAGGAAGTAAAAATATATTGTCAGCATCTTTAAAACTTTTAGCAAAATCGTTAAAAAGAGCCTTGGTCCGGCTATAAAGATGCGGTTGAAAAAGTACTGTAATTTTTTTCTCACCTGTAGGATAAAGTTCACGCAAGGCTTCTAAACTCGCTTTTATCTCTGTAGGGTGATGAGCATAATCATCGTATATGATAGTTTTATTTTCTGTTTCTCCCCTTTTTTCCAATCTACGCCAAGTACCGGAAAATTGCGCTACTGATTTTTCTGCGGAATTATTTTCTATATTTAAAAGATCCGCCACGGCCAAAGCTGCGGCTGCATTCATACGATTATGAGTTCCGGGAACAGATAATTTTGGAACTTTTTCTAAATATTTTACATAATCCGTAATTTTATTTTTACTTTGCGTTAAAAGTTTATTAAAAGCATTTTGTATATCTGTTAAATCTTTATAATAATCTAAATGGTCTGTTTCTATATTTGTAACAAGAGTAATAAACGGATTAAAATTTAGAAAATGACGATTATATTCATCTGCTTCAACAACCAAGAATTCACTATTTCCTTTTCTGAAATTACTATCAAACTTTTTTACAAAAGAACCAACAATAACCGTAGGATCTAGCCCCGCATCTATTAAAATTTCAGCGACCATGGCGGTAGTGGTTGTTTTCCCGTGAGTACCGGCAATTGCTATTACTTTATATTTTTTCACGAATTGACCTAATGTCTCAAAATAACTCAAGACTGGTTTCTTTGTTTTTTTTGCATTTTCAATAATCTCAGGACCCCTATTGATCCACGCATCACTATATACATATAAATCAGCTTCGGGTAATTTTTTTAAATTATTCTTATAAAAAATAGTTGCTCCAGCTTGGCTAAGTGGTTCAAGAGTTTTAGGACTTTTGTCATCATTTACTCCCGATACTTCCATACCATATGAAATAGCCATTTTAGCTAATGCTGAAATACCTATTCCTCCGATTCCTATAAAAAACACCTTTTTAACTTTTGATAGATCCAAATCTTCCATGTTATTTCAAGTTTTTTATTATCTCTAAAAATTGATCTCCTCTATCATATTCATTTTTAAACATTCCAAAAGACGCAAAAGCCGGAGAAAAAAGAATAATATTGCCTTTTTTTGATAAACCTGATGCTATTTCTGCAACTTTTTTTAGATTTATGGCAAAGATATAAGGAGTTTTTAGTTTTTTAGTTTTAATTAATCTATCAGTGCCTGTACCAGGAATAAAAATAACATCTTTACAATATTTATTGATTGATTTGGCAAAAGGTTTTAAATCTAGATCTACTATTTTATCTGTCCCACCCATTATTAATACTATATTTTTTGTTTTAGAAGTTCCAAGAGCTTCAAGTCCTGCCATAGTCGCATGTATTGTCGTGGCATTATTATCGTTATATATTTTTACGCCTTTAATCGTTTTTACATATTGTAATCGTCCTTCTAACCCTTTAAAACCTTTAATCGCTTGAGCTATTTTGGGAATTGGAATATTAAATAGTTTAGCTACTTCCACAGCACAAGCTAGATTTTCTCTTTGATGTTCACCGGGCACGATAAAATTATATTTGTCTACGTCTTTGGCATCAGCAATGATTAATTTGCTTTTTATTTTTTTAGGAATTAATTTTTTAACTTCAGGACGAATTATGAGAATATCGTTTTTTTTCTGATATTTAAAGATGTTTGTCTTATCTTTAAAATATTTTTTCATATCATTTTTATAGTAATTCATATGGTCAGGCATAAAAGAAGTGAAAATCGAAATATGAGGAGATATTTTTGCATCGCCGAAACCTTGCAATTGCCAAGAATCAAGCTCACAGACTAAAATATCTCCTGTTTTTACTTTTTTGAGAAGTGGGAGTGTAGCAATTCCACGAACATTTCCTCCAATATAAACATTTCTTTTCAAAAACTTTTTATTTTTCTTTAAAATTTCATAAACGAGCGCCGTTACCATAGATTTCCCTCTTGTGCCTGTTACTCCAATTATCATTACATCTCTGGCAGACTTGGCAAAAAGCGATACATCCATTTTAATCGGAATTTTATGTTTTCTTGCTTCAGCTATTTCTATCGAATCAAGAAGTGTTCCTGCGCCTTTTAACACAAAGTCACAATTTTTAAAATCATTTAAATCGTATTTACCAAACTTAAATCTAATATTTTTATACTTTTTCAATTTATTAACAGAAGGTTGCATTACTTTTTGAGAAGCATCATCAACTACCAAAACTTGAGCGCCACATTCGGCTAAAAAAGCTGCATCTCCAACCCCGCGTCCAAGTAATCCTATGCGCATAAGTGTAATCTTTTTATTCTTAAATTGTTGTTTATAGTTCTGCATTTATCCAAGTACTTTCTTAAATTCCTCTATATCATTGAAATGATTTTTTACGCCCTTGATTTCTTGATATTCTTCATGACCTTTACCGGCACAAAGTATTATGTCGCCTTTTTTTGCCAATTCTACGGCTTCTTCTATCGCTAATCGGCGATCTGAAATTGTTATTACTTTTTTTGATTCATCGTGAGATAAATTATCTTTCATTTCTTCAATTATTTTGTCCGGATCTTCGCTTCTGGGATTGTCTGAAGTAAAAATAGCAATATCTGACAGACTAGCCCCAATTTTCCCCATCTTTGAACGCTTTAGAGGATCGCGGTCTCCTCCGCAACCAAAAACAGAAATTATCCTGCCACTTGTTTGTCTTATTTCTTTTATAGTCAGAAGAACTTTTTCCAAAGCATCCGGAGTATGAGCATAATCTACTATAACGATAATGCCATTTTTAGAAACAAAGTGCTCAAATCTTCCCCGAGGCGGTTTTATATTTTCTAAAATCTTGTTTACCCCGCCCGAATGACTGGAATCATCCGGTCGGGCGGGTTTTTTCTTATCAAAACCTAGCAACTTACACGTACTCCAAACTGCTAACAGATTATAAGCATTAAATTTTCCTAAAAGTTTTGATTTTATTCTTTCTCCGTTAAAATCGAGTTCTAACCCTGAAAAATCCAATCTTAAAATTTTACCGTAAAAATCCACGAATTCTGTGTCCTCACCAAAACCATAGAAAAATTTATCCGCTTTAATGCCGTCTAGCATAGCATTTCCGTGTTCATCATCCATATTAGAAAGAGCGAAAGCATTTATGGGAAGCATTTTAAAAAATTTCTTTTTTGCCAAAAAGTAATTTTTAAAATCTTTATGATAGTCCAAGTGATCATGCGTCAGATTTGTAAAAATCCCGCCGGCAAATTTTATTCCAACTACTCTGTTTTGGTCCAAAGCATGAGAAGAAACTTCCATAAAAACATATTGACAGCCTTTATTCGCCATTTCTCTAAAAAGCTTGGTCAAGGAAATAGAATCGGGGGTCGTATGTGTTGCTCCTCTTTTTTCATTTACAATAATATTTTCCACGGTGCTGACAAGTCCTGTTTTATATCCTAGTTCTGTTGCGATTTTATAAAGAAGTGTTGCCGTCGTTGTTTTACCGTTTGTGCCTGTTATTCCGATAATCCTTAATTTTGAAGCCGGATTGTCATAATAATACATCGCCCAAGTTGACTTTATTCTCCACCATATTGTTTTAAGTTTTTTAAATATTTTTTTCATAAAAATTATCTAAAATCCACTTTATCAGTATCAATAAAAAATGGCTGTAAATTATATTTTGAATTATAAATTTCTCCAACTTTAATAAATTCCGCTTCTATGCCCACATGTTTCAGTTTGCGAAGTTCTTCTAAATTTACCCATGCGTAATCCGTAAAGTCTTTTTTATCTAAAACTAAAGAACCTGGGTTTTTCGTCCAGCATAGAAATGAAAAAGATTTGGATGTCTGTCCGTCTTTTCTACCTATAGCCTTTTCTTTTATAAGAATAAAACCCGGCTCTAAATCAAGCCCGCATTCTTCTTTTACTTCTTTTATTAAAGTATCGCTAATAGTGTCATTTCCTTCAACTTTTCCGCCCGGAAAAGTATAAAATCCGGGATATACGGTCTCATCTTCACGGCGTTTCAGTAATAAAATTTTGCCGTCATCTCGCCGTATAACAGCGACCCCGGTAACTATATGTAATTTATCCTGTTTGTCATATCCCATATGTCTAATGATAACTTAAATCTCTCTATAATACAAAAACAGACGACCGCATTTTTTTATACTAATTAGTTTTTTATACCATAACAAAATTATGATAGAAAATATTTATTCACGATTTCTTCCAATTCAGATTCTGTTGTAAACAAAAAAGATTTAATGCCGATACTTTCTGCCGCTTTTAAATTTTCTTCCTTATCGTCAAAATATATGCATTCACTTGCATTAAGATTATTTTCAGATAAAACCAATTTCCAAGCCCCTAGGTCAGGTTTTATAAAACCTGTCTGCCAAGAAAAATAAATTTTATCTACTACATTATGAACCCACGGATAATGGTTATAATAAAGAGCTCTTTCTTTAAAATTATTGGATAGAATAATAACTTTTATTCCTTTTTTCTTTAATTCTTTTGCGAATTCAATCATTTTTTCCGAGGGAATTTCTGATTTGAACCAATAATCCCAGAATTCTTTTTCCGTGAAATTTATATTCCATTCTTTTAGACATGGACCCCAATATGAAAAAGCCGAGCCCGCGTTTGGTTTTCGTATTTTTCCCATAATTTCAAAAAGTTTCGGCAAAAAAATCAAAGGAGGTACTTTAAAATCTTCTTCAAATCTACTTCCGAGTTTACGGCTCTTTATAAAAATTCCGTTCAAGTCAAAAATTACAACTTTTATCATTTTTTAAGATCCCATTAAAAAATTTTAATAATAATCCCTCTCAATTTATACAAGTCCGTTGATTTTCTAACGGGACAAGTATTTTTTATTTTTTAATTTTTCTGGCATTAAATCTTTGGCTGTATATTTCTCATAATCTTTTCCATAACCCAAATCTTTCATTAATTTCGTAGGAGCGTTGCGGATACTCATCGGTATCGGCAAATTTCCATATTTTTTCGCATCTTCCATAGCCAGTAGATAAGCATCATAAGCTCTCCTGTCTTTTTTGGCTTGCGCAAGATAAACAACGCCATGCGCAAGATTTTCCCCGCATTCCGGCATTCCAATTGTATCTACTGCTTGGAATACTGCATTAGCTACCACCAAAGCAGTCGGTTGAGCCAAACCAATATCTTCACTCGCAAATATCACCATCCGGCGAGCAATAAATTTGGGGTCCTCCCCTGCCTCCAGCATTCTCGCCATATAATATAGCGCGGCGTCCGGTTGTGAGGCACGCATACTTTTTATAAAAGCGCTGATTATATTATAATGTTCTTCGCCTTTTTTATCATAGCGCAAAAACTTTGATTGTAGGGTATTTTTTAAATTATCAACAGTAATATCTTTGTAAAGAGAAATAGTATTTTCAATCATCGCGATTGCCTGTCGAGCATCTCCTCCGGACATTCCAATAAGCCAGTCTAGAGAATCTTTTTTAATTTTATAACCGGTACGCTTGACGATTTTCTTCATATCTTCGTCAGTAAGCTCATTCATAACAAAAACCCGCATGCGGGAAAGAAGAGCCGGAATTACTTCAAAACTTGGATTTTCTGTCGTTGCTCCGATTAAAGTAAGTCTACCAGACTCCACGAACGGCAGAAGAAAATCTTGTTGCGCTTTATTAAATCTGTGTATCTCATCAAGAAAAAGAATTTTCGGACCTAATAGAGTGCCTTCTGATTCCAATATTTCACGAATATCGTCTTTCCCTGCTGAAACTGCCGAAAGTTCATGATAATCGGCATTCAATGCTTTGGCATAAATCTTAGCCAGAGTTGTTTTTCCAACCCCTGGCGGACCCCAGAAAATAAAAGGAAAAAGATGCTTTTTTTCAATAGCAATAGCAATAGGCTTATCTTTGCCTGTTAAATGTTCTTGTCCGACAAATTCCTTCAGGTTTTTAGGCCTAATTTTTGATGCTAACGGCTCCATGAGGGCATTATACATCAAGAGCCAAATTTTTTATATTTCTTCAACTTCTATTAATTCTTTTTCAAGAATAACACTTGCATAATCTGAATTTGAAGGCTTATCAAAAAGAAACTTTCCCTTGAATTTTTTGCCTTTCAAAAATAAAGGTAACCAATGTAAATCAGAAGGCCACATTTTATCAAATGGAATTTCATCAACATAAAACCATTGGGGCTTCATTTCCTCACTCTCCGTAGGTTTTCCCAAAAAATTATTTGATTTGAAAATATGAACTTCATGAATTTCATCGTTATTTTTAAATCCAAATTCTATTATTCCAACTTTATTTAAATTTTCAATATCAATACCAGATTCCTCTTTTATTTCTCTTTTCATCGCTTCTTCAATAGATTCATTGTCTTTCAATTTTCCTCCAAATCCATTCCACCTCCCTGCCCCAAACCCGCGTTTCTTCATTCCAAGCAATACCTTAGGATGTTGATGTATTATGCAAAGCGTTAAAATTTTTTTCATAATTTTCTATATCCCTTTCCTTCTGTGTTTTTTTTTAATTAATCAACGACTTGCGATGCTGTGGAGCATTTATCAAACCACATTTTTTATATTTAAAAACTTCACCAGTAGCCGGATTAATCGCTCCGCAAGGACAAGGATCATTTCTACCTATATTTAGATTTTCCTCAATCGCTTTTTTTGTGTCTGAAAATTCAGTAGGTTCATTATGGCTGGTAACTAAAGTTTGTCTTGGTTTATTTTCTTCTACTTTTGGCTGAATTTCAACATTTATAGTTTGAATAAGCGACAAAACCTGCTCTTTAAACGTTTCCTCCATTTCTCTAAACATTTGCAACCCATCCTTTTTGTATTCAACAATAGGTTCTCGTTGGCCATAAGCGCGAAGATTTACGGAACTACGCAAATAATCCATCGCTTCAAGATGCTCCATCCAAAGAGTGTCTGTCGTATAGAGAGCAATTCTTCTGACAGTTTCAAAAAATGCTTCATCGCCTAATTTCTCTTTTTTTTCTTCAATTATTTCCTGCCTGCCGGCAGGCAGGTTTCTAATTTTTGCATCTTCTATTATTTGTTTTAGTAAAGTTTCAATTTCTTCTTTGTTGAAACGCATCATTTTTTGGCGTCTTTCATAAATAATTTTACGCTGATGATTCATCACATCATCGTATTCAAGCGTATTCTTTCGGGCATCAAAATGAAAACCTTCTATTTTCGCTTGAGCATTTTCAAGTGAATTACTGATAAAACGATTTTCAATCGGCTGATCTTCCGGAATACCAAAACGTCCCATCATTGTTTTTATTCTTTCTGATCCGAATACGCGCATCAAATCATCTTCAAGTGAAACATAAAATTGCGTTTCACCCGGATCTCCTTGTCTGCCTGAACGGCCCCGGAGCTGATTATCTATTCTGCGCGCTTCATGTCTTTCAGTGCCAAGCACAAATAATCCTCCGACACTTTTTACAAATTCATATTCTTCTTTCACTAATGGATTTCCACCCAGCTTGATATCAATTCCACGGCCCGCCATATTTGTGGCAATAGTAACTGCTCCTCTTTTTCCGGCTTGAGCAATTATCTCTCCTTCCTTCTCATGATTTTTGGCATTCAAAATAACATGCGGTACACCTTCCTGTTTTAAATAAACAGACAAGAGTTCATTTTTCTCAATTGAAATAGTACCAATCAAAACCGGCTGACCTTTCTGATTTAATTCTTTTATTTTTTTAGCGATAGCTTTGAACTTTCCTTTTTCATTTTGAAAAATTAAATCAGAATGGTCTTCTCGAATTACAGGACGATTAGTAGGGATTACCATAACATCCAGATTATAAACTTTCAGAAATTCTTCAGCTGAAGTTTCTGCTGTTCCTGTCATACCCGATAATTTTTTATAAAATCTAAAATAATTTTGAAAAGTGATGGAACCGGAAGAACGAGTTTCTTTCTCAATTTTTACGCCTTCTTTTGCTTCAATTGCCTGATGAATTCCTTCAGACCATCTTCGGCCTGGTTGGAGACGCCCCGTAAAAGGGTCAACAATAATTACTTCCCCTTCTTTTACGACATAATCCCGATCACGTTCAAAAATAGCCTGTGCTTTTACAGCCGTTTCTAAATGATGCACATATTTAATGCCTTTTTCGGTATAAATATTTTCTACTCCGAGAAGATTTTCAGCCTTGTTTATGCCTTCATCAGTTAAAGTTATTGCTTTTAATTTTTCATCTACTTCATAATCAGTATCTCTCTTCAGCTGTTGGGCAATTTTGTAAAATTTAACATAAAAATCTTCAGAATCTCCGGAGGCAGAAGAAATGATAAGCGGGGTACGCGCCTCATCTATTAAAATGGAATCCACTTCATCAACAATTGCGAAATAATGTCCTCTTTGAACAAGATCATTTACAGATGTGGCAAGATTGTCTCGTAAGTAATCAAAACCATATTCATGATTCGTGCCATAAGTTATGTCTGCATTGTATGCATCCTTACGTGAACATGGTTTTAAAAAATCATAAACAATTTTAAATTCTCCCACAGTATCACGTTCTTTGTCTTCTTCAGTATTTGTCTGCGCAGGCAGGTGTTTCTCATCATAGAGATAAGAAACATTTTGCGAATTAATAACTCCGACAGTCAATCCTAAAAAATTATAAATCTGACCCATTAGCACCGCATCCCTGCGCGCCAAATAATCATTGACAGTAATTATATGAACACCTAATCCTGTTAATGCATTTAAATATGCCGACAATGTTGCAACTAAAGTTTTTCCTTCACCTGTTTTCATTTCGGCAATCTTTCCTCTATTTAACGCAAGTCCCCCGACAAGTTGAACATCATAGTGTCTTTCACCCAAGTTTCTTTTGGCAGCTTCCCGAACCAACGCAAAAGTTTCCGGCAATATATCATCCAAGCTCTCATCTTTTGTTAATCTATCTTTAAATTCTTGAGTTTTCTTTGGAAAATCTTCTTTTGCCAACTTCGAAATATCTGCTTCAAAAGCATTGATTTCGGCTACTATTTCCTTGGTATTTTTAATGAATTTAGAGCTTGTATCACCGAATATTTTACTATATAAACCCATAATTGATATATTAACACAAAATTAAAAAACTTCCGACTTTCGACGGAAGTTTTTTAGAAGTGGGAAAAGATTATGCTCGCTTCTTCTTTGAAGCTTTTCTCTTTCCCTTCTTTGCTGCTTTCTTTTTTGCCATTTCAGTTTTTATTCGTCCCGCCACAGGCGGGACTTGCGCAAAATTAATTTTCTAATTTAGTTTGCAATAATACGACCAAAATATTTATTGCTTAGAACTGATATAATTATCTCGCATATCAAAAAGGAACACAACACTTTTTCAGCAAAACTGTGGATAACTTTTCAAAACAAAAAAATTATTTCCATTTGAAGCGGGTGATGGCGAAACTCCAACATATGTGCCTATGTGAGTGCGATCACCCGCTACAGATAAAAATAATTTTACAAGTAAATTATAGCATGAATATAAATAGGCCGAAGGCCCTGAGCGAAGTCGAAGGGTCGGGGCACTGGGATTTGAACCCAGAATCACACGAACCCGAATCGTGCATGTTACCATTACACTATACCCCGTTTTTATATCTTTTTTTCTAAAGCCCTATCTAGAATATGTTCTATTATATGATGCATTTTCACGCCAACAAATTCACAAGAATGATAAAAATGTGAACCTATTTTTAGGTCGGGTGAAGAATCAATGCCAGTTAGGAAAAAACCTCTTTTAGGATGAAAAACAAAATCAGATTTTAAATAATGACTTATTCCTAGATGTCTGTGTAAATCTTTAATTAGAATAATAACTTTTTCTTTTTCGTGATTAGTAAAATTTTCAGGAGGAAAAACATAAATATCTTCTCCCCGAAATTGGGTAAGAGAATGGATTGAAGCAACTTTCCCGGAAATAAACTCTTCAACTAAAATACTTTTTTCGTGCATTGCTCCGTCTTCTATGCTATCAACCAACTCTCCGAATGTTTTTGCAAGATGGATACCCATATTTGAGTCAGGCGTAAAAGTTTTTACTATCCAAGGTGAAGAAAATTTTTCAAAGACTTCTTTCGCTTTTTTAATAGCATACTTTTCTCTAGGCCCCCGCCCGAACGACTGTTCAGTCGGGCTGGCATAAAAATCTTTTTGATATAAGGGCAAGATTATTGACCTAGGCATTTGGATTCCTATACTTTTTACATGTTTCAGCAACATCTCTCGACTATTTTCTAAAGTAGAAGAAAAAACATTATTACTAGTGTGAGGAATAGAAAAATTTTGCAATATAGAAGAAATATTTGATACAGTATTCCAAACAACATTAACTTTATGCGTCAAGTCAGCAGGACTTATAGGTATGCCATTAACATACCAATTACCTTTTTTATCAATTAAAAGATCAACTAGTTTATATTTGTGGGATAAATTTTTAAAAATGTGTGAAATAATTTCTCCACCTTTCTCTAAAGAAGATGCGTAATATTTACCCGTTCCACCTCGTAATACTCCGACTCTAACTTTATCTTTTTCCCGATTCTTTTCCATATTAAAATTATAACAAAAACACCCCGCTTGCGCGAGGTATTTTTTTTGCTGTCCTATGTTTTGTTTCGTTCTTTTTAAAACTTTTTTAATGTATGTCTTTCCACACTTGTCAGATTGTTTTAAGTTCAAACAAACTATTGTGTCGTCAATTGAGCGACACAATACCGACTCAATAAATCCAACCTCTCCGAGGTCAGGCCCCGCCGATGGCGGGGTCCTCAATTTTGATAAATCAAAATTGGGACGTTTTTCAAATTGAATTATTCCACGACCAGCTTCCGCTAGCCGTGCCTTGTTACGACTTAGTCCCTGTCACCGAGCTTACCTTAGGCCCCACTTATGTGGAGATTTCGGGTACTCCCGGCTCCCTTGACTTGACGGGCGGTGAGTACAAGACTTGAGAACGTATTCACCACAGTTTAGCTGACCTGTGATTACTAGCAATTCCAGCTTCATGAAGTCGAGTTGCAGACTTCAATCCGAACTGAGGCCGCTTTTGAACGATTAGCTCAGAGTCGCCTCGTCGCTGCGCGTTGTAACGGTCATTGTATTATGTGTGTAGCCCAGGGTATCAAGGGACATGCTGACCTGGCGTCATCCTCTCCTTCCTCCCCCGCCTAAAAGAATTTTTCTAACATCCGATGTTTAGAGATTTCAACATCGGATGTTTTTTAAAAAATTCACTTAGGCGGGGGCGGTCTCGTGTGACACTTGTAACACACAACGAGGGTTGCGTTCGTTACCCCACTTAAGGGAACAATTCAAACCACGAACTGACGACGGCCATGCATCACCTGTCCTAGAGTCTTGCGAGGCCCCGCGTTTCTGCGGGCTTTCACTAGGATTTCTAACCCTGGTAAGGTTCTTCGTTTACCATCGAATTAAACCACATAATCCACTGCTTGTGCAAGTCCCCGTCTATTCCTTTGAGTTTTAGCCTTGCGGCCGTACTTCCCAGGCGGATCT
>Ga0265292_1002263_pt1 | contig 13743 bp, 18 predicted proteins | sample Munlanlewell296A_FD_189080 | JGI IMG/M metagenome (GOLD analysis project Ga0265292, IMG submission 189080) | Leachate microbial communities from a municipal landfill in Southern Ontario, Canada - Leachate well 296A | ecosystem: Engineered > Solid waste > Landfill > Unclassified | place: Canada...
ATTATATTAGGATTAATTTTATTTAAAGAATGAATAAACAGGCCTGGATATGAAATATTCGACTTTTTAATTTTTTGGTATTCTTGATTATATTGTTTCTCCAAATTGGTACTTAATGATTTCAATTTGAAACTATCCATTACCATATAACCAGAGATATTTCTAATTCCCCACTGATTCGCAAAATCAGCCACTCTACCACCACAAATCGTAGTGGTTCCGTTTTTAATTAATTGTAAAATAGAATAATCAGCGATTATTTTTCTTTCTTTTTCAATCAAATCAGTCTTTTTGGTTATTTCCTCGGTAGTTTCTAAATAATCTTCTAGTGAATATTTCTTTTTAAACAATCCGCAGTAAGCCGATTCTCCCAAGTGAACATGAGCATTAATAAAACCTGGCATAATTATTTTGCCAACGCAATCTATTTTCTTCGTACAAGCATTAAACTCGTTCGTACTTGGGCAACCGCTTTTTACTGTTTTTATCTTCGATCCTTTTGAAATAATAAATCCCAGAGGAATTATTTTTCTCTGCAAATCTTGAGTAATGATAGTAGTATTATAAAAAATAGTTCTCATAAGAAATAAGTGAAGGAGTTCCCCTGGCAGGAAACTCCTTCTTAGACTACTTAGTAGTCCGAACAGTTGGGAGCAGTTTTGTCAGATGACCTTGTATGACTAGACCAACCTGCTCTATTGTTCCTGTTGCATCGATAACAACCCAATCTTGGGTTTGATGCGCAAGCTTGAGGTACGCAGATCGTTGCTTCTCGAAAAATGCTTGCCCCGCCTCATCAAACCTTGACTTTTTGTCATGCAACCAGTTGCGATGCATAGCAACTTCCACAGAAACATCCAAAAGGATGGTTAAGGTTGGTTTTATTCCGCAGGTGGCTAACCCAAGTAACGAAATCAACTCATCATAACTTGCTCCCTTCGCCAAGTTGTAACTAAGGAAGGATCCTTGCCCACGATCTGCTACTACAACCTCCTCTTTGGCAATGGCTGGAGTAATTACCTCAACATACAGTTGATTTTTGCAGGCCAGGAAAGCGAAAGCTTCTGACCTTCTGTCTCGTGGAATCTTGGATGCGAGAGTCTTTTTAATCCCAGCGCCAAAACTTGTCCCCCCAGGCTCAGAAACAGCTCGAGTAGAAATCCCCTGTGAATTCAGCCACGTACACAGAAGTTCACATTGGATTGTTTTTCCAACTCCATCAATACCTTCAATTTCTATGAGCATTGCTATCCTCCTGTGATTCTACTTATATGGTAATGTAAAATATTATTTTTGTCAATACATTGTGTACATATATTACGACATACATATCCACCATTTAATGAATAAAAAAAACCGCCCGACATAATGCCAGGCGGGAACTTCTTGCCGCAAACAAAGAACAAAACCCATTTGCCTTACCAGTTAGAGATGTGACGCTGTCAACCCGAGTCCATACACGACACTAGTGAATGCATCGGTGATTTTTATTTTGTCCCTACCGAACTTGATTTCAAAAATCTCTCGAATATGGGGTATGTGGGAAGATCCACCCGTGATGAAGACCGTGTCGATTTCACTGGTCGTAAGACCTGAGTTTCGAACCGTTTCTTCAACACACCGGTCAATTTTCACCAGATCATCTTTAACCATCTTTTCAAACTCACACTGGGTGATGTTTGAATTAATGTTAATCGGGTCCTCGTGGAACATCACATTGGATATGGGCATAGACGATAATTCACACTTAGCTTTTTCTATTGCTTGGAAAAGTCTGAAACCATAGTTCTGGTCAATCAATTCTTCCAAGCGTGCGATTGCTTCTGGATCGTCTGATGATGCCTTAATCTGTCTGATGTTTTCTCTCTGCTTCCTCTCTCGCAAGTGTGGAATAAGGTGCCATCTACAAAGCGTAATGAAGATATGTTGTGGAACATCAAGCCACTGGCCACGCATTCCTTTAAATTTGGAGTTAAGTCCAAAGTAAGGAACAATCCGGTGCCACATTATGTGAGAATTAAAAGTATCACCTCCGACATAGACACCTCCAAGTGACAAAATGTCGGTCTTACGGTTTCCAGTGCTTAGGTTTCCGCCTCGAAGACGAATAACTGTGAAATCGGAAGTTCCACCACCGAAATCTCCAACCATGATAATTTTTTCTGTTCCTGGTTCAAGTGATGACTCAAAAGCCAGGGCCGCCGCAACCGGTTCAAACTGAAAAAATACATTCTTGAAACCTGCCTTGTGTGCCGCAGATTTCAGCCGTTGTTCGGCCAATGCATCAATCTCTTGGTCTTCAGAGAAGATGGCCGGTCGTCCTAACACCACAGAAGATACTTCTTTTCTTAGATCGCTCTCTCCTCGCTTCTTCAGTGTTCGAAGAATAATCGCGATGAGATCATCAAGATGGTACGGTTTTCCACTGATGTTAGTTGTACTGAATGTCTTACTGGTTAAGAAAGTCTTGACAGACTGTATTAGACGACCTGTAGCGTCGTCCTCAATATAGTGATTGATAGCTTCTTGACCGACATACACCTGCCTTATTCTGTCAAAGAACAGGATTGAACGGAGTGTCTTTCCCACAGAATTAAAAGGGTCTGCGTCAATAATTCTGACAACCCCCCCATCGTTTACTGCAAGTGCAGAGTTGGTAGTGCCAAAGTCAAGGCCAAAGATCGTGTCCACTGTTCACCTCCCTTAAGTTTGTGAATCCGGTATCATAATACCATAAGCCACATCAACTGTCTATATTACGTAAGGCAGATTCAACATTAAAACGCTACCGATTGTTCTTGTTTATTTGTTAGTGTTGATTTTATTTTCATATTACTTTAATTTCACTCCAATAGCATAAATTCCACATTTTTTAATGCTTTCTTCGTAACCATCCAAGCTGTTATAACTCTTAATCCCACCTTCTACATCCAGACCGCTTGATAGGACATTTTTGGTTTCCTCGGTCTCAAGCATTACTCTGACATTATCATAATGATGCACAAATAGAACTTCACACGATAATTTCTTACCTGTAACATTGTTAGTAAAAGTTATGGTGTCTCCGGGAACCATTTTTTCATATATATTTTCTTCAGAATCTATTGGGGTTCTTCCTTCAACCTTTTTAGTTCCGGCTTTTATTGCTTTAAACGGTCTGTCATTTAAATCAAGATTGTAGCTCATGAATTTTAGATAAAATATAATCTGCTGTTTCTTGCGGAGTTTGCTCTGAATTATCTATTATTTCTCCGAATGTTGGGTTTGGTATACCTACATCATAATGATGTTTTATTCTTTCTTTTTCTTGCCCAGTTAATTCTCTAGTTCCTCTGTTGGTTAAAACCTTTTCAATTTTTGGAGCTAAGGTGAAAATGTGAATTTCTGTGTCTAAATCTTTTAATCCTGAAACCATAAAATCATAATTTTTTTGAGAAAGTGGGTAAGGGACAATTACATTCATCTCTCGCTTAATAAAATTCCTAATCACAGATAATGCGTTTTCAAGGTTTATTGGCACCGCTTTATCTATAGGCATCCACTCAATCATTTCGTGAAATGTGTCAATTTCCAAAAGCGCAATATTTGTTATCTTTTTAGCCAATATCTTTGCAACTGTGCTTTTTCCTGCATTTATTGAACCGTTTAGAAAGATAATCATAATTTAAAATTAAAATAATGATTGTATATACTTTGTGGCAGTATCATTTGGTTCAACAACTGAAAAATCTTTTTTGAGGATTATTTCGTCCTTTTCTGTCCATTTTTTGTATTCGTTTGTAAACACTAAATCCAGCATCTCTAAATAATATTTGAAGCGAAGTTCAAGTGAATCTGTTTTCAAATATTTTTGAAGTGAGTTGTAAAAATCCGAAGCATTATTTTTTAAATGCAAAACAGCCTTTTTCTCTCCTCTCCAGGGAATATCTCTTAAAGCAATGTATCCGCATATGACTTCAATTACACTATATAGCAGTCGCAATTCAAGAGCTTCTAAATATAATGGGTCATTTGATTCAAAATATCTTTTATTGCAAACAAAGTTGTAATTTATTTTTTGCCAAAAACCTTTTTTAGATTTGTCCGATTGGTGCAGAGTATCAATTTCTAGGGCTTTTGATTTCAAATCGGTCAAAACGCCTGATTTATCAAAATAGATGTTTGATTTCTTTATCCAATCAAGCAAAATAGCGTCAAAATTTTCTGAATCTATATTTTTACTTTCACTAATTCTCCTCAGATCAGCCAAACCAAAAAAGAATACTTCTGCAAATACTCTGTCTATCCAGCGGTATAAAGAATACAGATTGTTTTTGTTTTCTTTCAGTATCACCACTAAGTCTATATCACTGTAAGCCTTTGCTTCTTGAGTGCCATGCGAACCAGTCAAAAAAACCGCATCTACATCATCGTTTAATTTCAGTTTTTCAATTATTTTGTCTAGTGATTTAATTTGCATATTGTTTTAATTCTACCATAAATTAGAACCTGTTTTGAGTAAAAGAAAAAGCGGATTGATGTTATCGCACCGCTTTTTAGGTTATTTTTTTCCATAACCATTTTTTGCAACCAAAAGAGCCGAGATGGTAAGTGCTGTCCCCAACAGAGCCCATGTGACACGAATGCCAGCATATTCCGCCAGTAATCCGCTTAGCAGTAAGCCAATCATTCCTCCGCCATGGTGGGCAATAGACTCGAAGGAAATCAGGGTTGCCCTTTCTTTTGAAGGAATGTTGGCGTGCAGATACGCATCTTTTAGAGGCTTGAATATCCCTCTCGCGACTTCATGAAGTAGGAACATGGTAATGGCCACCGGAAATACATTCCAAACGACACTACCAGCAATTCCCAACCCTATGAGAATCTGAGTGATGACCAAAGATTTTTTCTCATCTTTGATTTTTCTCAGAAAACGCGGGGCCAGAGCGGCACCAACCATCAATCCCAAAGTCATTGTGGCAAATAACACCCCGAGACTTAATTGAGATTTGAAAAACTGTTTGAAGAATGGTTGCCACTGCATATTGGGGGCTTGAACAGCCACAAACTGCACGGCTCCGATTATCAGAATGAACCTGATAACTTTGTTCCTGATTCCATAGTTGATACTGGTCTGAGTAACATTTTTCATTGACTCCAAGCCCGCTCTAAATGAAAGCTCTTGTCTTACGAAATACTCTTCTTTCATCCAAATTGACGCAGTAACCCCTGTTACTAAGATAATCGTTCCTCCAATTATCCAAGGCAACACCATGGAATAATCCGCAATTGCGGCCCCCATGATAGCTCCCAGAATACCGGCTCCCTGCACAACTTGCTGTTCTTTCGCAAATACATGCGTGTAATCACCTTCGTGGCCATGATGTTTAAGTTTATCAACAAGCCACGCCTGAAAAGCACCGCTTGAAAATGTCACACCTATGGCACCGATAGCTTCCGCTAAAGCAAAACTCCAGAAAGAGTTTGAAGCCCCGTAGAGAAGCATACTAAAGCCCAATAAGAAACAAGAAACGACATAGGAAGCTTTTCTGCCAAATACATCAGCAAATGCTCCAGTTGGAATCTCACAAATGAACATTGTGATAAAAAACACAAAGTTCACCAAGTTAACCTCAAAAAGATTGAGTCCTTTTGAGATCAGGAAAGTCACGTACATAGCGCTGATAAATCCCATTCCAAACTTTGTCAGTCCAGTTAGGACAAGATACTGCTTAATTGTCTTTTGAATCACGACCGATCTCCTTTTTTGGTTGTTGTAAAAGAACTTACTGAACGAAAAATCCCGACTTTCGTTCAGCCGGGATTTCTCTAGATAGATATAATATTTTGATTACGAGATAGAGATATTGCGGCTAAACATAAGCATATTTCCTGCAAAGGAAATAAGACCCCAGTTTTCTGTGGGCATATATGCCTTATGTTTTACGCAATTTCTATTATTCATACAGGTTTATTTATATACCTATTGATTTTATTTGTCAACTTTTTTACAAAAGGCTAAATTCAACCGTAATTTCATCAGGAACACTTTTGTCGGGCTCTGTATTTATTGTTCCTCCGGCATTTAAAAACATTTTGAGTGATTGGCTATTGTGTTCTTGAATATGAGCATAAAGTTTTTTAACTTTTTCATTACGGCACATATCTAAAAAATATTTAACAAAATTTGAACCGATTCCTTTGCTCCCGTGATCTTTTTGTATAGTTATTTGCTCCAAATACCAATGTTCATGGTTATTTTGAAATTTTGTGTCCCATCCGAGAAATCCTATTATTTTGTCATCATATACACAACATAAAAGCTGATCTTTTGATATTCTGTCTATAATTTTATCTCTGCTCTTTTTACTATCACTTTCGTTAACATCACTTATCACTCCCATTATTTCATTCAAATCTTTTTGTTCCGCTTTTCTGTAATGAATCATATTATTTTTTTATATTTCCTCTTTGCCAAATCTAATAAAACCTGACCTCTTTCGCCCCAGCCGAGTTTCTCATTAGCTTCATTAATATTCACAATTTCTCTGCCGATCGCTTTTCCTGCTGGATCTTGGATTGGTTGGTCTAGTGGTTTTACTTTGGCCCAATATCGCAATTGATATTTTACTTTTCCAGAAGAAAGTTCTGTATCTTTGACATATCCTATAAGTTGGGATTCCAAAATTTCACAAGCAGATTCTTCCATAACTTCTCTTTTTAGCGTTTCTTCAAAACTTTCTCCTTTTTCTACTGTTCCGCCGGGCAGGCTGTAATATCCATCTATGTGTTTAAAAAGAACGATATTGTTTTCATCAACAAAAGGAACAGCTTGGCATTGATTTATAAATTTCAAGTCACTAATATCATCCGATTCATATAATTCTAATTCATGGCCTGTTCCTTTCCAGTCAAACTTTCCTTTGCATAAGAGTTTTTTCATTATGTTTGTTTGATTTTATCCCAAATGAGCATGGTCGTTCCAAATCCATAGCCACCATGGATGATCTTTCCATTTTTCATCATATGACAAAACGGTGATGCCTGTGTTTTCCATGTGAAATACACGAATAAATCTATTACATTCTTCTCCCGTCAGTTTATCACCAAAAACAACATAGGCCATAACGATACGCATAAAAAAGCCGTGAGCAACTACCAGCACGTTTTCTTCCGGTCTTTGGGCTAAATACTCTAGAGCTTTTTTGGCTCGTCCCTTTAAATCTTCAAAATTTTCCTCATCTGAAAATCTAAATCCCGGAATATGAAATTTTTCTATAATTGTCTTCTCTACTTCCAGAGCAATGGGGTCATCTTTGGGTTTGCCTAGCACTTCAGAAGAGCGGCGTCTTTCAGCAAAAAGGTCGGAATATTCTACGGGTTTGGATATTTTATCAATGATAATTTGAGCGGTTTCTTTAGCCCGACCCATGGTGCTACAAACAACCGTGTCAATATTTAATTTTGCGCACCTTTCAGCCACAAAAGCAGATTGAGTTTTACCTTTTTCGGTAAGCAAAGAGTCAGCTTTTTGTCTTATTGGCCCAGCATTTCCTTCACTTTCACCATGACGGACAAAATATATCATTTTCATAGTGATATATTAGCATTTATTTTTAATTTAGCGTGATTTTTTTAGACTTTTGATTATTTTAATGATCTCTGGAAATTTGGGGACATCGAAATGTCCGTTTTTGCTTTTATATATGATGATACTTGCATTCTTAAGTTTATTTCTATATTTTTCAGCGTGAGAAACTGGAACACATTCATCGTCCTTGGAAAACATTAGATAAAGATTTTTAGAGTTTTTTTCTAGTAAAGATAAATTGGATTTTAACTTGAAACCACTAACTAAATCTTCACCAACAACAGTATTATCAAAAGGCGGACAAACAAGAAAGGTTGCCAATATCTTTTTAGGAAATTTTTGTTCAGATAGATATTTCGCTAAAAATATACCGCCCAATGAACCACCGATCAAAATTACATTATTTCTCAGATATGGTATATGTCTTTCAAAATATATTTTCCAATCTCTGTATTGAGCATTATCTTGCAATGGCATACGCGGTCTGATGATTTCAAACTTCTTACCCAATTCTTTGTTTAGATAATCACCGGCCCAATTTACTTTCTTTTGGATTCTAATTCTTCTTGTCTTTAAATAACGCAAATAATCCTTATTACTCTTAAAAGTCATACCGCCGTGGACCATAAAAATTTGTGATTTATTTTTCATAAATCTAATTATACAACATTTAAATAAAAATTTCTATTAAAAACGAAATTGTTATATAATTGCTGTATGTCATCAAAAGTATTTTCAGATATGGAGCCGAGGGAGGATTGGGATAAATATTTCAGTAAGAATACTGGCCTGATAGTAGATCTAGGTTGTGGCTATGGTGCTGACAGTTATTTTTTGGCTCAAAAAGGTTACAAGGTAATAGCCGTTGATGAAGAAAATAATCTTAAGTTTCAACATTCCAATTTAACTTTTGTTCAGCAAGGAATAGAAAAATTGATTGATAATAAATTTGACGGTGTTATAGCCAATTTCAGTTTACATTTCTTAGATCCAGAGATTAGATTAGCAGTAATAAAGCATTATTTAGAAAACTTAAAACCAGGAGGAACTTTTTATATGCTGACTTTATCTGTTGAGAAAATGATTACACCTGCATTTCTGAAACTATTTCCCCAGGAACCAAGTATAGAATATTACACGGAGGAAGATAACCATCCCCCGTTTGGAAAACACACTCACCAGATTGCCAAAATTGTATATCAGAATAATTAAAATTTGCTTATCTCCTCCTCATGTTTCTGAGCTTCTTCCCAAAGTTTCTTGAGTGTGGTCTCAAAATTATCGCCCGCCGCAACACTATCCAGATATATTTTCTTGAAATATTCTGTCATGCTCACATCTCCAATCTTTATATCCTTAAAAGATGAATATCCCCAACCTTTGGGCTTTATGAGCTCTTTGATTTTGGGGTGGCATTGCAAAATGATAGGATCCATAATTTCGCTCAGTCTCCAAGCCAATTTGGGACTCTCATATTCTCTACGCTCCATTTCCGGAAAAACTTCTTTCCATTTTTTAAACCAAAGGAAATGCAGTATTTCATGAGCCGAGGTCTCAATTGATTTGGCTGTATTTTCATAACCGACGCAAAATTGATATTTATCCAGAAAACGCGGGAAAACCGGCAAATTGGAAACATAGCCGACAATTTCCGGTTTGTCTTTTGGCCACTCGGTTTCAAAATGTTCCGATAGAGCTTGCAAAAATTCTGTCCCAATCTTCTCCCATTCCAACTCAATTACTTCTTTGGCTTTCAACATTTCTTCTTGTCTGTCTGCAGATAGTTTTATCAGAAATTCTTTTAGCTTGTCTATAAATTCTTCCTTACTCTTGCAATCTTTCTGTATTTTCCGCAGTTCGGGATATACTTTATCGAACAGAGAAGAAAATCTGCCTCTTTTCATGAAAGAGTAAAAAAGCTCAGTTTCTCTGTCGATATCTATTAGCTCAAATAGGCCTTTGGGCAATTTTTCCAGATCGGATTCCATATTACTCTGTGATATTTCAGTTGGTTTGGGTTCTTCCATATTTTTTATTTATATTTACTTAACATCTCCAACGCTCTCTCCAAGATTCTGTCTCCGATATTTTTCCAGTCTATATATTGTTTAATATCTTTTGGATCAATTAGTTTTATCTCTGTGATGTCACCATCTGGGTCGGAGACGAAATCCCCGTATGGCTCTACAATACAAAATGAACGAGTTTGTCTAATTATTTTCCCATCTTCATAAATATCTTGGTAGCCGATTAGTTCCTGATGCAAAACTTTCATATTTTACTCTTCTTGTATTTCACGAATAGTCGCTTCTTCATAAGTTTCTCCGGGTTCTATACCGCCACCAGGAAAAGTCCAGTATCCTTTACCTTCCGCATATACGATCACCAATTTACCGTTAAGAAAACAGAGTCCGTGAACTGCTTGCAAAATTTTGTCCTCCAAATTTTCATTTGGATCTTTGCCTTCGTAATAAATAATATCCAATTTTTGCCCTGAACGATTTGTTAAAGTTGATTTTATTTCCATACCAAAACTATATCACGGTTCGAAAAGCAAAATAAGAATATTTTAAAGTGTGGACCATACAGGAATCTCGAATCTTACAGATTCTGTACACCTTTTCTGTTTTTTGTTTCGTAAACTCACAAAAAACTATCAAAGGTTTTCGAGTCTTGTAATACCCAACCAACAATAAAAAAGACTGACTTCTCGTCAGTCTTTTTTATTGTTGTGGACCCTACAGGACTCGAACCTGCCACCTCCTCATTGCAAATGAGGCGCTCTAGCCAGATGAGCTAAGGGCCCGTTTTAATATCTTTTTCTTTTATTATTTTCTCAAGTATAACACGACTTTTTAATTTCTTTAGGTGTAATTCCATTTTTCTTGCCGCTCCTATTTCTTCATACACTTTACTAAATACTAATTTCATAGGTAATAAATTTTTCAGTGATTTTGTCTGCCCAGAATTATGTTCTCCTAAACGTCTAACCAAATCATTTGTACTACCTATATAATATCTTCCATTTATCTTACTTTGTAATATGTAAACGTACTCCATGTTATGCCACCTTCCCGATGGCCATCGGGACACTCTAGCCAGATTGTTTACCCCGATATCACATCGGGGAGCTAAGGGCCCAAAATATACTAAATTAATATAACACACTTCATTTCTTATTCAAAGTTTTAGAAAGTAGGTGAGAGAGAAATTCTTTGATATTGCCGCCGACGGCTTCGAGAGATTTTATAAACGAAGAGCGATGAGTAAGTTCTGGTAAGGTATTGGTTTCTAAAATAAAAAGTCCGCGTCTTGAATGAAAAATAAAATCAGAACGAGAATAATGCCTCAGACCGAGCGCCTCATGCGCTAGAGAGGTGGCTTCTTCTATTTGCTTTTTTTCATCTTCATTAAAATCGCTTGGAATTTTGTGTCTAGATTCTAAATTTTTATATTTGGAATCATAATCATAAAAAATTTCTTTTTTATTTTGTTCTATTTCTACCGGCAAAAGTGTATAAATATTTTTGCCCCTAAAGTCTTCGATCATTCCGCAGGTAACTTCTTTGCCGTCTATAAACTCTTCTACCATGAGATTGGGGGAGTGTTCAAATGATTTTCTTAAAGCATTCCTAATATCTCCAACTTTATTTACAAAAGAGACACCCAATGAAGAACCAGAGCTTATCGGCTTAATAATGATGGGGAAGAGAAAACTTTCATTTATTTTATTTATTAAAATATTTTCATTTTCGTCAATATTTATAATAATATGATGAGGAGTTTTTAAACCACAACGATTAAAAATATTTTTAGACATTATTTTGTTCATACCCAGGGCCGAAGCAATAGAATCTGAACCTGTATAAGGCACTCCAAAATTTTCTAAAAATCTTTGTACCGTTCCGTCTTCGCCATAAAAACCGTGCATTGCGTTTACAACAACATCTACTGTTTTTAAAATATCATATGGATTTTTTTCTAAACCCATTGTGTGCCAAACTCCTTCTTTGGAAATAAAAATGTCTAATGGTTCATACTCATCTGGCATATTTGCCAAAATAGTTTTACCTGTATTTAATGACACCTCATACTCGGGTGAGGGACCACCTCGCAAAACTCCTACTCGTGTTTTTGTAGAAAAAGACATAGGTTTATTTTATCATAGAAAATAACTCACCCCAACCCCTCTCTTATATTAAGAGAGGGAAAAATTAAAAAATAGTTCTTGAGGGAGATTCCGGAAGCTGTGAAAGACTAAGGACAAGGAAATTTTTAGCAAAAAATTTCTGTATCGAGTGAAAGGAGCTATTTTGTGATTTTGGATTTCAGGTATAGAATAGAATCATGGAAACTACGTTATACAGAAAGTATCGCCCCCAGAGTTTTAAGGAAATAAAGGGGCAAGATCATATTGTTTCGGTTTTGGAAAACGAAGCCAAAACCGGCAAGATTTCTCACGCTTATCTTTTTTCTGGTAGTCGCGGTACTGGTAAAACTAGTGTAGCTCGCATCTTTGCTAAGACTTTAGGAGTAAGTAGCGAAGATGTTTATGAAATGGACGCGGCTTCAAACCGTGGCATTGATGAAATAAGAGAGATCAGAGATGCTGTTCACACTTATCCTTACTCTTCCAAATACAAAGTTTACATAATGGACGAAGCTCATATGCTCACCAAAGAAGCTTGGAATGCTTTTCTTAAAACTTTAGAAGAACCGCCCGAGCATGTTATTTTTATAATGGCTACCACCGAACAACACAAATTGCCAGATACGGTGGTCTCTCGTTGTGAGTGTTTTGCTTTCAAAAAACCCACTCATCAAATTTTGGTTGAATCAATTGTTAAAATTGCCAAAGAAGAAAAATACGAAATAGAAAAAAGGTCGGCCAACCTTATTGCCACTTTAGCTGACGGCTCTTTTCGCGATGCTCTTTCGGTTTTACAAAAAATTATTCATTCCTCTATTGACAAAAAATTGTCGGTAGCTGAAGTGGAGAAGGTTTTAGGGGCGCCAAAAGAATCATATATTTTAGAAATTTTAGAAGGAATTAGTGAACAAAATGCAGAAAAGGGGATTGGAGCAGTGAGAAAAGCTAGCGAAGAAAATGCCGATATGCAAGTCTTTTTGAAAATGATCTTACAATCCCTACGCTTTGTTTTGCTTTTGCGTTTTGCTCCCGATATGAAGAAATTGGTAATTGATGAAACTGGCGAAGAAGAATTTGAGAAGCTTTCTAAATTGGCCAATCCGTCAACTGACGGAGCTAAAAACATAAATTCCAAAACTTTGCTCGCTTTTCTTGAAGCTTATACCCGTCAAACTTACGCCTCTATCCCAGAATTGCCCATCGAACTCGCAGTTATTGAAAGTTGTGGTGGTGAAAAATAAATTTTTACTAACTCATTAAAATGTGTTAGTCTAAATGTATATTTGGGGGATCGTCTAACGGTAGGACAGTAGCCTTTGAAGCTATTAATTTTGGTTCGATTCCAAGTCCCCCAGCCTTGCGAAGAAGTTATCGTTTTTAGAAAAATTCGGAGCGACGCAAAGCGTCGCGTATGGAGTTTCCGCCAGAATTCGCCAAGGGTTTTTGAAATCCAAAAGGAGCGAGCGGGACGCGAGGCGGGGGTTCGAGCCAATCTTTTTAAGAAAATCACGGTAAAACTTACAGTGCGAGAAATGGATGTGTTGCTTCGTATCGTGAGAGATGTGATAGAACTCTTTTATCATAGACTTGAGTTTGCAAGTAATTCTTATAAAAATTTTGAAGAAGAACCAGTTAGAGAAATTGATCGACTGATAAAAAATTTAGCTGAACACGAAAAACAAAGACTCGAAGAAATAAAAAGAAAATACGCTGTGCAATAAGACGGCATGAAGTCCGTGCCATTGACAGAACGCTATCCATATGCTAGGATGGCGACAGGATTTTTGAGCTATTCTGGCTCAAAGACAGCACATTTCCAAACCAAAAAACTGAAAGGAGGGTCCAGAAATGAATCGCAAAACCCTGCTTGGACTCTTCGGAGTTCTAGGCATTTGGCTAACGGCAGGGTTGGCCCTGCCTTTCGTCAACGTTCTCAACATGTTCACACCGCCACAGTTGATGGTCTTTCGCGGGTTCTTGACTGCCGCAATGGCACTCATTGGACTTCGCGGAGTCATCGGGC
>Ga0265292_1002264_pt1 | contig 13742 bp, 13 predicted proteins | sample Munlanlewell296A_FD_189080 | JGI IMG/M metagenome (GOLD analysis project Ga0265292, IMG submission 189080) | Leachate microbial communities from a municipal landfill in Southern Ontario, Canada - Leachate well 296A | ecosystem: Engineered > Solid waste > Landfill > Unclassified | place: Canada...
AGATCGTTTGTTCCCCACGATCACATGCCGCCACGACCCGTTCCCGTAAATCCATCGAATATTGTTTCATTCCCCTTTCATCGGACAAATGTACAATAATTCTTGAATTGCTCTAGCACAGACATACAGTTTTAGGCGCACATCAAAATTATTCCACCCACGGTCGATCACCGGGCGTACCCATGTACGGATCGACCCATTTGATGTGCTTCAGTTCCTGGGACATAACGTCCGAAGATTGATATTTTTGGATCAGCGCGTCGAGTTGGGTGACGTGTTCCCGCTCTTCCATCGCCAGTTGGCCCAGTATCCATTGGAATTCCGGCTCGCGAAAACGAGTCAGTCCCACTTCGTAGTGCTGCCGGCACTGTTCGTCTGATATTTTGTGACGTTTCAAGAGTTCAAGAATGGAAATTTCACGAGGTCTGGGGGCGACATTGTATGTGGTTTGCGATTCACCACCCAGGCTGCGAATACGGCTGGCCAGGGCTTCTTCGTGTTTCGTTTCTTCAAGTAAAAGTTTGTTCAAGTCGGCTTTAAGCTCTTCATCGGGTATGACCCGCATGTAGCTCTGCATTTCTCCGACGATATGATGCTCCATATTGAGGGCTTGGACCAGAAATTCGATCATATCGAAACGTCGCTCATTGGCGGCCAGGATATTTTGCAACGTCTCTCGGAGCTGATCGAGATTCTCTCCGGTGCGGGTAAGCGTATCGAGCAGATTCGATTCGCAAATACCATCCTGATCGTAGAGCGTGCGGCAGTTTTGTAAAATGACCAGCGTTTGTTTCAAATTGTCGTCTAATTTCTTAACCGCAAACGAAAATTGCATTTTTAAAACTCCTTCGTCGTTTTAATACGCATAAAGACTGCCATAAGGCCGTGTGCTGACCGGAATAATTTTGCGATACCGATCATAATCAAGTATATCCTCGGTGATTCCGAAAGTGCAGGCAAATTCATCGAGAATGGGCTTGAGTCGGTCGGTGTCTTCCTGCGTCAGCTCAAAATGATTTACTTCCTTGCCGAGAAAATTTTCATTAAAATCCCCGCGGATATACATCACTCCACCGTGCATTCCCGTTCCGCAATAATCGCCGACCACGCTTTTTTTCCGCGATTTGGTCAGTCCAAGCAAAATCAGGCATCCGCCCGCCTGATATTCACCGAAAAAATCGCCCGCGCATCCGCCGACGACCAGCACGGGCTGTTTGTCCTTAAACCCTTTCATGTGGATTCCCACGCGATAACCAACGTCGTCGCGAATAAAGATTTTTCCTCCACGCATCCCATAACCGACGACGTCGCCGGCTAATCCGCGAATGATAATCGTACCGTCATTCATCGTGTTGCCCACGCCGTCCTGGGCGTTATTCATAACCTCGATGGTCGGTCCTTCCATAAACGCGCCCAAATCTTCTCCGGTTACTCCTTGAATCCGAATCTTTACATCCTGGGCTTCGACCCCACCGCCGATGTACCGCTGGCCGTTGACGTTGACGATATTAATATCTTTTTCGCCCTTGCGAATCAACTCGCGGACCTGCTCATTGAGCTGGGCGTAATATACACCTTTTGCATCAATTGTCTTTGACATCTGTATTTACCTTACTCCGTCGTCTTCGTTTAGCAGTCGCCGGAACGGCGACTTTTGCATCTTACTCCACACTCAGCGAAACCGGTTCTTCATTCATTTTGGCGATAATCGGCCTGCCTGCCCGGGGTGCCCAAAGGCGATCAACCTCGGGACAAATTTCACGAATGGCCGCCTCTTCCGACGCCATGTAAGTCGTCTTATCGTGGGTGGCCACCACCAACGGCCGCAATTTTACCCGATCATTCAATCCGATCAATCCTTCCGAATAACCCATCAAAAACGCAAACGGACCATTCAAAGCGGCTGCCGAGTAAATCATCCGCAACTTCGTATAAAAGTTCTTTTGGGCGTCCGGCATCTGATCGATATCTTTCCAGAAGGGGGGGGCGAAAACGGCGGCGGCATGTTCGAAGCTTAGCTCATGTCGCCGAACCAACAGGTCCATCAGATACGCCACCACTTCCGTATCTGTCTGAAGTGTGCATTGATATCCGAACATTTCCAGATATCGCCGATTGGTCCCGTAGCTGGAAATCTCACCATTGTGCACAATCGACCAGTCAAGCAACGCAAAGGGATGCGCACCTCCCCACCAACCGGGGGTATTGGTCGGAAAACGGTTATGACCGGTCCAGATATAACCGTCGTACTCATCCAGTCGGAAAAAATCCGCAATATCCTCCGGAAAGCCCACCCCCTTGAACACGCCCATGTTCTTGCCGCTGGACACCACAAAGGCATGTTCGATATTCACATTGATGTGCATGACCACGTTCACCATATAATCGTTGTCGGAAATCGGCGGGAACCGATCTTTGGGCGGCAAAACAAAATATCTTTTGAAATAGGGATAGCTTGGAATAGCCGGCACTTCAAAAATCGAAATCGGTTCGACTTTATAAATGTCGAGTTTTGATTCCAGATATTTTTCGACTTCTGGCGCGTCGTCTTTGGTGTCGTACATAATATGCAAAGCGTATTTATCCGCCATTTCCGGATAAATTCCATACGCCGCGAATCCGCCGCCCAGACCGTTACCCCGGTCGTGCATATTGGCCATCGACTTGCGAATCACGGACCCATCGACGCGTTTTTTATCATGATGAATAAACCCGATCACTCCGCACGCGGAGATGTCTTTACCATAATGTTCAGGTCGTCGTATGAATGATTTACGAAGCATTGTGCGCCAACTCCATTTTCGGAAATCTAACCCGCGTCTGCCGTGTTCCAAACAACTTCATCCGTATTGCCATTGGCAGTGCCGCCGGACCGAAATCCGGTGAAAGCAACTTCTGCTTGAATGGACCCACATCGATTCTTTCCTCGATTAAATAACGAAACAATCCCGCTCGATCTATCGCCCGGAGAAACAGCGCCCCCGACAACCGATTATCTTCCAGCACGAGTTTCTTGTACGACCGATTCTTCGCATCCAGAACGCTCAGAACCTCCTGGCCTTCCTTTTCCTTTACATATCCATAGCTGATAATCTGCGCCGGTCCGAACTGCAGAGCGTTTAACGGAATACCACCGCGATATTCCGCCGGCATCCCTGCCATATTAAACCCCGCCACCGTACCCATTTCCGCCGCAATCGGAATCGTCGCCAGAACCATCCGCGAACCGCTGATCAATTCCTGGCCCTGGGCACAATCACCTCCGGCGTAAACATTTTCGATACTGGTTCGCGTCCGTTGATCGATCATTAACCCACGGTCGATGGTGATCCCGCTGTCTTTAAGCCATCCAACGTTTGGCCGCACACCGACCGCGATAACAAACAAATCCGCCGGAATAACTTTTCCGCTTCGCAGGCGCACCTCTTTTAATTTTCCACCCGCGCCCGCCAGCTCCGTTACACTGTCGGACAGGCAGAACTTTACCCCTTCATGCTCCACAATGCTCTGGATAATCCCTCCCGCCGTCTCGTCGCAAACCATCGGCAGAACGTAATCCGCCAATTCGATCACCGTCACATTTTTCTTGATCGTGGCAAACGCCTCAGCTGCCTGCACGCCGATCAGCCCTGCTCCCAACACAACCACATTGTTACATTTTTGACATAACTGTCCCAATTGATGGGCGTCGGCAAATTTGAAGAAGGTAAAGACCTGCTTCGGAAATTTATCCAAACCATCCATTCCCGGCGGAATAAATGGCGATCCGCCCACGCCGATAAAAAGACGATCGTAGTTGATCGCCTTGTCCTCAACCACCACCTCCCGCCGGTCGGGCAAAAGTTTGGTCGCGCGTTTGCCGGCCACAAGTTCGATATTCAAATAATCATAGTGATTTTCCTCGCGAAGATACATTTTCGACGGTTCAACCACACCGGCCAGATATTCATGGATCAAAGCCCGGCTGTAAAGCCGCTGAGTCTCCTCCCCGATCATCAATATTTCGCCGGTCCGATCCACTTTTCGAATCGTCTCTGCCGCGAAAATACTCGCAAAAGAATTTCCAACCAACACATATTTCATTTATCCGTCTCCGACTGAATTTCTTCCCGCTCTTCGCACACCAACGCCTGCGTCGGACAGATCGCCACACACGCCGGCGTGCTCCGCCCCGGACAAAGATCGCAATGATGATTAATCCCGTTGCAGGGAACGCCCGACACATTCTGTTTTTCAATATTGCGGGTAATTACCCCAAATCGGCAAGCCATCACGCACATCCAGCACCCGACGCATTTTTCCTCATCCACCATCGTCCGCCCCGAAGCGTCTTTATACAACGACCCATTCTTGCAAGCCAGCACGCAATCGGGAATCTCGCAATGCCGGCACATCGTCGAGGCAAAACTGGAATTATCAATCGACACCTTACACCGCGAAAGCGGCATAGGACGCTCTCCCGCCTTCGCGTCCGTCGGGTCCACGAAATTTCGCGCCCACTCCCAATTAAACCTCAATCCGTCCACGCAATACGCGCTAATCGGATTTTGACTCCGCGAGTGTTGAACAATACACGCCACCTCGCAAAGGTGACAATTGATACATCTATTAGGAACCGGATAAACAACTTTCATGGTCTGACCTTTTTTCTCGTTTAGCAGTCGCCGGTACGGCGACTTTTCCACTTCACACTCCCGCTTGTTTAATTCCCAGCACTTTCAATTCTTCCGCATTCATTCCCACACCGCGAAGCTTGAGCTTGTTCCCCTTTAAAGATTCAATGGAATTCAAACCCATTAAACCCAGCATTTCCTTGATCTCATGCGACCAGGCACGCAGCAGGTTATACAATCGTTCCGCCGCCATGTCCGCCGGAAGTCTCGGCAGCAAATCCGCGCGATTGGTCGTGATTCCCCACGTGCATTTCCCACGATGGCATTGTTGGCAAAGCGTGCATCCGACCGCGAGCATGGCTGCGGTCCCGATATAAACCGCGTCCGCCCCTAACGCAATAGCCTTGACCACGTCGGCGGAGCTTCTGATCCCACCCGCCGCGATCACCGAAGCAAGATGGCGAATTCCTTCCTCACGTAGCCGCTGGTCCACCTGGGCAAGCGCCACTTCCACCGGAATTCCCACGTGGTCGCGGATAATCGTCGGGGCCGCACCAGTTCCGCCGCGAAAACCGTCAATCACAACCACATCCGCCCCCGCCCGAACAATTCCGCTGGCAATCGCTGCGACATTATGGACCGCCGCGATCTTAACCGATATCGGAACCGTATATTCCGTCGCCTCCTTCAACGCGTAAATCAGCAGCCGCAAATCCTCAATACTGTAAATATCATGCTGAGGAGCCGGACTGATCGCGTCGGAACCTTCCGGAATCATCCGAGTGCGAGAAATCTCCGCCGTTACTTTTTCCCCCGGCAAATGCCCGCCGATTCCAGGTTTCGCACCCTGACCGATTTTTATCTCCACCGCGGCGGCGCTCTTGAGATATCTGGCGGAAACCCCAAACCGACCCGAAGCCACCTGGACAATCGCCCGTTTACTATATTTATAAAAATTCGGATGAAGCCCGCCTTCGCCCGTATTAAAATACGTTCCCATTTCACTGGCTGCCCGCGCCAGACCTTCCTGAAAATTATAACTGATCGCACCAAAACTCATCGGGGCAAAAATGATAGGAATCTCACATACATAATTCGGATAGTCTTTGGTCGATAACTTCGAGCTATCCCCCGCCGCGAAACGCTCGGGTTTACGTCCTATAAAGGTCCGCAATTCCATCGGCTCGCGTAAGGGGTCGATGGACGGATTGGTCACCTGCGAAGCATCGATCACCATCCGATCAAAATAGGTATTGTAATAAAGGTCATTACCGCACCCGGTCAAGAGCACCCCTCCGCTGTCCGCCTGCTTATACAGTCCGGTAATCTGCTTGTAATTCCAGTTTTGATTGTCCCGAAATCCCGAACCATATTTTTTGATTTGAATACACTGGGTAGGGCACATCGACTCGCATCGCCGGCAATTCACGCAGTTTTCATGCCGATTATAAACAGCGTTCCTGTTCGGATCGTAATAAGTCGAGTCCCATGTGCACTGCCGCACACAGACCAGGCAGCGAATGCACTTGCTGTCGTCACGATCCACGCGGTATTGAGGCAAACTGGAAAAATACTGCTCGCGCTTCAATCCGTGCAGCCCCAGACCCGTCGGATCGGGTTCTTCGTAATACTGCCGTTCGACGGCACCAACCTTCGCGATGTCTTGCATTGTCTCTACCGTCCTAAAATTACACCCTTTAAAAAAAGAAAACTATCGGATTTTAGAAAAAAATATTTCATTAGTCAAACTAAATGTTCTTATAAACATAATAAGGTATCCTAATAGTACCACTCTTATTTAGCAGGCGGGCTTGCCCGCCACGTGAAGACATTGCATACTCCATTATGAATCATCGTCATGCTTGATCGAACGCTGAAATATTAATATTCTTCAATAAGCTATTGAAATAGTCTTTTTTTCTCGATATAATAATTAGTTTCAAGTCCGGTCATAACAAGGGGCTGGTCGTAAATAGTATTTATAAAGGATTTTAGTGTTTCATGATATCAGCTGACAAAATTCGCAATCTGGCGATTATCGCCCATATCGATCACGGCAAGACCACATTGATTGATTCAATTTTCCGCGACGCCCATGTCTTTCGTAAAAACGCGAGAGTGGAAGAGCGCGTGATGGACAGTTACGATCTGGAGAAGGAACGCGGGATCACCATCCGGTCCAAACACTGCACGGTCCAGTGGGACGATTACCTGATCAACATTATCGACACTCCGGGACATGCCGATTTTTCCGGCGAGGTGGAACGTGTCCTTTCGATGGTCGATTCGGTTTTATTGCTGGTTGACGCCAACGAAGGTCCGATGCCCCAGACACGCTACGTCCTGATGCGTGCCCTTCGATTGGGATTAAAACCCATCGTGATTATCAATAAGGTAGACCGCCCTAACGCCGACCCCGCCGGTGCCCTGGACAAGACCTTCGATCTATTCATCGAACTGGGCGCGACCGACGGACAATTGGACTTCCCCGTGCTGTACGGTTCAGGCCTTGACGGCTGGCTCGTGCGGGACCTCGAAACGCAGGAGCATAAAGGGATGAAAGACCTTTTTGAAACGATCATCGCCGACGTTCATCCTCCGATAGTGAATCCTGACGACGCTTTCCGAATGCAGATTTGTTCGCTCGCATGGAACGATTACATCGGCAGAATTGGATGCGGACGTGTCCTTTCCGGCAAACACCGGGTGGGCGAGGAGTTCGTCCGGACCTCCGCGAAATGGTTGGGCTACGACAAGAAAGATTGGGCAGTTACCGGAACGAAGCTGGAAAAATCAAGCCACCTGTGGGTCACCCGCGGCTTGGACCGCAAGGAAGAGGAAGAAATCTCAGCCGGTGATATCATCTGGATTTCCGGTCCGGAAGATATCAATATCGGAGATACCTTTTCGTCCCCCATCGTGGAAAATCCTGCCCTGCCGCCTCTGGAAATTGAAGAACCGACGGTTTCCATGTTTTTCCTCGTCAATACCGGGACGTTTGCCGGCGAAGATGGAAATGCCGTCACGCTGCGCCAGATCAAGGATCGCCTGGAACGCGAACTTCGCGTCAACGTCGCCCTTCGCGTGGAAGACCTTGGCCGATCCGACGGCGTCAAAGTCTCAGGCCGTGGCGAATTGCATTTGTCGATCCTGATCGAAGAAATGCGCCGTGAAGGAATGGAACTTTGTGTCTCACGGCCCGAAGTCATTACCACCAGAGACGACCAGGGCCATTTGCTTGAACCCATGGAAATGCTCGTGGTTGATATTCCGGAAATATACCAGGGCATCCTGATCGAAAAAATCGCCAAGCGAAAAGGTGAACTGGTCTCGATGCATAATGCCGGGACCGGAATTATCCGGTTCGAATATAAAATTCCCACCCGCGGCCTGATCGGCTACCGCGGGGATTTCCTGACCGATACACGAGGGTTGGGCATTATGTCTTCGCGATTCATCGGGTATGGCCCCTGGTGCGGTGAAGTGACCAGCCGAACCCGTGGTTCCATGGTCAGCATGGATACCGGAATGATCACGGGCTATTCCTTGGATAATCTCCAGGTCCGCGGCTCCCTTTTCGTTTCGCCGATGGAGCGGTGTTATGCCGGAATGATTATCGGGGAGAATTCCCGCCCTGAGGATATGCCCTGCAATCCCACGAAAAAGAAACACATGACCAACCACCGAGCCGCCGGCAAAGATATGGCGATCATGTTAAAAGTCCCTCGGAAATTTTCCCTGGAAGCGGCCTTGGAATGGATCGCCGAGGACGAACTCGTCGAAGTAACCCCCAAAACCGTCCGCGTACGAAAACACATACTGTCAGCGGATGCGAGAAAACGCGCGGACCGAAGAACCGTTGCCCTCGCCAGTTAACGCTCAGAAAAAAGGGATATCAGAATATGTCCACTACCCGGCTTCCTGAAGATGTCAGTGAATGGAGCGTTCCATTGCGTTTCTGGTGGGGGAAAGTGGCTCGCTATTAAAAAGGTGATGGAGGTACAGGATGGCCAGAAAAAGAATTTTAGCGTTAATTAGGTCTCCATTTGGAATAACAAAAAAAATAGTTCGTCGATTTGTTTTTCGACTAAAAGGAGTACATTTTGGCAGCGGCCTTTCATTTGAAGGTCAGGTAGAAATTGGAGCAGGACATAGAATCTGGCTTGGGCAACGAGTGAGGCTTGGTAGAGATATTTATCTTGGAGCCTGGTCAGTCGGAGAACTTATAGTCGGCAATGATACCTATATTGGCAGGAACAGCATTATTTTGGCTCATCAGTCTGTAAAGATTGGGAATGACTGTCTTATTGCTCCTGGCTGTCATATAACCGATGTAAATCATGGCATAGCATCAGGAGAACTGATACGAAAACAACCTCTTAATTCTAACCCCGTCAATATCGGTAATGATGTCTGGATTGGTGCTGGCTGTTCAATACTGCCTGGAGTAACTATCGGCGATGGTGCAGCAATTGGAGCAAGAGCTGTTGTAACTAAGGATATTCCGGCCAATGCAATAGCTGTTGGGGTGCCAGCCAAGGTGATTAAGTCTCGTGAGGGAAAGTAGCAGCCATTGAACAGATTGTTTTTCGAAACACAAAACCAAAAACACAGTTATGTTGGGCGGGTGGTTCCGGTAATGTGGGACAGCCACTTGGTATCTATCAAATTAAAAAACCTCTTCCGATTTGCTTTTACCGAAATATGTGTCATAATTAAACTGGAAGGACCGTACAAAGGCGGTCCCTCTGTGCTGCTTGGACCGTACAACAAAAATCCGCTCCGCCGTTTGTACCAATTGTACAATTCACCCAGATAAAATGAAATTCGGTCTAAAAACGGTCAAATTTTGGTTTAGTTTTGTGTTTAAAGGCCGGGACAGTCGCCTATTTTCTATGCCCGGAATTTTGTCGCCTGCCCATTACATTAAAAAAAAAGGCAGGCGTCTTTGTTGACGCCTGCCCTTTTCTTCATAGATTAATTTACGAAAGTGATCTGGCCGAATCGTTTGTTTTTATCTTCGACCACCTCGTCCACCGCGGTCGCCGCCGCCACGGCGTTCGCCGCGATCTTGCCGGTCGCCTCGATCTCGCTCAGGACGGCCTTCGGAATCGCCTGCGGATTCCTCGCCCTCAGCTTGGGGGTTCATGGCTTTCATGGATAATTTTATTCGGCCCTGGTCGTCGATTCCGATGACTTTTACTGTTACCTCATCGCCGAGGTTCACGACTTCCGTTACCGAGCCGATATACTTGTTTGAAAGCTCGCTGATATGGCACAAACCATCCTGACCGGGGAGAACTTCGATGAAGGCTCCGAAATCCTTGATGGAAATGACCTTGCCGGTGTACACTTTTCCGACCGCGATTTCCTCGCACATCTTTTCGATCTCTTCTTTGGCCAGCAGGGCGCCTTCCCCGCCTGGGCTGGAGAGGTAAATCGTTCCGTCATCTTCGATTTCAATGGTGGCTCCGGTTTCTTCCTGGAGCTTGCGGATCATCTTACCACCCGGGCCAATGACCTTACCGATTTTCGCGGGATCGATTCGGATGGTAATCAGTTTCGGGGCATAAGTGGAAATGCTCGGTCGATGCGTGGCCAGGGTTTGAAGCATGATACCGAGAATTTTCAGACGGGCGGTTTTCGCTTTTTCCAGGGTCGGGGCGATGAGGTCGAACGGCAGGCCTTGCATTTTCAAATCCAGCTGAATTCCCGTAATGCCTTTTTCCGTACCGGCGACTTTGAAATCCATATCGCCGTAGTGGTCTTCGTCGCCGATGATATCGGTCAGGAAGACTCTTTTTTCCGAGTTTGAAACCATGCCGATGCTGATTCCCGCCACGGGGGCGGTAATGGGCACACCGGCGTCCATGAGTGAAAGCGTTCCGCCGCAGACGCTGGCCATGGAACTGGAACCGTTGGATTCGAGAATATCCGAAACCAGTCGGATGGTATAGGGGAAGTCTTCCACTGCCGGCAAAACCTGCGCCAGCGAGCGTTCTGCCAGAGCGCCATGACCGATTTCCCGCCGTCCGGGACCACGAACCGGTCGGACCTCGCCGACGCTGAACGGTGGGAAGTTGTAATCGAGCATGAATTTTTTGCTGTATTCTTCAGCCAGACCATCGACAATTTGTTCGTCGTCGGTTGTGCCGAGGGTCGTTGTGACCATAGCTTGGGTTTCACCTCGGGTAAAGACAGCCGACCCGTGAGTCCGAGGCAGCATTCCAACTTCGCAGGTGATAGTACGAACATCGTCATATCCTCGGCCGTCGGGGCGTTTGCCTTCGAGGATCAATTCGCAAACGATTTTTTCCTCGAAATCTTCAAACGCCATTTTTGTATAGATTCTCAAGAGGGCATGATTTTCGGCTGACACGGGGGCGAATTTCGCGATGGCCTGGTCGCGTAGTTCCTTAATTTTGGTATTACGCTCCTGCTTCATAACCGTCTGTTTGGCTTGGCGAAGCGGTTCGCGGAAATCGGTAAATAACTGGGTGATGATATGATTGTATTCCGGAGGCATGACGGGAACCGGCTGCTTGACCGGCTTGACCTGGCTCGTCAGTTCATCGATCATTCCACAGATGGTTTTGATGTGTTCGTGCCCGAATTTCATGGCTTCAAGGACAACGTCTTCCGAGCAGGACTGGCAACCCAGCTCGATCATATTGACCGAATCCTTCGTGCCCGACAGGACCAGGTCCATATCGGAAAATTCCAACTGGCTGTGAGTGGGATTAAGAACGAATTGCCCTTCCAGCCGCCCGACTCGGACAGCCGCGATCGGTCCCATGAAAGGGATGGGTGAAATGGATAGAGCGGCCGATGAGGCGATTATGGTGAGAATATCAGGATCGTTCTGCTGATCGGCGGAAAGAACCATTCCCATGATCTGGACTTCGTCAAAATAGCCTTTTGGGAATAATGGCCGAATGGGTCGGTCGATCATCCGCATCGTGAGAATTTCTTTGTTCGTTGGTCGGCCTTCACGCTTGATAAAACCGCCCGGAAACTTTCCCGCCGCCGAGGTTCGTTCCCGATAATCGACCGTCAAGGGGAAAAAGTTATCCTCCTCGGGCTCGGAAGGGGACGAAACCACGTTTGATAAAACAACGGTCTCTCCATACTGTACCATTGCACTGCCGTGTGCCTGGCGTGCAAACCTGCCGGTTTCAATCGATAAGATTTTCCCGGCAATTTCGCGTTCTACTCTTAAAACTGCCATTTTACTACACTCCCGCACGTTTTCTCGTGCTTCTAACGTATATGCTTCATCTTTAATATTAATTTAGCTGATAACGACATGCGGACGGGCTTATTTTTACAATAAGACCGTCCGCGGTGATATCGACTGAAAATTATTTTCTCAACCCTAAGCTGGTGATAATCTTGTGATATCTTTCCAGGGAATTTTCCCGCAGATATTTGAGCAAAGCATTTCGCTTGCTGACCATTATGATCAATCCGCGTCTGGAAGAATGATCCTTAACATGATCGCGCAAATGCTCGGTCAGGTGAGAGATACGGGTGGTCAGAACAGCAATCTGCACTTCAGGCGAGCCGCTGTCGGTGTCATGTATTCGGTACTGCTCGCGGGCTTGTTTTCTTTTTTCTGTCAAAATCTCCATACGTTCAACAACTCCTCTTATGATTTTTATGTGGTTTTCTCGGGATTCTCTAATTTTTTATCTTCCTGGGCTTGCGTTAAAAAGTTTTTGACGGCGGTGGTCAATTTTTCCATACGGAACGGTTTGTTTATATAATCATTTACTCCGAGACTCTTGGCATAGTCTTTATGCCGTTGTCCCGTGTTGCCGGTGACCATGATGACATAAGGCCGTTTCGATTTCAATCGTTCTCTTCGCTGGCGAATTCGTTCCATGACCAGGAAACCGGATTTTTTCGGCAGCATCATATCCAGAACGACGACGTCGGGATCGATTTTATCGACCTTGTCGACGGCCTGATTTCCGTTGGTCGCGCGGTCCAGTATAATTTCCTTCATCGGCCGAAACGCGGATTCCATCGCGAAGAGAATTTCTTCATCGTCATCCACAAGCAATACGTTCGCTTTATTTTGTTTTTCTTCTGAGCCTTCGGTCATCAGACACGCCCTCTCTATTTTAAGGCAAACTGATAATATAGACAATCCGATCCTGGTTGTCAAACATTATATGGTTTCTTTTTTTTTCTCCAAACCAACCCTTATCATCCTATTCTGGGACAGCGGTTTTTCGTTTTCGAGTTTCGCCGATAGATGATTTTTCCTGTGCGGAGAATTTCTCCCAGGAAGGATATACGGCTGGAAGTTTGTAGCTTGAGTGGATGAAATCCTATAGCCTCGATCATCGGTTCGGTGTTCCATTTCGCCTCCGATAATACACCCGAAAATTCACGATGTTTCGGGGGACCGAAAGCTTCGGAAAAGACAGCCAGATCGATGTCAGAATCCTCCCCGGCCCGGCCTCGGCGATAGGAACCGTACAAAATAATCTGATCCACCGGTACACCCAACCGTTCCAGCTCAGCGGCGTACCGTTTGACGGCAAAAATTATTTCAGTTCTCTTTTTAGCCATTGTGCAAACTTCCTCGTTCTCTCGTAAAGGTTTGTGGACCGTTCGGGGGTCAAGGTAGACGCCAAGGCGCGACGACCGTCGGGATAGCGCGTCACCACGCCCATATCGTCAAGTTCATGGATCAGTTTTTGGTGTCCGGTGGGAATGGACAAAGTCGCTCGTGTGGCCAATCCGATTAAGCTATGAATTTTGGGTGGTTCGATACCGAGCCGTTCGATAATCGCCGCCTTGAGTAGTTTCTCGATCGTTAAATGACACATGAAAACGACGAAGAAATAACGCTTGCTTTCCAGCATGGCCTTGGCGGATTCCCGATCGTAGTCGGCGTCCTCAACCCATAATTTTGTTTCAGGTTTCATATGTGGGTGTTCTCTCCAATTATTGTACGAATGTAGATGAATTTCGTCAATTTGTTTTCTGGATTGAGCTTTTTGCGATGTTGATTTTTTTCGATCGGCTTTGGGGTTTCCTAATATATGTTTAAGCCCTGCAGGTTGCATAACGACAAGGTTTCGCAGCGTCTAAACTGTTAGCTGCCTATTTTTCAGC
>Ga0265292_1002266_pt1 | contig 13740 bp, 13 predicted proteins | sample Munlanlewell296A_FD_189080 | JGI IMG/M metagenome (GOLD analysis project Ga0265292, IMG submission 189080) | Leachate microbial communities from a municipal landfill in Southern Ontario, Canada - Leachate well 296A | ecosystem: Engineered > Solid waste > Landfill > Unclassified | place: Canada...
CCCGCCGCTTAATTACCTCGGAAAGACCCGCTTGAATGCGTTCTCCCGTCGTCCGAATCGTTTCCAAAGCATTGGTATCCCGAAGAATCGAAAGCGTCTTCACCGCCGCCGCCGCCGCTACCCGATTTCCGGCAAATGTGCCACCATGAGTCACCTTGTCAGGTAGGACGCTCATTGCCTCCTCGGTACCGGCAAACGCCGCCACCGGATAACCATTTCCCAAGGCCTTAGCATATGTCGCCAAATCCGGCGTGATCCCAAAGAACTCGGCCGCCCCGCCCCTCCCGAGGCGAAAGCCCGTCTTTACCTCATCAAAAATGAGCAACGACCCAAACTCCTTAGTCAATGCCCGAATCGCTTCATGAAATCCCGGTTGCGGCATTATTCCTTGGGCATTGCCCAATATTGGCTCGATAATGATCGCGGCAATGTTATCTCCTTCACGTTCAAAGATCCGCTCCAAGACGTCAAGCGCGTTATAGCGAGCCGGAATCATCGTCTTCGTCACGGCCTCTGGAATACCGCGGCCCCAGGCCAAGGCAACCGGATTCTCGTCGGATCCAAGATCACCCATTTGCTTCGGATTGGGGGTCACGCTCACCAGCGCATAATCGTGAACCCCATGGTACTGGCCCTCAAACTTGACAATCTTTGTTCTGCCAGTCACAGCCCGAGCCACCCGCATTGCGTGCATCGTCGCCTCAGTCCCCGAAACTGTCATCCGCGCCTTCTTCGGCCAACCGTTAAGCTCACACAGAAGTTCCATCGCCAAAACTTCGTCCTCCGAAGTCAGTGAGAAACTAACCCCCCGACGCATCCGTTCATTAACATGGTCGTCGACCCGATCGTCCGCGTGACCCAGAATCACCGGCCCGTATCCCAAGCGCAAGTCGATATATTCATTACCATCAATATCCCAGATATGCGATCCACGACCTCGATCTATATAGACGGTGTTCTCACCCCAAGCCCGAAAATTGGAATCCGTCCCACCGGGAAGTGTCCGCTTCGCTCGAGCGTACATCTCGCTTTGAGCAGTGTGTCCCCTAAATATTTCTCCTATAGATTAATCATATACCCAAAAGACAAGTCCGACTGCTATAGTAACCTCATGGCCAAAGATAAATACACCGCCACCTGGGTCTCACATTCTTCAATCTCTGACTTTCTGGCCTGCCCTCGAGCTTACTTTTTGAAGAACGTCTACCGCGACCCCAAAAACAATCACAAGATCCAGCTTATCACTCCGCCGCTTTCGCTCGGCTCTGTCGTTCATGAAGTCATCGAGTCCCTCTCTGTTTTACCCACCAAAAACCGCTTTCGCGAACCTCTTTTTACCAAATTCGAAAACGCTTGGGCCAAAGTTACCGGCCGCCGTGGTGGTTTTTTCGACGCCGAAGCTGAATACCGCTACAAACAACGGGGAACCAACATGCTCAAACGGCTCGACGAAAACCCCGGGCCGCTACTGAATCTGGCCGTCAAAATCGATATGGAGCTACCCTATTTCTGGCTCTCCGAAGAAGACAATATCATCCTCTGCGGCAAAATCGACTGGCTCGAGTATCTTCCCGAATCGGATTCAGTCCACATCATCGATTTCAAAACCAGCAAGAGTGAAGAAGACCCCAAGTCAATGCAGCTTCCTATCTACCATCTTCTCGTCCACCACTGTCAAAAAAGAAAAGTTACCAAGGCCAGTTACTGGTATCTGGACATTAGCGATACCCTCACCGAAAAAACCTTGCCTGATCTCAAAGAGGCGGGGCTAAAAATTCTTAAAATTGCCAAACAAATAAAGTTGGCCAAACAGTTGGAGCGCTTCAAATGTCCAACCGGCAGTTGCCGCCAATGCGAACCACTGGAGGAGATTGTCTCCGGCCGGGCCGAGTTTGTAGGGATAAGTGATTTTGGTCAAGATATGTATGTTTTGCCCTTCAAAGGCGAAGAAAAACGAGAGGGGATTGTTCTCTGAGGCTTTTTTTGCTAAAATCAAAGCCAGATCAGTTCAAATTAAGAAAATCTTTGGGAAAATTTCACCGCATCAATCAATATATTAAATCCGAAACCGTTCGGGTTATCGGTCTGGACAACGCCCAGCTTGGCGTCATGACCTTGAAGGAGGCCCTCGAAAAAGCCAAGGATCTTGGTGTTGACGTCGTCGAGGTAGCTGAAAAGGCCAATCCACCGGTAGTCAAACTAATCGAGTTTTCCAAGTTCAAATACCAAGAAAACAAAAAGGACCGGGCCGGCGCTGCCTCCGCTCAGGAGACGAAAGAAATCATCCTTCACCCATTCATGGCAGAAAACGACCTTTTTATCAAGCTCAACCGAGTCAAGGAGTTCCTCAAGAATGGTGATAAAGTCCGCCTCGTGGTAAAATTCAAGGGTCGTGAAATCACCAAGAAGGAATTCGGTGAAAGAATCATGACCAAAGCCCTAGAAAATCTTGCCGAAATAAGCTCCATCGAGCAAGAACCCAAAATGCTCGGCAAGCTCATGCTCGCCACAATCAAACCAAAGAAATGAACAAAATTAAGAACAAAACCAGAAAAATCGTCTACAAACGATTCAAGATTACCGCCACCGGCAAAGTCATGCGCCGCATGCCGACCATGAGACATCTGCGCCGCAAGAAGAGTTCGAAGATGATCAGGCGTTACCGTAAATACGTCGAAGTCACCGGAGTCCTAGCCAAAAAAATTAGATCAATGCTCCATATTTAAACCATGCCCAGAGTCAAAACCGGAACCGTGAGACGTGCCGCTCACAAAAAAGTCTTAAGCGCCAACAAAGGTTACCGTATGACCAAGCGCCGTCTCTACAAAGTGGCCAAGGAAGCCTATCTCCATGCCGGTCAATACGCCTACAATAGCCGCCGTATCAAAAAGCGCGACTTTAGAACCCTTTGGATCTCCCGCATAACCGCCTCCCTGAAACTACAGGACCAAGCTGTTTCCTACAGCAAGTTTATCAAAGCCCTTAGTGAGAAAAAGGTCATTCTCAATCGAAAAAGTCTATCCGAACTGGCAGTCAAATTCCCCGAGGTCTTTTCCTCAGTCTTTAAATTTACCACCACCAAATAACTGCGGCCCAATCTAAATAGCCTTTAGACCCCGCAGCCGCGGGTTTTTTGTTAAGATAAAAGCATATGTATCTCGAAGAAGAAATCAAGAATCTATCCCTAGAAACAGCCTCGGCAGAAACAACCGCCCAACTGACAAAGATCGAGGCCAAGTATCTCGGTCGAAACGGTGTCCTCAATCTCAAATTTAACCAATTAAGCAAATCAGACAAATCAAAACTGGGAAAAGATTTCAACGCCCAGAAGCAAAAGGCTGTTCGTCTCATCGATGACCGACAAACAAAGCTGGATCGGATCGAAGAAAATGAGTCTTTCGACATTACCATTCCGGGAATTCTTCCCCCCATTGGGCACCTCCACCTCGTCACCCAAGCCATCAAAGAAATCACCGATATTTTTTCCAAGATTGGCTTCATTCGCCGCCGCTATCCAGAAATCGACACCGACTGGTACGCCGCTGAAGGACTCAACATTCCCAAGGATCATCCCGCCCGCGACGACCAGGAAACCTTTTATGTCTCGGAAAACTTAGTTCTTACTCCACACACCAGTAACGGCCAACTTCGGGAAATGGAAATCATGAAGACTCCACCCATCAAGATGATCAACATCGGTAAAACCTATCGCCGGCAAATCGATGTCTCTCACACTCCCATGTTCCACCAATTTGAAGGATTGCTCATTGACAAAGACATCAACATTACCCATTTGATTGGAGTGGGTGACTATTTTGTCCAAAATTACTTCGGTATAGGCAGGCGCGTCCGTTTGCGCCCGCATCACTTTCAATTCACCGAACCAAGCTTCGAAATTGATATCACTTGTGGCATTTGCGACGGTTCGGGAAAGTTAAAAGACAACGAAAAATGTCGCCTCTGTAAATCCGGCTGGGTCGAATTAGGCGGCGCGGGTATGGTCCACCCCAACGTCCTAAAAAATGGAGGAATCAATTCCAAAAAATACTCCGGCTTTGCTTTCGGTTGGGGAGTTGAACGGGTGCTCTCCATGAAATACAATCTTCCCGACATTAGAAATATCTATACGACAGATTTAAGAATACTAAACCAATTCTAAAGATGGATATAAAAATACCCGACTCCACCCTTCGAAAATACCTTGATACCCAGGCAACTCCCGAGAAAATAGCCGAGGCGTTGACTCTTTGCGGCCCATCTGTCGACCGCCTTCACTGGTTGGCAGGCGACTACGTCTATGATATCGAGGTAATTACCAATCGTGTTGATACCGCTTCCGCCTTTGGTATCGCCCGGGAAGCCGCCGCTATCTTGCCTTTGTTTGGTATCAAAGCCAAACTTATCAACAGTCCTTACGACATCAAACCCAGCGCTCTTCCCGAAAGAAAGGGGGCCAAATTTCCTCTTGATGTAACGATCAATAACGAAGACCTGATTCCTCATTTTGCCGCCATTGTACTGGACCGGCTGACCGTTAAGGATTCTCCCAAGGAAATAAGTCACCAGCTCGAACTCTCCGGAGTCAGACCACTCAACAACCTCATCGATATTACCAACTACCTCACCCTTTGTTTTGGTCAACCGGTACATATTTTCGATTACGACAAAATTATTGGTCACAAGATGATCCTTCGGGAAAGCAGGTCAGGCGAAAGTATGATTACTTTGGACGGAAAGACGCACCAATTAAAAGGTGGCGATATTGTTATCGAAGACGGTGGGGGTAACCTGATTGACTTATGTGGCATCATGGGAGGGAAGCTATCTGAAGTCGACGAAAGAACCAAGAGGGCCGTACTTTTTGTCCAGACCTACAATCCAAAAAAAATCAGGCGCACCTCGCTCTATACCCAGGAACGAACTCTCGCTTCCCAAATCTTCGAGAAACAACCCGATTCCCGTTTGGTCATACCAACTTTAATTGAGGGAGTAAATCTTTTGGTCAAATTGGCCACCGCCCACGTGGCGGGAGAATCAATTGAGTATTACTTTAATAAATCTATTTCAAGAACCATCAAGTTGGACCTCAAGTGGCTCGACCGCTTAATCGGCCATGAATTCAATTTTCAGACCACATCTTCAATTCTTTCCAATCTCGGGTTCGCTGTAAAAAAAATCTCAACCACCTCGCTTGAAGTCGTCGTTCCCTCTTGGCGCCATCACGACATTGCCATTCCGGAAGACTTAGCCGAAGAAATCGCCCGCGTCTATGGCTACTTCCGCCTCGAAAGCAAACTCCCCATCACCGCCAACCTCTCCGTCGCCACCGACCAACTTCTTGATTGGGAATATCAGGCCAAAAAATATCTTTCCGACCTTGGCTTCACCGAGATTTTTAATTATTCGCTTGTAGGCAAAGAGCTTTTCGAAAAAGCTTTCATGGCTTCGGACCACTCCATTACTTTGACGAACCCACTTTCAAGTGAATTTGAATCCATGCGCCGAAGTTTGATTCCCAGTCTGCTTATGGACCTTGAACGAAATCAGGGTAAGATAGATCAGCCCATCAAGATTTTCGAACTTTCGAATATCTATTCTCCAAAGGAACACCCCATCTTGGCCATAGCCACCCAAAGTCTCGATTTTCGCCATACTAAGGGTTTTATCGAAGCCCTACTCTTATCCTTGCATCTTAGCAATATCAGTTTTGTTCCAGTCAATGAGGAACAAGATCCCTGGCAAAAAAACCAAACTGGGGAGATCTATTCCGACAAACACTTTATCGGTATCATGGGTGCGATCAAACCAAAGGTCAAAACCTCATTCAATCTAAACGGAGACGTCTACATAGCCAACCTCGACTTTCAAATTGTCTCTGACCTAGCCAACACCAACCATACCTATGGCCCCGTCTCTGAGTATCCAGACATGATCGAAGATATCACCGTTCAATCAAGTCTTAGCCTCGGCAAAATACTTCAATTAATTAAACAAACAAGCAAACTTATCACCAAAGTCTTTTACCAAACCTCCATGAAAGACAAACATACCTTCACCATTCACTTCAACGATTCAAAGAGAAATTTAACTCAGGATAGAGTGAATAAAATTAAGGAGTCGTTGCTGAAGACGACGCAGAAGGAGTAGGGGAGAGCCAGTCCTGGTTGATGGCAAACTCAATCGTCTGCTCCGCTTGCTGGTTATCGGTATTGCGAACCACCACCCGAACCTTGTGGTTCCCGTTTGTCAGTGATGAAATGCCCAGTCGATAAGGTTGGGACGTGATTCGTTGTTTCAAAGAATCGTCCAAATAAACATCAGCCCAGTCAACTGGCTTATCGGAAAATACGTCGAATTTTATCTCAAAACCGTCGCTGGAAAACTTGTTATGGGAGGTTGGGCTGGTAATATTTAGTCCGATCGAATTATTACCTTCACAGTACTCAGTCGGAATCTTAAAACGTGGATCCGCAGATTTAGTCGCCACCCAACCATCGATTGCCTTCTGCCACAAATTTCGATCAGTCAATGGATCTTTTTCCTTCACCACAATTATTTCTTTAAAATCATAGTTTCCGGAAGCCACGGCGGCAGCATTCGCCAACTTGTCCGATTGCCCCTTACACACCTGAATTCTTTTATGGATCGGATCCTCTCCGGTCGGCACAGTCCCTTCCACAAACCATTCTTTATAGCTTTCAAACCCATCGTGGGCGGGGTAGCCGGAGATTTTATCCACATCGACTTGACTAACACCCTTGGGAACGTCCCAAGGACGATCCGGAATCTTCGAAAGTACCTCCAGCATTTCCCGTCGCCAAATCGGCGCCGCTCCAGAGACCCCACTGGCGACATTCTTCATTTGACTGTTGTTATTGTTTCCCACCCAAACACCAACCACCGCGTCGCGACTCCAACCCAGTGTCCAGTTGTCCCTCATATCGTTAGTAGTTCCGGTTTTTACCGCCACCGCCCGGCTACCGAGATTCAAATACGAATTTACCCCAAAAGTTAATAATCGGGCATTATTGTCAGACAAGATCTGATTAATCAGATATGCCACTTTTTCATCGACCACCCGTTCCGGAAAAACTGTCTTATTTTCGTATATTACCTTTCCCTTTTTGTCCTCCACCTTCAAAATGGCAATTGGATTTACTTTCATACCGCCATTGGCAAACGCGCCATAAGCTGAAGTTAGATCCAAAAGTCGAATCTCACCACCGCCCAAGGCAATCGATAGACCCAATCTTAGTTGAGTCTCCACCGAAGGATCCAAACTGGTGATTCCCATCCTGGCCCCTTGGGTCAGAACGTCCTTGACTCCAGTTAAAGCCAGTAATTTCACCGCCGGTACATTCAACGAACTCCCAAGAGCCTCCCTCAGCCTCACCGGACCCTTTTCTTTTCCGTCATAGTTTTTTGGAATATAGGGGGTCCTGTCGTCTTTTCCCGGAAACTCCGTCACCACGTCAGTCAGCATTGTCGCCGGGGTAAATCCTTTCGAAAAAGCCGTCGCATACACCAACGGCTTAATCGAAGATCCCGGTTGTCTCAATCTGGTGACCACATTCACCTGACCGTCTATATCCTTATCAAAATATCCCCTCGAACCAACCATTGACAATATCTCGCCATTATTAGGATTGATGATCACACTGGCACCATTACTAATCTGCAAAGTCTTCTCCACTTTCGCAATCTCCTCAGCAATTATTTTCTCAGACACCTGCTGTAGGGGCAAGTCCAGCGTCGAGGTTACTTTTAACCCTCCCTGATCCATGATTCCCGGACCGAATAGGTCATCCAGCTGCTGTTTGACATACATTACAAAATGACCCGCTTGCAAACTCGCTGAATTCGGCCGGAACTCAACCTTATCCAAGGAGTCGACCACTTGTTTTTCCGTCGCGGCGTCGATATATCCATCCTCGCGCATTCTCCTGGCCACCTCCCGAGCCCGGGTAATATAAGCTTTCGAATTGCTCGATAGTAAGGGGGAGTATCTTGTTGGTGCCTGCGGAATACCCGCCAAAATAATGCTCTCGACCAGGTTGAGATCGCGGGCCTCCTTGCCAAAATACATTTGCGCCGCGCTGGACACACCACGAGACGTTCCACCATAAGGAGCCTCGTTGAGGTACATTTGCAAAATCTCGTCCTTGGTAAATCTTTTTTCAATCCGAAGTGACAAAACAAATTCCCGAATTTTCCGAGTAACTGTCCGCTCATTCGTTAACAAGACGTTTTTTACCAGCTGCTGGGTCAGGGTCGAGCCTCCGATCAAACGACGGCTCATTATCAAGTTCTTGGTTATACGAAAGACGGCCAAGGGATCAAACCCCCCATGTTTGTAAAAATCCTTATCTTCAATAGAAATAGTCGCCTTTCTCAAATATTCAGGAACATCAGACAGGGGAGTAAATTTCCGATTTTGGTCTACAAAAATATCATACAAAATCTCCTTTCCGGTCCGATCCAGTATTACTGAAGAGTAGCCGCTGTTTCTGACAATCTTGTTCGGATCTGGTAGATCGCGAGAATACCAAATCACCAGTCCAGAGAGAAATAACATTCCGAACACCACCATTACAAACAACCACTTTCCCCAATTTAATCTAAAGCGCAGCTTTGGCAGACATGGCCACCGGAACTTTCTTCGTCGATACCTTCCTTGGATCATTAGTTCTATCTTAGCTTCCGTGTTTGATATAATCAAACCGATGTTGTTCTCAAAAAAGAAACGAAAACTTTTCACCATCTTGATCTTTATTGGATCCTTGATCTTGATCGCATCATCCATCGCCCCGCTGTTCTATGGTCGCTAAAAGCAGCTCTCTAACCGATTCTTTAGATCAAATCGCCGGTATCGGACCATCCTACCAAAAAATCCTTGGTCGCCTTGACCTCACCACTGTCCGCGACCTGATTCATCATTACCCCAGTCGCTACTTGGACTATCGTGTCAATACACCAATTGGAAAACTAACAGTCAAAAAAGACATTAGTTTCCAAGCTATCATCGGCGAACCAAAACGTTTTACCTCCAAATCGGGCAAGCTGATTATCCAAGCGGAAGCGGTAGATTCGACAGGCAAAATCAAACTTACATGGTTCAACAACGCCTTCATCTCCCGGGTTATCATCCCCGGGGAAAAATATCTAGTTGCCGGCCGGACTTCGTACTGGGCCGACAAACTGACCGTCATCGCTCCGATTATCGAAAGAACCGGGCAAACCTCGATTCATACGCATGGCTTAGTCCCCATCTATCCACTCACTGCCAAACTATCATCACGATTTCTACGCCAAAAAATTCACCTCGCTTTGAAATTAACCAAAATTAATGATCCGATCAAATCATCACTTATTCACAAACTAAAATTGTTGCCATACCTGGATAGTTTGAAGGCCATTCACTTCCCCCAAAATTCCATAGAGCAAAATAACGCCGACATTCGTCTCGCCTTCAATCACCACCTCGCCATCAATTTAAATAACCAAATTGAACTGAAGAAACTTCCCTCTTCGCCAACAATCACAATTGACCAAAATCTTCATGACAAATTAGTCAAGAGACTTCCCTTTACCCTCACCAACGGTCAACAAAAAGCAATACAAGTAGGTTACTCCGATCTTACCAAAACCCAATTTACCCACCGCCTCATCCAAGGAGAAACCGGCTCGGGCAAAACCGTCGTCATCTATTTTTATGCCGCCCAATTATTGGCCAACCGTCATTCCTTCGTCCTGCTTTCTCCCACCGAGATTCTCGCTCGTCAACATTATCTGACCTTTCTCAAGTTCGGCCTGTCAGAAACTCAGGTTGCTCTGGTCACCGGAACTAGACCTCTCAAAAAAACCCCCAAAGAACCGACCGTCTATATCGGTACCCATGCTCTATTGAATCAGCTTCCCCAAAACCTAAATTTTCCTCTTGCTGCAATCGCTATTGACGAGCAACACAAGTTCGGAGTCGAACAAAGACAAGTCCTGGCCACACGAAATCCTACGCCCCATCTGTTCAATCTGACGGCCACACCGATTCCCCGAACCTTGGCCCTGGGTATTTTCGGCGAAGTCAGTCTCACCACTCTTTCTCAAAAACCCAAAAACCGCCTTCCCGTCAAAACCTGGGTCGTTTCTCCCACTCGCTTCCAAAACAGTACCTCCTGGATCAAAGACCAGCTGGCTACCGGCAGCAAAATTTTTGTTGTCTGTCCGCTCATCCACGAATCTGAAAAATCAAAGGGCGCCCACGGTGCTGAAAAAGTTTTTCAAACCTACCAAAACAAATATCAAATAGACGCGCCGGTATTTCTGATTCACGGAAAACTCGCCGCCGAAAAAATTAGCGCCGTCCTAACTGATTTTCAAAAAGCCAAGCAGGCCATTCTAGTCAGCACCAGTATCATCGAGGTTGGCATCGACATTCCGGAAGCAGACGTCATTATCATTCATTCAGCCGAACGTTTCGGACTCGCCTCTCTCCACCAACTTCGCGGCCGCGTGGGGAGGGGAGAACGCCAAAGCTACTGCCTCCTCGTTCCCTCAAAGGATGAGCAGGAAGAAGAGGAGCGATTAATCCTACTCGAGACACATCATTCCGGAATAATGCTTTCCAAAATGGATCTTCGCCTGCGTGGTAGCGGTGAACTGTTTGGCACCAGACAACACGGCTGGTTCCCGGTCAGACTCAAGAACTTCTGGAACAGAAAACTCTTTGGCCAAGCTAGGAAAGTCGCCCAAAATTTAATCGCCCAAGACGAAAAAGAGGCACCGGCCATTGCCAAGGCGCTCCTCACTTGGTAAAATAAACCATGGCCGCAACACCAAAAAGAAAACTGTCCACCAGAAGACAAGGGAAGAGACGCTCCCAAATCAAGCTTGAGGCAAAAAAATACCTCACCTGCAAGAACTGTGGGAAACCAAAACTGGCTCATTTCCTCTGTCCAAACTGCCACAAATAATTAGCTCGTTCCTAAGTGAAAACCGCCGCCGACCCACGACACCTCAATCGCATCAAAGCCTTCAAACAGATCTTTGCCAAATCATTTCTTCCTCAACTCGTCGATAACCAGCTAGCCATAAACTCTCTTAGTCATCAGGAGGAGATCGACGAAATCATCAAGAAATGCGCTCCAGAATGGCCTTTATCCCAAATCAATCGCGTCGACCTTTCGGTAATGAGGCTCGCCCTTTATGAACTGATCTACAAACCAGAAGTTCCTACAAAAGTTGTCTTGGACGAAGCGGTCGAGATAGCCAAACGCTATGGCGGTGCCAGCAGCAGCAGTTTCGTCAACGGCGCCCTCGCCACCGCTCTGGCTCTTACCAATCGAGAAACCACCAATGAATCCAAGTAACCACGACGACCTTCAAAAAAGAATTGACTATACCTTCAAGGATCAATCTTTATTGACTACCGCTCTGACCCATCGAAGTAGTCTGAACGAACAGGGAATCAAAGAAAGCAATGAGCGCCTCGAGTTCCTCGGTGATGCCGTCCTAGAGCTGGTCATCACCAACTTCCTCTATGAAAGCCGCCCGGACGACCCCGAAGGCTTCCTTACGGCAGCCAGGAGTGCCATCGTCCGCACCGAATCGCTTAGCCGAGTCGCCAAACTAATTAAACTAGGAGAAGAGCTCCACATGAGCAAAGGCGAGGCTATGGGCGGGGGAAGGGAAAATCCATCACTCCTTGAAAACTCACTTGAAGCTCTAATCGGAGCCATCTTCAAGGACAGTAGTTTAGAACAAGCCGGTCACTTTATCGCCAAGTTCATCATTCCTCAAGCCAAAGAAATTCTTTCTCAGAACGAGTTAAAAGATCCCAAATCCCTCTATCAGGAGAAGATTCAAAGCCAAGGCTTAGTCTCCCCGGTCTACAAAGTCGTCAGTCAGGAGGGTCCTGATCATGAGAAAATCTTCGAGGTGGCCGTCTTTGTCAACGACCAGGAAACCGGCCGTGGCAAGGGCAGAAGCAAACAGGAAGCAGAGCAGCAAGCCGCCAAAAAAGCCCTCGAATCCTAGCCCCGCAGCGGCGCGGGTGGTATAATCGAAGCTATGTTGAAAATCAAACTTACTCCGGTCGGCAAAATCAATCACCGTCAGTACCGCGTCGTCGTCGCCCTCGACCGCGAAAAACTCACCGGAAACATAATTGAGCAGTTGGGTTCGTACAATCCGCACCAAACTGTAGACCAACTCAAAATTGACAAGGTCCTTTACCAGTCATGGCTTGAGAAAGGAGCCCAACCCACCCCAACCGTCAAAAGTCTGGTGGCCAAACTAAAATGAAACAACTTCTTGAGTATGTCGTCCCCAACATCGTCAATCACCCTGAAGATGTCGTCATCAATGAGACCGAAGAAAATGGTTTGACCAATCTTAGTATCAAGGTCAACCCCGAAGACATGGGCCGCGTCATCGGCAAATCCGGCAAGGTCATCAAGGCCATCCGCCAGATTGGTCGCATTATCGCCATCAAAAAAGGTATCCGCGTCAATATCGACGTCGTCGACGAAGGCAATCGCACCATCTCCTCCCAGGAAGAGGCCCCGACCTTCGAACCACCCACCGCCGCCCCCGAATAAATCTCCATCCTCCAAACAATTCACTCCCTAGTCATCCCGACCGAGAGTATTCTCGAGTGGAGGGATCTTCTTCATCGATACAATCTACAATTGAAGTAAATGAAGCGAGAACAGAGGTACTTCTTCGTCTATATCCTGAGTAATTTCAAACGCAACGTTCTTTACACTGGGGTTACCAGTAATCTACTCCGTCGGGTTTGGGAACACAAAGAGGGGATTGTGGAAGGATTTACAAATGATTATCAAGTTCATGACCTCCTCTATTTCGAAACATTCGATGATCCCAAGACAGCCATCGCCAGAGAGAAACAAATTAAAAACTGGACTAGAAGAAAGAAAAACGTTCTCATTGCAAAACAAAATCCAACCCTAAAAGATCTTTATTCGACACTTGTCTAGTCTCCAAAGATCCCTCCACTCGAGAATACTCTCGGTCGGGATGACAATTTTCGCAAGTGACGGGGAAGGGATATAATCTTTGAGTATGGATTCAATAAAAATTACTGGGGCACGAGAGCACAACCTTAAGAATATCAACGTCGAAATTCCTCGCAATAAAATTACTTGTCTCGTCGGGGTTTCGGGATCAGGCAAATCGACGATTGCCTTTGACATTATCTTCTCGGAGGGACAAAGGCAGTACCTAGAGTCTTTGGGAACTTACGCGGCTCGGCTTCTACCAAGAACGGAAAGACCGGACGTCGATAGTATTAAGGGGCTATCGTCAACCGTACTAATTGAACAAAAAAGACTCCGGGGAAGTCAACGCTCCACCGTAGGAACTACAACAGAGCTTTACACATATCTTCGTCTGCTTTTTTCGAGAGTTGGTTCAAAAAATCTTTCTGCAGCCCATTTTTCGTTTAATAATGTTTTGGGAGCATGTAAAAAATGCAAAGGGATTGGGGTTGAAATAACAATAAATCCAAATTCATTGTTTGATTATGAAAAATCAATAAATGAAGGTGGCATTAAAAGTTCAAACTATAAACCCGGTTCTAGGCATTTCAATATCTTGCAGACTACAAAGAAACTTGATTTTGACAAGCTGCTTAAAGATTTCAGTAAAGATGAACTTGATTTTCTTTTGTATTCTCCCCACATAACATTAAAAAACAACGATCAAGGTTTTATTCAGTCATAT